>Ga0182030_10007440_pt1 | contig 22836 bp, 18 predicted proteins | sample 812S3MmetaG_FD_121299 | JGI IMG/M metagenome (GOLD analysis project Ga0182030, IMG submission 121299) | Permafrost microbial communities from Stordalen Mire, Sweden - 812S3M metaG (Illumina Assembly) | ecosystem: Environmental > Terrestrial > Soil > Wetlands > Permafrost | place: Sweden...
AGCGGCATGGGTACCGGCTACGGCGGTGGTATGGGATCGGGTACTGGCAACGGATTTGGGCCGGGCACCGGAGGCAATGCTGGCGGCGGGGTGTACCAGATTGGCGGCGGCGTCTCGGCCCCGATTGCGATCTTTACTCCGGAAGCGGAGTTCTCCGACGAGGCACGGCGCGCCAAATACCAGGGTGTTTGCCTGATTTCGCTGATCGTGGATGCGCAGGGCAATCCGCAGGGCCCGCGGGTGATTCGCGCCTTGGGCATGGGTTTGGATGAGAAGGCGCTTGAGGCGGTGCGGAAGTACAAGTTCAAACCGGCGATGAAGGACGGCAGAGTCGCCGTGCCTGTGCGAATCACCATCGAGGTCAACTTCCGACTCTACTGAGATTCGATTGAGTTTAGCGGGAGAAGAGCGAAGCGCTTGGCGTTTCGCTCTTTTTCTTGGTCCCGAGATCAATTCATTTCGCCAATCATGCGGTCCATTTGCGTGTGATAAGCTTCGCTGGTTCAAGTGAAGAGGGGCCAGGAATGCTCCGAGTTTGCTGTAGATGTTACATGAAGTTGGCTGCGATGATCGTGGCCGCAGGATTGGCGCAGGTCGCGGCAGCTCAGGCTGATTATCCGTTTCGCGATACAAAGCTGAGCGATGACCAGCGCATCGCCGACTTTTTGTCCCGCCTGACCCTCGAAGAAAAAATCAATTTGATGTCCGATCATCCAAAGATTCCGCGGCTGGGGATTGTTTTTTCCGGCCAGGTAGAGGGCCTTCATGGCTTGGCGCTTGGCGGTCCTGCAGGATGGGGTGGTCGGGGCAGGCAGCCGGTGCCGACCACGACATTTCCGCAGGAAAAGGGCCTCGGCGCAACATGGGACCCGGATCTGCTAAAGAAGATTGGTTCGCTTGAAGGATACGAAGCGCGCTACTACTACCAGAATCCAGTCTTCGATCGGGGCGGGGTGGTCGTTCGTGCTCCGAACGCCGACCTGAGCCGCGACCCGCGCTGGGGTCGAACCGAAGAGTCGTATGGCGAAGACCCGTTTCTCGTCGGCACGTTGACTGTTGCATTCGCGCAGGGCTTGCAGGGGCCCGATCCGAAACATTGGCAGGCGGCGTCGTTGATGAAGCATTTTCTGGCCAATGAGAATGAAGATGGCCGCTCGCATAGCTCGTCGGACTTCGACGAACGGCTCTTTCGCGAGTACTACTCGGTGCCGTTTCGCATGGGATTCGAAGAGGGCGGTTCGCGCGCGGTGATGACCGCCTATAACGGATGGAACGGCATTCCCATGATGATTCATCCTGTGCTGAAAGACGTGATGATCAAGGAGTGGGGCAACGATGGGCTCATCTGCACGGATGGAGGCGCACTGGGTCTGCTGATTAGCGCGCATCAGAGTTTTCCCGACAAGGAGCACGGCGCCGCGGCAGCGGTGAAGGCAGGCATCAATCATTTTCTCGATACCTACAAAGACGATCTCGCTCAGGCCGTAAAAGACGGCTTGATCTCAGAAACCGAAATCGATGCATCGCTGAAGAACCTGGTCCGTTTGTATCTTCGACTGGGCGAGATGGACCCTCCGGCTGCCGATCCGTATGCGAAGATTGGCCGGGAGACGGGCGGGGAACTGCCTCCATGGGAACGCGATTCAAGCAAAGCGTTGGCGCGGCAGGCAACAGACGAATCAATCGTGTTGCTGAAGAATGACAACAACACACTTCCTCTGGACCGCGCAAAGCTGAAGACCATCGCCGTCATCGGACCTTGGACCGACCAAGTATTGCAGGACTGGTATAGCGGAACGTGGCCATATTCGGTGTCGATACTCGACGGGATTCGCGAGGCAGCAGCCCCGAATGTCAAAGTGTTGTTTGCCGATGGATCCGATCCAGCCGAAGCAGCGAGATTGGCGCGCGCGGCCGACGTGGCGATCGTCGTCGTGGGGAACCATCCCGAGTGCAACGCCGGTTGGGACCAGTGTCCGACGCCATCAAATGGCAAGGAAGACGTGGATCGCAAGACGATTGCGCTTGAGCAGGAGGCGCTCGCAAAGCAGGTGTTCGCGGCGAATCCCAGAACGATTGAAGTTTTGCGGTCGAGCTTTCCCTACGCCATTGTTTGGAGCCAGCAGAATCTTCCGGCAATCGTGCATATGGTGCATAACAGCCAGGAGGAGGGCCACGGTTTAGCCGATGTTCTGTTCGGCGACTACTCGCCGGCAGGACGTCTGACGCAGACCTGGCCAACAGGCGACGCGCAGCTGCTGCCCATCATGGACTACAACCTTCTCGATGGAAGGACATATCTTTACAGCAAGGAAAAGCCTCTCTATGCGTTTGGATATGGATTGAGCTACACGACGTTTTCCTTTGAGGGACTAAAGCTCAGCTCGCCGAAGTTAGAGGCAGATGGCACTGTTCAGGTGACTGTGAAAGTGAAGAATTCGGGCGTTCGCCCGGGCGACGAAGTAGTGCAAATGTATGTGCAGCATCTCGGGTCTGCGGTCACAAGGCCACAACTGGAATTGAAGGGATTCAAGCGAGTGCGTATCGAGGCGGGAGCGGAGCAGAATGTGGAGTTGGAGTTGAAGGCCCGCGACCTGGCATATTGGGACGCACCGAGTCATACATGGCGCGTGGAGAAAGAAAAGGTCCGCGTGTTGGCTGGAGGTTCGAGCGACAGCTTACCCTTGAATGCCGTTGTGGAAGTCACGAACTCCAGAGATTTCAAACCGTGATCGGCATGTACCGTGTTCAACCAGACCTCGCACCCATTAAGATGCGGCCCTTCTCGCCCGCACCTGTATCTCTCGCGAATTCTCACCTCCTTCTTCGCTGACAAACTCGCGCAGCGCTGAGCGTCCACCTGGTCCTTTATTCTCTTCGCGCGCGAATAGAGTCTGGAAGAGATCGATGACAAGCGCACTGAATGGTTCATAGACGCACGAGCCGCTTGGGATGAATGGTTCGCAGGTTGAACTCGTACAATGGGACCATTGCTGGAGGGAAATTTTGAGGGCTCTTGGACTGCAACGCGTTGCGATCTTTTTCTTTTTTCTAGCTGCCTTGCATTTTCAGATTCGTAGGCTAGGTGCGCAGACTTCTGACTCACTTGCGTTGATGCCCCAACCGGCGCATATCGTGCCGGGTGATGGTCAATTTCCCATCGACGGTAGCTTCAGTGTTGCGCTAAAAGGATACAAGGAAGCACGGCTCATCAATGCCAAGGAAAGATTCCTGGACACGCTTACGCGAGAAACCGGCATTCCATTCCAGCAGGAAGTACAGCCCAATCAGGCGAAATTCATCATTCAAACCGGTGGTCCGAGCGATCCCGTGCAACAACTCGGCGAGGACGAGTCGTATCACCTGAAGATTACGCCGGCTGGCGTGCAGTTAACGGCTGCTAACCCGCTTGGTGTGTTGCACGGATTACAAACATTCTTGCAACTTGTCAAAATCACGCCGCAGGGTTTCGCCGTTCCCGTCGTCGCCGTTGACGATCAGCCCCGCTTTGCCTGGCGTGGACTGATGATCGATGTTGGCAGGCACTTCATGCCGGTCGAGGTGATCGAACGCAACCTGGATGGGATGGAGGCCGTGAAGTTGAATGTCTTTCACTGGCATCTTTCCGAAAATCAGGGCTTTCGTGTCGAAAGCGAGTTATTTCCATTGTTGCAAAAGGACGGATCCAACGGCCTCTATTACACGCAGCAACAGGTTCGCGGAGTCATCGAGTATGCGCGGGATCGCGGAATCCGCGTAGTCCCGGAGTTCGACGTGCCATGCCATACGACAGCATGGTTTGTGGGCTATCCGCATTTGGCGAGCGGGACCGGACCTTACAAGATTGAAACCCATTGGGGCGTCTTCGATCCCGCAATGGACCCGACGCGCGAGGGGACCTACCAATTCCTCGATCACTTCATTGGCGAGATGGCGGGGCTCTTTCCCGACGCCTACTTCCACATTGGCGGAGACGAGTGCAATGGCAAGGAGTGGGATGCGAATCCGCGCATTCAGGCATTCAAGAAAGCGCATGGCTTGAAGGACAACGCAGCTTTGCAGTCTTATTTCACGGCAAAAGTGCAGAAACTGGTTACGGCCCACCACAAGGTCATGGAGGGATGGGACGAGGTGCTGCAACCCGACACACCGAAGGATGTAGTGATCCAGTCCTGGCGCGGACCTACAGCATTGGCAGCAGCCGCGCGGCAGGGAAATCGCGGTCTGCTCTCGACCGGTTACTACATCGACCTGAACCAGTCTGCGGCGGAGCATTATCTCGCGGACCCGTTAGGAGGCGAGGGAGCCTCGCTGACGCCTGAGCAGAGAGCGCGGATTCTTGGCGGGGAAGCGACCATGTGGAGTGAGTTCGTGACCCCAGAGAACGTCGATAGCCGCATTTGGCCGCGCACCGCGGCCATCGCAGAGCGGCTGTGGTCACCGCAGGAGGTTCGGGATGTCGCCTCGATGTATGAACGGCTCGCCGTTGTCTCGCAAAAACTTCAGTATTACGGCCTGCGGCACCTTTCATCAACCGATCTCATGTTGCAGAGGATGAGTGGCGAGACGGATCCGCGATATTTGAAGGTTCTCGCCTCTGTTGTTCAGCCTCCCGAGGGCTACGAGCGCGGTCAACTGAAAGAGTATGACTCCAACACGCCGCTAAATCGCCTGGTCGATGCCGTTCCACCGGAGAGCGAGACGGGTCGCAGATTTGCCGATCTCACAAAGGCGATTATTGCCGGGAGAGCCTCTCCAGAGCAGTGGCAGGAGGAGAGAGCTTGGCTGGTTCTTTGGCGCGACAACGACGCCAAGCTGCAACCATTGCTCGCCACCTCGGACCTAACAGCCGAACTCGTTCCGGTATCGCACAGTTTGTCGCAAGTGGCAGCTATCGGGCTCAAGGCCCTGGATGATTTCGAAAGCCATCGAACGCCGGATGGCGCGGCGCTTCTGAACAATTTGCAGATTCTCAAAAATGCGGAAAAACCCGAAGCCGTTTTGCGCGATATGGTAATTCCGTCAGTGAAATTGCTTGAGCAGGCGACTGTCGCGCATTAACTGAGGGGCATTAAAAAGGGAAGAGGGTCTGGGGAATATATGGTGCGCCCGGAGAGATTCGAACTCCCGGCCTTCTGGTTCGTAGCCAGACGCTCTATCCAGCTGAGCTACGGGCGCACACGGGTTCTGGATGAACCTCTGTCAGATTAACAAGAATTCTAGGGCTATGCAATTGAACCGCTATGCCGCCGGCGCGGGTTCAGGCGCAGGTTGGGGCGGAATCAGGGGCAGCTCCTCTTCGATGTCAAGCCCTGCCTGACGCACCAGCCCGGTCACCGCGGGTGCATTCAGACGGGTCGCGTCGTACTCCACACGCAAGGTGTGCGCCGCGCGATCGAAGGCAAGGCGGCGAATTCCGTAGACCTCCCGGATATTGGCGAGCGCAAACGTGACTGCCTCGGTTGGTGCAGCTCCGTAGCGAAAAAGAATGTCAACCTGCGTCATATATGAGGATGATAGCAGCGATCCCGATGAGCTCCCCTGGGTCGAGAATTCGGACCGCCAGTTTTAGAGACTCTTGAGATATTGCCGGATCTCCGGGTCGGACCAATCCGTTGCACCCACGAATTTGCGCCGAATGACGCCATTGCGGTCGATGAGATACGTTTCGGGCCACATGTCTGTATTGAATAGCCTGGCAGCCGTTTCATCTGGATCGCGGACTGTAATCAGGTCGACATGGCGGCGTCGGATGAAGTTCGAATAGGAGACTGGATCCTCGTCGATGCTGACAGCAAGGACAGCGAGGTTGGGGTCGTCGTGATGAAGCTGCAAGAGCGAGGGTAACTCTTCGATGCATGGCCCGCACTGGCTCCACCAGAAGTTCAGAAGCACAACTTTGCCGCGGTAGTCGGCAAGATGAATAGATGTTCTACCGTCAGAAACTGTGAAGTCCGGAGCCGGTTTTCCCGCCTGCTTCGGGTGAGCGCCACGGTCGCAGCCAAAAAATATGGCCATCGGCAGCAGCAGCAGGGGAACTAAAAGTCGAGGGTACCGCACATCCCTATAATACTGATCGAGAGGGCGTGGAGTCTTGGGGGATGATAGTACAGAGAGCGGGGAATCGACCGTCGGGCGCACAGGGAAGCCCGTCCTGGGACTTTCAAACGACCCATCGGAGCCGCTGACGATCCCGGCTCCAAAGGGCACAGTCTTTAACCAGCCTGAGCCGGAAGAACTGCTTGAGCTGACTGTCATCGTTCCCGCGCTGAATGAAGAAGACTGCCTGGGTGCCTGCCTGAAGTCGCTCGTGCAGCAATCTGATCAAGTCTTTGCGCTCGGTCGAGACTGGGAGTTGATCGTCGTGGACGACCAATCGACGGATCGCACTGCCGAGATCGCCCGCAGCATTCCGGGTGTGACGGTCATGCCGGCCAATAAGCTGGAGAAGGGGTGGACCGGCAAGGCGAATGCCATTTGGACGGCGGCCCGGAAAGCGCGCGGACGCTGGCTGCTATTTACGGATGCAGATACGGTGCATGAGCCAGGCGACCTTCATAGGGCGATGCACGAGGCGGCGCGGCACAAGGTTGGGATGCTAAGTTACTCTCCGCGGCAGATTGTCAGCGGATTCGCGCAGCGCACCCTGATGCCCTTGATCTTTTGCGAACTGGCGCTGGCCTATCCTCCGGCCAAAGTTTCAGACCCCAACCAACGGATCGCGGCCGCAAATGGTCAATTTCTGCTGGTAGAGCGGGAAGCCTATCGCCGCTTGGGCGGGCACAAAGCGGTGGCCGACAGGGTTCTGGAAGATGTGGAACTTGCAAATCTAGCCAAGAGGCGCAAGATTGGGCTGCGATTCCGCTATGCCGAGGATGCGGTTGCTACGCAAATGTACCAAACAAGCTCTGCAATGATAGAAGGATGGACGAAGAACCTCGCGCTCTTGTTTAACAATGCTTTGTTCCTCGCCGCGTGGCGGGTCCTGGATATTGCTCTCCTGATTGGGTTGCCGTGGTTGGCCATCGAGCTATGGAACGCGCGCTTTGCGGCTCATTCGCTGGAATGGTTGGGCGCTGGCTGGATACTCCTGCTGCTGTGGGTCCGCAACCTGGTCCGCTTCTATGCGCGGGTTGCCAAATCGAATTTCCGGTTCATGGATTGCGCCTTATCCCCGCTCGGCTTGCCACTGTTTGCCGCGCTTTTATATCGCAGTTGGTTTCAGCATAAGGTGTTGAAACAGGTAAGCTGGAAGGGGCGGACGTATGCCGGTTGAGTGTGGATTAGTGCGCGTAAGTCCATCTTCTCGATGTCGCTAGGCCGTTTTACCTGCGCGATTGAATGAAGCAAACTATAGAGTTTCGGCATCATCTTCAAGTGGAGATTGAATGGTTGAATTGACCAGACGAGCGACTTTTTCGGCCTCCCATTACTACTGGAATGATTCATGGTCCGCCGAGAAGAACGCTGAGGTCTTCGGGCGTTGCGCGAACCGCAACGGGCATGGGCATAACTACACATTGGAGGTAACCGTTGCCGGTATCCCCGATCCAGTTACTGGGTTCGTTGTCGATCTGAAATGGTTGAAGGATGTGATGGAGCGAGAGGTTCTAGCCGCCTATGACCACCGCCATCTGAACCTTGAGGTTCCGGAGTTTAAGACCGCCATTCCCACGACCGAAAACATTGCCATCGCGGCATGGAGGCGTCTGGAGCCTTCGCTGGCCGAGGCCGGAGCAACGCGTTTGAGAAGAGTCAGGATCTATGAGACGCCGGAGATTTTTGCCGAGTACCGAGGAGAATCATGAAGGCGTACTTTGGTCGCCGGTACACATTGAGCGCTAGCCACAGGCTGCATTCGGATGCACTCTCGGAAGAGGAAAATCGTGCAGCCTATGGCAAATGTAATAACCCGCACGGCCACGGGCATAACTATATCGTGGAGGTTCTGGCTGCAGGGCAGGTGCATGCTGAAACTGGAATGGTGATCGACTTAGCCGCATTGGATGAAGTCATGCGAACACGAGTCCTGGTCCGCTTCGACCACACGAATCTGAACCTCGATCCGCTCTTTGAGAATCGAGTGCCGACCACCGAGAATCTTTGCAAAGCCGTCTTTGGATTGCTGAAAACGGCACTTCCGGTTGCCAAGCTGGAATATGTGCGGGTAGAGGAGACGGAGAACAACTTCTTTCAGTGTTGGGACACGGATGATGAGGATATGAGCCTCATTGAGCGAAGAAAGAGTTAGACGCACAACGCCCAGAGTTATCGGGCCGGAGGACGAAAAAAATGGTGCAACCGATCGCAGTGAGCAAGCCGGTTCGGCGGGTAGGGGCCGAGGGATTAAGCGAATTCACCACCCAGGAGATGTATCGCGAGATACTCAGCCGATTGGGCGAAGATCCCAACCGGGATGGACTGGTTGCGACTCCTGGAAGAGTTGAGAAGTCAATGGCCTTTTTGACCAAGGGCTACAACGAGGATCCAACTCAGATCCTGCACGGCGCGCTCTTCGATGTGGATTACGACGAGATGGTGATCGTGAAGGATGTGGAGATGTTCTCACTGTGCGAGCATCACATGCTGCCGTTCTTCGGCAAAGTCCACGTGGCTTATATTCCCAAAGGCAAGGTGATCGGACTTAGCAAGATCCCGCGGCTGGTTGAAGTATTCGCGCGACGTTTGCAGGTGCAGGAGCGGCTGACGCGACAGATCGCCGACGCAATCCAGGATGCGATTCATCCGCAGGGCGTGGGTGTTGTGATCGAGGCCCGGCATCTGTGCATGATGATGCGCGGCATCGAGAAGCAGCACTCCTCCACGGTCACTTCGGCGATGGTCGGCTGCTTCCGCCAAAAGGAAACGCGGTCTGAGTTTCTCTCACTCCTTAGGCAGCCAGCTTCCTACGGATTATGAACCGAGGACGAAGTTGCACTAGAGTTGTTTGGTGAACGGACTTCTAGTTATCGACAAGCCAAGCGGCATGACCAGCCACGATGTGGTTTCGAGGTTGCGCAAGATTACGGGAGAACGTTCCATCGGCCACCTCGGCACGCTTGATCCCATGGCCACAGGCGTTCTACCGCTCCTGATCGGTAGATACACTCGGCTCGCGCAATACTTCTCTTCGGCAGAGAAGAGTTATTCTGGATCCATTCGCTTCGGGTTCGCAACAGATACTTACGACGCAGAAGGGAAGCCTGCGGGCGCATGCGTCAAGCCGCTGTTGACGCTTGATCAGATTCGCGTGGCAGCCGCTCATTTTCACGGAGAAATGAATCAAATACCTCCTCCATTTTCGGCAAAGAAGGTACAGGGAACTCCAGCTTATAAGCTAGCGCGTTCAGGCAAGCCGGTGGAGTTGAAACCCGCAAGAATTGATATCTCCGCGTTTGAGATACATGCAGTGGAAGGCGACGAGGCGCGGTTTCACATGAGTGTCAGTGCTGGCGGCTATGTGCGGTCGGTGGCGCATGAACTCGGACAGGAGTTAGGTTGCGGCGCGCACCTGAGCAGTTTACGCAGGACTGCGGCTGGTGCCTTCGCATTAGCCGAATCTCATGTGCTCGAAGAATTAGAGCCGCTGTCGGGCAACGTAGAAGCACTCGAAGCGAAATGCATTCACCCCCGGAAAATGTTGCCGGAGATGCCCGCGGTAACCGCCGACGAGATTGCACTTGGTCGGCTGCGCAACGGAGGTCAAGCGAACCTCGCTGAATTCTCGCAGATCGAACTCGTTAAGGTCTTCTCCGGGCAACGTGATCTGGTTGCCATCGCAAAAAGATTGGCAGGCACGCTTTTTCAGCCTGTGATTGTGCTGGGATAACTGCCCCTCAAGTATCAACGGCTCTTGCGGAGCAACGGCTTCAGTGCAGCTAGCAACGTCCTGGCAATGATCTCCGAGCCTTTCGCGGTCGGGTGAATTCCGTCAGCCTGAATCGTCCCTGGCTCTTTAACCAGATCCTTGTAAATCATCGGTACAGCGACCACGTGATGTTTTGCGGCAAGGTCGATGAAAATCTGATCAAACTGATGAATGTACTCCGGACCATAGTTAGGGGGAAGTGTAATTCCCGCGAGCAATACCCGAATGTGGGCGCTTTCGAATGAAGCGAGGACGGAATCAAGGTTGTGGCGCGTCTGGTCCAGGGGAAGACCGCGGAGGCCGTCGTTGCCGCCGAATTCGACAACAACGATTGCCGGTTGAAGAGAAACGACGAATCGCATTCTCGCCACTGCGTCTTTGGTGGTTGCGCCACTGGTTCCCAAGTTCTCGACCTTGTAGTTGTAGCCGAGCTTATCCAAATCACGTTGCAGCGCGTCGGGATAGGATTCGGCAGGTCCAAGGCCATAACCAGCGGTGATGCTATCGCCAAAGCACACGAGGATCGGCCGATCGGCAGCCACCAGCGGCAATCCGAAAAACAGCACACAGAGAGAAACGATAAAGGCGCGGCGCACGTCCACAACATCAGTGTAGCTGCGCGAGGCAGGGAACAGCCGGCTCCTGCCTTGCGTATTGAGATCAGGGACGTATCGTGCCGCTCAGTATGATGGCATATAGATGAGATTGACAATCTGCGGGGAGGCTATTGGGTGATTGAGGTCCGTGACGTTAAGAAATGGATACAAAACGGCTCCCGAAAAGTTGAAATCTTGAAGGGGATCTCGCTGACCATTCCGGCGGGCCAGTTTGTGGCGATTGTTGGAGCGAGCGGTAGCGGCAAGAGCACGCTGCTCGGCCTGCTGGCCGGGTTGGACACCCCGAGCGATGGCGAGATTTGGATCGACGGGACTCCGATCCATAATCTGGTCGAAACGGAGTTAGCTGCGGTGCGCGGGCGCACGATCGGCTTTGTCTTTCAGTCCTACCAACTGATTTCCACGCTCACGGCGCTCGAAAATGTGCTGCTGCCATTTGAACTGAACGTCGAGGGCAATGGTTTGAATCAGGCTCGCGCGCTGCTTGGGTCGGTTGGCCTGGGTGAACGCATGGATCACTATCCCATTCAGCTTTCGGGCGGAGAGCAGCAGCGTGTGGCGCTTGCGCGAGCGTTTGTCATCGATCCTCCCATCGTGATGGCCGACGAGCCAACAGGCAATCTGGACTCGAGCAATGGACGCTTGGTACTGGATCTTCTTTTGAAGCGCAACCGCCAGGCGGGGACCACACTGGTTCTTGTAACGCACGATGCGGAGATTGCCAGCCACGCCGATCGCAGGATCGTATTGAAAGATGGAATGATTCTCGAAGATACGCTGCAGCGCGGTGAATCAACTGTCCTCGCGGGCCCGGAGCGCGAGATCGATGGCTAAGCGCGCGTTGACGTGGAATCGCGCGGCGGCGATTGCCTGGCGGGATTTGAAATCGGCGCCGGGCAAGTTCGCTTTTGTCGTGCTGTCCGTCGCCATCGGTGTGGCGGCGCTGGTCGGAGTGCGCGGCTTCAGCGAAAGCTTTCGGCGAACACTCACGACGGAAGCACGTTCGCTCATGGCCGGCGATTTGAGCGCGCGGATTTTTCGCCAACCAAGCTCCGATGAGATGCAGAAGATCGCCGACCTCGACAAGAAGGACGGAGGAGCGCAATCAACATGGGTCGTCGAGACAATTTCGATGGCTTCTGTGCCGCCTGACCCGGTTCCGTTACTCGTTACGCTCAAGGCTGTCGACCCTTCGCAGTATCCGTATTATGGCGAGGCGCAGCTGGATCCGGGGATTCCTTTGCCGCAGGCCCTGCAGGGAGATTCCGCAGTGGTGGCGGAGGAGTTTCTCATTCGGCTGAATGCGCATGTGGGCGACACGCTGCGGCTCGGTGGAAGGAATTTCAAAATCACAGCGGTTTTGAAGCAGGAGCCGGACCGCATGTCGGCAGGCGCCGGCATGGGCCCGCGTGTCATGGTTTCGCGCGCTGCGCTCGACCGCACAGGGCTGCTGGCTCTGGGGAGCCGCGCAAGCCAGCGATTGCTGATCAAGCTGCCCGCGCAGTCGGATCCTGTTGCTGTGCGCAAGCAGGTGGAGACAGCGTTGCCCGATGCACAGGTCATGGATTTCAAAGAGGGGAATCCGGCACTTAGCCAGGGGCTCGATAACGCCACCGCCATCCTAAGCCTGATTTGTCTGGTTGCGATGGTGTTGGGCGCCATTGGGGTAGCGATGGCAATGCATGCGCACCTCGAGCAGCGCATGGACATGCTGGCGATTCTAAAAGCAGTGGGAGCGCGGTCTTCCGACCTGCTGCGCATCTTCCTTTTGCAAACCCTGGGGCTTGGGTTAGCCGGTGGCTTCCTTGGAGTGGCCGCGGGAGTAGGCGTTATGGCCGCATTGCCGGCAGTGTTTGGCAAGCTACTGCCTGTGGCCACCGAACTCGGATTCCCGTGGCGGTCCGTCTTCGCCGGGCTGGGAACAGGACTGCTGACGACGCTGCTTTTCTGCCTTCCGCCTTTGCTGGATGTGCGCGCCGTGCGGCCTGTTCTTGTGTTGCGCCGATTGGTGGAGCAAGCGCCGCCGGGTTTCCGCGCATGGCTCGGGCGCTGGTGGGCGCGAAAACTGCAGATAGGTCTTTCGGTGGTCGTTGTGTTCGCACTCGGGGGAATTGCCTGGGGACTTTCGGACTCCGCCAAAGTCGGCGGATGGTTCGCGCTTTTGTTTGCTATCGCGTTGGTCGTCCTTCTCATCTTGGCAGCCGTGGCGCTGCGCACTTTGCGCTTTGCGCTCAACCGTGTGCGTTTGCATTTGCCGTCGTTCCTGCGGCACGGCCTCGCCAACCTCTATCGGCCCGGCAACCAATCGGCGGCAGTTTTGGCGTCGCTGGGAACGGGCGTGATGCTGATCCTCGCGGTCTACCTGATGCAGTCCTCGCTTCTCCGCGACCTGCGCAACACGGCCTCTCCGAAACTGCCCAACGTCTTTGTCATCGACGTGACCACAGATGAGGCTGCGGGAGTCAAAGACTTCTTTCAGCATCAACCGGGCGTCACCCAGGCCCTTGACTTGATGCCAGTGGTCGCGGGAAGATTCGTTTCGTTGAACGGGCAGCCATTGGACAAACTGAAGGACAAGCACTTCCCACGGCGCATGCTTGAGAACGCCGAATTGAGCTGGTCCGATACGCCTCCCGCGGGCGACAAAGTTACCGAAGGTAAGTGGTGGAACAGCGCGAACCAGGCGGAGCTTGCAATTGGTGAGGGCACAGCAAAGCGCCTGCAACTTGGTCTTGGCTCGGCTGTTCAGCTGGAAGTGGGCGGTCGCGTGTTAGCGCTCAAGGTTGCCGCAATCTATCGGCCCGATGGAGAGCATCCTGGGGCACGTGTGTCCTTTATTCTGCCTTCAGGACAACTCAAGGATGAGCCTGCGACATGGTATGGAGGCGCTCACATCGATACTAAGCAAGTGCCTGCGATGGAACGGGCACTGTTTGCTGCGTATCCAACGGTTACGGTCATCAATATCGCCGATGTACTCGATCGCATCGAGAGCGTAGTAGATCAGATCACTTTTGTTGTACGTTTTTTGGCCGGATTTTCAATTCTGGCTGGCCTCATGATTCTCGCATCGAGCATCGCAAGTTCGCGCTTCCGGCGCATGCGCGAAGCTGTTGTCTTAAAGACGTTGGGGGCCACTCGGATGCGAATCGTCCGAACTTTCAGCGTGGAATTCAGCGTATTGGGGCTGCTCGCTGGTTCGGTTGGAGTGGTGTTTGCAAACATTCTTACGCGGGTACTCCTACGCAAACTCGAAGTAGACTTTCACATCGATTGGTATGCGACGCTCGTCTCGTTGCTAGGGACAGCAATTCTGGCGACGGCGACCGGCTGGATCGCGAGTTATCGAATTCTCGGCTTGCGGCCGCTGGAAGTATTGCGCGAGGAATAACTACAGCACCTCCTGAGACGGTGCAGCATCTCAGTACCGGAGTCACCGCTATTTTTCGCAATTCCGCTCCAACACCTGTGACAGATGCCGCAATTGTTCCACGTGGAACAATTTTGCTGGCCGATGCAGCCGAATCAACCGCGCGAAGCTCTTGCCGGGACGGCAAATCCCCTAGAATTCCTCACTGATTTCTACGGGCGGCAGAATATCGTCCTCGCGTGCCAGCCAGACATACAACGTAGGCAGAAGGAAGATCCCGATTGCAAGGTTGGCCAGCAGCCCGCCCACAATCACGATGGCAAACGGACGCTGCGAGTCAGACCCAATCGCATGAGAAAGAGCCGCGGGAAGCAAGCCCAATGTAGCAACCAGCATAGTCATCATGATTGGACGCAGACGCAATACCGCTCCCTCAATTGCCGCTTCGATAATGTGCTCCTGACTCGGCTCTTCCACCATGCCCTTTCGGCGCGCGCGCAATTGATTGATGTATTCGAGCATGATGACACCCGTTTGTACTGAAACGCCAAAGAGCGCGAGAAAACCAACTGCCGATGAAACTGAGAAATTTGTATGTGTGAGGAAGAGCGCAAACGGACCGCCGATCGAGGCCATGATTACCGATGCCAAAATGAGCATTGCCCACTTGAAGGAGCGGAACATCGTGTAGAGAATAAGAAAAATCCCCAGAATCGTGATCGGAATGACGATCGCCATGCGCTTATCGGCGCGTTTCTGGCTTTCGTATTCGCCGGCCCACTCAAGATGATAGCCCGGAGGCAATTGAACATTGCGGTTCACTTTGCGGATGGCCTCTTCAACGGTCGATCCCAGGTCGCGTCCGCGCACTGAGTATTTGATTGCTATGTAGCGTTGTCCGCCTTCTCGATAAATCTCTTCTGCGCCGTCATCTGTTGACACTTTTGTAAGTTGGGCGAGAGAGACGCGCTCGCCAGAAGGTGCAAGAAGCCGAATACTCTCGATGGCCTCGCGTGTGTCGCGATAGGGTTGTTGATAGCGCAAGGTCACGTCGTATCGCGCCTCGCCCTGCTGTACTTGAGTCAGTGCATTGGCGCCCACTGCGGTCTGCACCGCGTCCTGAATGTCGGCAACGTTGATGCCCCACCGTGCGGCAGCGTCGCGGTCAACCGTGTAATTCAGATTAGGCTGCCCGATGATGCGGAAAATCCCAAGGTCTTCCACGCCCCTCACCGAGGCCATCTGGGCTTGCACCTCTTCGGCTTTGTGCTCGAGCATGCGGAGATCGTCGCCGTAAAGCTTTACCGCAAGTTCGCCTTTTACGCCAGAGACAGCTTCTTCCATGTTGTCGGAGATAGGTTGTGAGAAATTCCAGATCACGCCAGGAAACTTTTCCAGTTTCTTGTCCATGGCAGCTATCAGCTTGTCTTTGTTCTGATGAAAGAAAGGCCGCCACTCCTCCTTGCGCTTGAGGTCGACGAAATACTCCGTATTGAAAAATCCGGTAGTGTCGGTTCCATCATCCGGACGCCCGGTCTGGCTGACGACTTGCGTAACTTCAGGAAACGAAGCCATGACTCGGCGAGCTTTGTTAGTGAAGTCTATGCTCGCTGTGGGACCTTCACTAGGTGGCAATGTTCCACGCACCCAGATCGAACCTTCATCGAGGTGCGGCAAGAATTCTGACCCAATGGGGCCGCCGACGGTGAGATAGAGTGCGACGAGAAAGAGCAGGGCCGCAATTCCGAAAGTGATGTAGCGATTCTCGATTGCCTTCCGCACCGCATCGCGATAGTGGCGTATTAGCCAGCCCATGATTGGGTTCTGCCATTCCTTTGCGCCGTTTCGAAACAGGATGCTGGCAAACATCGGGGCAATGATCATGGAATACGTGAGGGCGCCCAGGAGAGCGAATGCGACAGTCCACGCCATTGGCTTGAAGAGGCGCCCCTCGACAGCCTGCAAGGTGAAGATGGGCAAATAAGCGGTGATGATGATTCCGATAGCGTAGAAGACAGGCCGCTGCACCTCGTGTGCAGCGTCGCGAATCTTTTGAAATGGAGTTCGTGTGTCGTCCTGTTCAGCGAGATGACGGACGATGTTTTCAATCATGACCACAGAGCCGTCGACGACCATGCCGAAATCGAGTGCGCCAAGCGACAGAAGGTTGGCGGGAATGTGGCTGAGGTCGAGGCAGATGGATGCGAAGAGTAAGGCGAAGGGAATTGTCAGCGCGACGACAATTGCGCCGCGAATATTGCCGAGAAAAAGAAACAGAATAATCGAGACAAGGATCATGCCTGCGGTTAAGTTGTGTTCCACAGTTTCGACGGTAAATTTTACGAGATCGGAGCGATCGAGAAACGGGACAACCGTGACGCCCGTAGGCAATATATTGGTGTTGAGTTCTTTTACTTCTTCGTGAATGCCCAGCAGCACCGGATCCGAATCGTCTCCCTTCTGCAAGAGCACAATTCCTTCCACAGTGTCGGGATTGTCGATGATGGTGCCGTCGGGAAGGTGGGTGGCTTTGCCGATCTGACCGAGCCGAATCTTCGGGCCCTGCGCAACGATTGCAATGTCCTTGATCTTGATGGCCGCGCCGTTGGCTGTCTTTATCACCGTGTTTTCGATGTCCTGCACGCTCGTGAAGAGTCCCAGAGATTGGACATTGACCTGTTGTGCTCCTTGTTCTATAAAACTACCGCCCCCATTGGTGTTATTGTTCGCGATCTGCTGTTCGACTTGGCTGATCGAGAGTCCATACGCGACGAGCTTTCCGGGATCAAGCCTGATCTGGTATTCCTTGGTTGGGCCGCCGAAGCTGGATACATCGACTACGCCGGCGACGCTTTTGAAGGACTTCTCAAGTGTCCAATCCTCAAGCGATTTCTTTTCCATTACATCGTAGGCGGGGTTGGTGCTCTCCACGGTGTACCAGTAGATTTGGCCGACCGGACTCCAATCAGTTCCCATCTGCGGCACCAGATTGGCGGGTAGGTTGACCTGACTCAGCCGTTCCAGCACGTGCTCTCGATTGATGTCGCTTGTGGAGTTGTCATCGAAGATCAGCATGAGGCTGGAAAGGCCAGCCAGCGTGGTTGAACGCAAGTGAGTCAGGTGGGGGATACCGGCCATCTGAATTTCGACTGGAACGGTCACCTGGCGCTCGATTTCCTCGGCGCTCCGGCCAGGCCATTGGGTGATTATTTGCACATAGTTGTTCGCTACGTCGGGATAAGCTTCGACGGGCAAGTTACGGAACGAAATGATTCCCCACGCTGTGAGCACCACGACGCCGCCAAGAACCAACCAACGGTTCTTAAGAGCAAAGTCGACAAGCGAGCGAATCATCTATTGGTTCCCCGCAGTTTCAAGAAGCAAGGCATTGGTCACGATTTTCTGGCCGGGATCAAGTCCAGACAGAATCTCCTGCCGGTTTCCGTCAAGCATGTTGCCGGCGCGTACCTCGGTGCGCCTGAACTGATTGCCGCCGACAGGGAGATATACCCAGTCGCGATCGTGCAAATGCAGAACAGCTTCGGCCGGTATGACCGTGTAGGTCACTTTCTTGCGGCTCGAAAACGTTGCCGTCACAAACATCCCAAGCCGGAGAATGCCGGGATTTGGAACCTGGATACGAACCTTCGCTGTACGAAGCGAGGGGTCAAGCACTGGACCGATGTCGCTGACGCGTCCTGTCAGCGGCCGATCTGGATAGGCATCGAGCTTGATCCTTGCTTCTTGTCCTAGTTGAAGCTTGGGAATGTCGTTCTCGTAAACGTCGCAGAGGATCCAGACGCTGGACAAATCAGCGATCGTGAAAGCTGTGGCGGAGCCAGAAAGCGTGACACCCGCTGCAGCTGCGTTGGTCACATTTTGCCCGATGATGACGCCGGTTATAGGCGCATAGACATTAACGATTGGGCTAGGGTGGTCTTTGTCCACGCCAAGAACCGTTAATTGCTCCTCGGCGGCCACGAGGTCGGCCTTTGCATCCTTTTCGGCATCGTCCGCTTGCTCAACCATGGCTTGGGAGATTGCTCCATGCTTGAATAGATCCTGGGCGCGGATGTCCGCCTTGTTAGCAAGCTGCTCATCGTTGACAGCTTTCAAATAAGAATCGAAAGCGTTGGTGACGTCTCCGCTTTGTACGCTGAAGAGAAGTTGTCCCTTTTTCACGTTGTCGTCAAGGCGCGTCTTGAGGTCAACCACACGGCCGTTTGCGAGCGAGATTACCGGAACCTCGCGGGAAATGTCGGGAAAGACCGTTCCCGTCGCTTTCAATTCCGCAGCGGCTTCGATTTGCCCGGCAGTTGCGAGAGGAAACTTGGCTACATCGTTCTTATCGATGGTGATCAGGTTCATATCCGACACTTCGATCACCTTGGCTGCTGGCGGAGTGCCATCGCCCTCGTCTTTGCCATGGCATCCCACCAGCACGATGGTCAAAGATGCTCCGGCTGCGAGAACTATCTGGGCGATGAAATATCTTTCGAAAGGGAAGTGCTTGATCATTGGATCACCTCACGTCCCACAGCAAGATTGAGCTGCGCGGTGGCATTAAGATAGGAACCGACTAATTGCAAGTAAGCCTCCTGCACGGCGCGGTATTCACTCTGTGCGTTTAGAAAATCCATTAAGGATGCGCCGTCATGCTGGTAAGAATAGGTGATGGTATCGCGCACCCTCGTGGCTTGATCCTTGTATTTGTCCTTGTAAGGCTTGAGGAGAGCGATATCGCTTTCGACCAGTGTGTAGGCGGAATCCACATCACTAAAAACCTGCGCGCGCGTAGCTTCGCTGGTTTGTTGGCTGCGGTTGATATCGATGAGCGTGCGCTGCTTTTCACCCTGGTTGTGATCGAAGATGCGCAGCGGAATATTCACACTGGCGCCGATTGTCTGAATGCCATTCGGATTGTTATTCGATGAATTGTAGGTATACCACCCACTGAACGTGGGATCGGTGGAGCCATTCGAAATTGCCAGTTTGTGATTGGTCTCCGACTGCTGGATGGTTTCGAGGGCGGCTTGCAGATCAGGGCGGGTATCGAGAGCGATTTGGCGAAAGTCGTCAAGCGACTTTAGATTGTCGGAAAAATCAAATGGTCCTGAAACGTCAAACTGTTCGACCGGCGTTCGTTCATTCAATAATTGAAGCAATTGAATTTTCGCTGTCCTCAGATTGACGATTGCTGTCTGAATCTCGGTTTCGTATTGCACGCGAACAAGTTCAATTCGTTCGAAATCGATCTGCGCGATGTCTCCGGCCCGGAAGCGATCGCGGCTGATTTGAATGATGTGGTCGTAATAATCCAAATCTGCTTTCGCAAGGTCGAGGATAGCTTTGGCCTGCAGTGTATTTACAAAGGCCGAACGCAGGGTGAATTCGAGGGTGCGTTTCAAATCCTGGTGTTGCGATTCGGCGACATGCGTGCCCTCCTTTGCGCTTTCCAGACGTAACTCGCGCTTGTGTTCGCGCTCATGCAGATAACTTAGAGTTGGGACAACATCCGTTCCTTTGAACGGTTGCCAAGCTCCGTCGTGTGGGGCGATTTGCGTGCCGTCAGCCGATGCCGTGAACTGTGGGTTAGGCCGCAAATAAGCTGTGATTTCTTCGGCCCGCATCTCGTCGACGTTCAGTGCATCGGCTTTGAGCGCTGGATTCCTGGCTTCGAATTGCGACTTAACTTGCTCCCAAGTCAACAATTCTTGTGCCGGGCACAAGGACGATGCTGCCAATAGAACGGTCGCTGCCATCCACGTGGACCGGGAAGGAGATATTCGCCTCATACATATCCTTTGCGTCGTGTTTCACACGGCGTTCGCAGGAGAACTTGAGATGTGGAGAGAACTGACTGGAAGTAGGTGACGAAGCGTCAGGCAGTCGGGGGAGGGCGGTTCTCTATTCCTTCGAGAGCCGGACTTTGATATGCTTCGGTCCGTATACCAACGGATGCAGAGAAATAGCTAACATCCAAATGGATCTCGGCAAAAATAGGTGCGGGCGGGGCAGCTAGCACTGGAAAAAGTGGATGTAGGCTTGGAGCAATCTGGTTCCGTCGCTGACAGGTATCGGTCTCCGCAGGATTCTGAATCGACCACAGATCATCGCTGACCGAAATCACAGGGAAAAGGATGACAAGTAGCATGATCAGGGCGATCAAGGGCAATCGCCTTTGCGCGCCCGTTCGAAGCTCGAAGCGCATCCAGAGGCAGACACTCACGATCGCTAGGCAGCCCCAGGCGAGATTGAGAAAAGTCTCCATTCTTCGCACCGATTCTACACCAAGGGTAGTTGGAAGGCGAAAAATCGATTCCTTTTGAAAGGCATCGATCGTCTCGATACAACGAGACGATCGATCCGGTGACATGCCTCTATGGGCCTCCGGACCATTCTTTGCGCCCGGACATCATGGATTGAAATCACGCGCAATTGAAATCACGCGCTCTAAAAAGGCGCTTCCGCTTGTTGGTGTCTGAATTGTGCCTTGATATAAGGCACTCCCCTTAGGTTTGACCCGGCTTGGGAATCCACTTATGATAACCAGGTTGTGCCTGTGCGCCCGACGTTCTGCTCTTAGCGTGTTCACGCGCTAGAGCGTGGTCGACTCATCGCATGTGTTTGCCCCCTCGTTCAATGGTAGGACAGCTGCCTCTGGAGCAGCCTATCGGGGTTCGAATCCCTGGGGGGCAGCCAATATTCGAATCTAAAGCAGTTTATTGCGGTCCGTGGCAGTCCAAAGAAGTTCATCCGATTGACAATCTAAATGTATTATTTAAAAAGGATTAGCGCTCCGCGAGCGTCCGTCGTGGTACGATCAGAGTCAAGCGAATGTGAGGATACGCGAGAACCCCATATCCTCATTTTCCAAGCCTAAAATGAGGATACCGAACGGCGCCATTAGGATCGTATCCTCAGGGGGTATCCTCATGGCTCTCACGGATATGAAAATCAAGGCGGCTCGGCCTGAGTCAAGGCCCTACCACCTCACAGACGGGCATGGCTTGTTCCTCGTGGTTCAACCGAACGGCTCCAAACTCTGGCGTTGGAAGTACCGTTTCCGAGGCAAGTTCCGGCTGATGGCGTTTGGCAGCTACCCCGAGACCAAGCTGACTAACGCGCGTGCAGCACACGTTGAAGCCCGTTCCAAGTTGCTCAGCGGAACCGACCCCATGGCCGTACGGAAAGCGGAAAAGTATGCTGCGCTGGAGTCCGAACCTATGGCGGGACCCGATGCGAATTGCGAGACACTGAACTGCTTTCGTGAAATCGCTGCACAGTGGTTTAAAAAATGGAAGGCGGGCAAAGTCGAACGATACGCGCGGGACACAGAGACGCGCATCAAGGAAGACGTTCTAAGCCGTATTGGCGATCGCCCGATTGCTGCCATTAGGCCATCCGAGATCGCTAACACGATTGTGGCGATCGAACAACGAGGCGCGGCAGATGTCGCCCGCAGGGCGTTACAGAATACCCAACAAATTTTTCGATATGCAATGGCATTCGGACTCGCCGAGCAGAACCCAGCCGCTGCGTTCCGTCCTTCTGACATTCTCAAACAGCGAGCAACAACGAACTTCGCTCGCGTGGAAGTGACCGAACTGCCGGCCCTATTAACCAAGATCGACCTTTATGATGGATCACATTTCGTGCGGCTCGCATTGCAGATGATGTCACTTGTGTTCGTGCGCACGGGCGAGTTAATTCCGGCGCGGTGGTCTGAGTTTGATCTGAGAGAAAAGCTTTGGAGCATACCGTCTGAGCGGATGAAGATGAGGCGACCTCATATGGTTCCGCTTTCTCGTCAGGCGCTTGCAGTGCTGGAAGAGCTGTGGGAACGTCGGAGGACCGATGTCTGGGTGTTTCCCGGTGAACGAAGTTGTCCTTACATGAACAAGAACTCGATGCTCGGCGCTCTTAAACGGATGGGTTACAAAGGAGAGATGACGGGCCATGGCTTTCGCGGCTTGGCATCCACAATCCTCAATGAGATGGGATACGAGCGGGCTCACATCGAAATGCAGCTCGCTCACGCTCCGAAGAATGAAGTCGAAGGAGCTTACAATAAGGCCCTTTACCTCCCTCAGCGCGGCATCATGATGCAAGGGTGGGCGGACTTCCTCGATGAAACCCGTAAATCCGTCAAAGCCGGTCGCCGCGTTAGTGAGCGAGGTACGGTTAAGCGGCAGACCTTGACGCATGCACGCGCTCCGCAGCCCACTGCTTGACTTCGGATCTGACCCAGGCAACAGCGCGCGCGCCAAGTCGAATCGGCGCGGGGAAGCTCTTCTCTTGAATTAGCGCGTAGAGGCTCGACTTCGAAAGACCCGTGATTGCTTTCACTTCGGGCAGACGCAGAAAAACTACGTCGTCGAGATCGCCCGAAGCATCCTTGGGGCTGGGTTCTACGGGCTTTTGAGAACGAGGCATTTTCTTCGGGGTAAATTCCGTGGACGGAAAACTTCGACCAGCGTCATTCTTGGGAGACTGATTAGGGATTGATGCCTTTCTGGCATGAGCACTATGCATTTTAGACCTCTTCGATTGGGGTAGATTCATCAGGTGGCCATGAGCTATGCTCAGTCGCTTCGATTCCACATCGGTATTGGGCAGGCATGCTGATCGACACTATGCGTCTTCGTGCGCGCTCCTTTCGCTACCCTGCTTCAGGTAGTGTGATCTTGTCCAATAACTTTTTGGAAGTTGGGTATAACTTTTTGAGTTTGGACCCGCCGAGCATCTTGCCCGCGTGAGGCATATTGTGTTTTGTTTTCGATCGAGCGGGCCTTGGTTATCCGGGGGATTTTGGACGAGTTCGGAGTATGTATGGTTGACACACAATAGGAACTGGGATACGTTTTCCTCATTCGGGGACATGCCGCCGCTCGGCGGACCGGTAGCTGAGATTGTTTTTGTATGCACATGACTGAATTCAGGATGAGGTGCATGACTGGTGGCTACCAAAACTCGGATCC
>Ga0182030_10007441_pt1 | contig 22836 bp, 22 predicted proteins | sample 812S3MmetaG_FD_121299 | JGI IMG/M metagenome (GOLD analysis project Ga0182030, IMG submission 121299) | Permafrost microbial communities from Stordalen Mire, Sweden - 812S3M metaG (Illumina Assembly) | ecosystem: Environmental > Terrestrial > Soil > Wetlands > Permafrost | place: Sweden...
CAGGTCGAACTCGAGCGACTCGCGTCGACCGGCCGCTTCCGCACGCTCGCTACTACGGCCCTCGAGACGCTGTTCAATCTCGCTGCGGCGCTGAGTGATGATGCGCCGGCGCTCACCGAACTCCGCTTCACGCCGCGAGAGCGCGGTTGCCTGTTCGTTCACCAACGTGCGATGTACGCCGACGAAGGTCCGCGCCTCCTCGCTTAAATTCGCCCGTTCGGCCGCGCCGTCGACGGCCCGTCGCAGTTCGGGCAGTTGGACGCTAATCGAGGCAAGTTCGTCTTCGATGGTGAGAATCTGGCCGGTCAGTGCCGCCACGTCGCTCACGAGTGACTCACTGGTGGACGCCAATTCAGCGCTGAGCTCGCCGAGACGCTCGATCTCTCTCGTGCGACGCTCGACTTCGGCCTCGGCCTGGGCGGTGCGCGTCGCCTCTCGGTTCACGCGCTGGCGCGCGCTGATGGCGCTCTCATCGGCCTTCGCGTGGCGTTCGCGAATGGGTGCGACCGCATTGTGGGCGTCGTGCGCGGCGACCCGTGCCTCTTCGACGGTGGAACGAGTGACGAGGGCACGACCCGACGCCACGCGCCAGCCCGACGACGCGAAGCGGTCGCCCTCGCGAGTGACAATGACGAGATCGGGATTCCCGATGGCCGCGTCGATGCCGCTCTCCCAGTCCGGGGCGACGAAGGCCCTGGAAAAAAGTGCGTCCAGCACGCGCGTCACGTGCTGGGTGCTACCGCTTCGTTCGCGCACGAGCGAGCGCAACGCGCTGCACCCATCGGGCGTTGCGGGCGTCGCCACGTCGGCGTCGCCGACCGGCAGGATCAGGCCGGCGCCGCCCTCACGGCGCAGCGCCTCCAATGCCGCTCGCGCTGACTTGCGCCCGTCAACCACCATTGCGCCCACGGAGGCGCCGGCGGCGGACTCCACGGCGAGTTCCCAGCCCGCGTCAACCTCAATCAGTTCGAGGAATGGTCCGAGCACGCCCTCTAAATTGCCAATGATCGCGCCACCACCCGAGCCCGAGAATTCATCCAGGGCCCGAGCCAGTGCCTCGGCACGCGCCTGGGTGCGAGCGGCGACATCGGTCGCGTCGCGCAACGCTTCGTCGGCGCGCGCACGCTCCTCTTCACATCGCTGCGCCTCGCGTTCGGCAATCAGTCGTTCTTCGTTCACGCTCGCGAGTGCGCTCTGCGCGTCGGATAATGAGTGTTGCGACGCCTGCAAGTCAGCGACCGCCTCGTCGTGACGGCCCTCGGCCGCCGCGAGGCGCTGCGCGCTTCGTCGCTCACTGTCGCGCAGCGACGCGAGCGAACGTTCGAGCATCGCCGTGCCTTCGAGCGCAGCTCGCAGGTTGGCTTCATCACTGTCGGACGAGACCGAACCCCAGGTGGTCTCATAATGAAGTTCAAACTGGGCGAGCTCGTCTTGGGCTACCGCCAAGGCGTCACGCATCGATAACAACTGCGATTCTTCTGCGTCCAGTGCCACGAGTTCGGTCCCTAATTTGGCGCTGTCGGCTTCGAGGGTGGCGATCACGTTCTCGTCCGCCGAGGCAATGAGCGCCATGCGCAGGGACCGTTCACGCTCCTGAATGATCGACGCGGTGCCTCGCGCCCGCTCCGAGAGACCCTGCAGGGTGCCGAGCGTCGAGGCCAGCATCTCTTCGCGGCGACTCGCGATCTCGGCGGCCGCGGTCGACGCCTGCGCGTCGAGGGTCACCAATTCGTGACGCAACTCGCGCTCGCGCGCAGACGAACCGGCCAACTCGGTCTCTAATTCGCGCCGACGCATCTCGAAATTGGTCAGCCGGGAGAAAAAGAGCGAATGGCGGGCGTCACGAAGGTCACCTTCGACACTGGCGTAGCTGCGCGCGGACGCGGCCTGGCGCTCCAAGGGACGCATCTGACGGCGCACTTCGCGCACCAGGTCTCCGAGGCGTTCGAGGTTCTCCTGGGTCTGGAGCAGACGTCGCTCGGCCCGTTCTTTGCGACGACGATGTTTTAGGACCCCGGCCGCCTCTTCAATGACCGCGCGACGGTTCTCCGAACTGGAGTTGAGGATCGAATCGAGCTGGCCCTGGCCAATGATCATGTGCTGCTGACGTCCGACGCCCGAGTCGGCCAGCAGCTCCTGCACGTCCAGCAGTCGGCACGTGGTGCCATTGATCGCGTACTCCGAGTCGCCGTTGCGAAAGAGGGTGCGCGAGATGGTGACTTCGGCGCCGTCGATGGGCAGGCGACCGGCGGAATTGTCCAGCGTGAGCGCCACTTCCGCGCGACCGAGGGCTGCCTTGGTGGCGGTGCCCATGAAGATGACGTCATCCATCTTTCCGCTGCGCAGCGCCCGGGTGCTCTGCGCGCCGAGCACCCAGATAACCGCGTCGACCACGTTGGACTTACCCGATCCGTTTGGCCCCACCACCGCCGTCACCCCGGGTTCAAATTCCAAGATGGTGTTGTCGGCGAAGGACTTGAAGCCCTTCATGGTTAATCGCTTAAGAAACACACGAAGACGCTACCAACCTTCTCGACCCATTTTTGACCCTAGCTCTGACACTTCTCGCAGAAGAATGTCGATCGCTGTCGCACCATGACCCGGGTGATGGGCAGCCGGCACTGGTAACAGGGCTGGCCCTCGCGGTTGTAGACCTGGAGGAACTGCTGGTAGGAGCCGGGCTTGCCGTCGGGATCAATGAACTGTTCGTCGTCGAGCGTGGTACCACCGTGCTTGATGGCGTTGGTCAGGATCTCGGTGATGGCGCGGTGCAAACGGCGAATCTCGATGGTCGAGAGTGACTCGGCCGAACGGTCATAGCGCAGACCGGAGGCGAAGAGGGTCTCGTCGGCGTAGATATTGCCCAAACCCGCAATGATGTCCTGATCGGTGAGGACCACCTTCAGTGACGTGGAGCGGCTACGAAGTATCGCGGCGAACCGGTCCCAGCCAATTTGATCCTCGAACGGGTCGATGCCCAGGTGCGCCAGTTCGGGAATTTCTCGACGAAGGCCCAGGCCGTCGCCGCCAATGGAGAGCCGGGCGAACTTCGAGATCTCGAGGTCGCTGCCTTCGGGGAGCGGTGTCGACACGTAGAGTTCGCCAAACGTGCGCGGGTCCACATAGCGCAGCTCACCGCCCTGGACAAAGGTAAATACCACGTGGGTGTGCTTGGGCTTGGGGTCTTTGGGACCCTTGGCGCGCAGCAACTGACCACTCATGCCGAGGTGGACGACGAGATGGGTGCCGTTCTCCAAGGCAAAAATGAGGTTCTTGCCGAGACGCTGGGCTGACTTGATGGTGTGGCCCTCAATGGCGAAGCGAAATTCCTTGGCCGTCTTGTGGCGACGAACCACTCGCCCGTTGGTCACCACCGCGGTCTTCACCTTCTTGCCAATGAGGTCCCTCGCGAGCGATGCCCGCACGGTTTCAACTTCGGGTAGTTCAGGCATCGCGGTGCTCCCACGCGGACAGCGCGGCCGCAGTTTCAGCATTCTTCTTCGAACGACCCTGACCGGTACCGCGGACGATCCCGCCAATTGACACCGTGGCGTCGAAGATTGTCTCGTGGGCCGGGCCGTCGAAGGTGACGGCGTAGACCGGCACCCCGAAGCCAGCGGACTCGGACCACTTGCGCAGTCGGGTCTTGGGATCAACGTCGTCGGGGCGCAAGGCGGCGGAGGCCACGTCCTCGGCGAGCGCGGAATGCACGAACGCCTTGGCGACGTCAAATCCCTTCTCCAGATAGAGCGCCGCGACGATCGCTTCAAAGGCGTCGGCGAGCAGTGACGGCCGCTCGAGACCGTGGGACTTGACTTCACCGCGCCCGATGCGGATGTAGTCGCCGAGGTTAAGGCGCTGGGCGGCCCGGGCCAGGGACGCCTCATTCACCACGCGCGAGCGCACGAGCGATCCCGAGCCTTCGTCGAGTTCGGGATACTGGGTGACAATGAGGTCCGCGACCGCCAGGTCCACTACGGCGTCACCCAAGAATTCCAATAATTCATTAGACGTGCAGTCGTGCTCGGCGGCGTAACTCGAGTGCGTCACGGCCAACGCTAATAACTCACTCTCGGGAGACACTCCCAATCGCTCCGCTAACGCATCAAGTGGCGAGAGCAACAGGCTCACAGACCTCGTTACGGACCCTGCAGTTTGACAACCACGTAGTCAACGGCGTCGCGCACCGACAAGAGACCCTCTAAGTCTTCGTCGTCAATGTGAAAGCCGGCTGCGTAGGCCGACAAGTTCTCTTCGAGTGCTTCGACCAGCTCAATTAGGGCCAGCGAGTCGGCGCCAATATCACTAAATGGCACGTCTTCGGGGATGTCATCGGGGCTCTTTTCGAGTATTTCGGCCAGTTGCTCTCGAACGATTCCCAGAATGGCGGCTCGGTCGAGCGATGGTGAGGTTCCTGCGTCAGCGGTCATGACCACTCCTTTGTGTTGCTGCTCTAGATTACCGAGCAACCACCCATGACCAACTAGTTACTAGTTCTGATCAGGTCGAATGGTCGTGCGAAGTTTCTCGACCACGCCCGCCTGGTCCATCTCTGAGGCGACGCGCAGCGCGTTCATGATCGCGGTTGCGTTTGACGACCCGTGGCTGATCACGCAGATGCCGTTGAGGCCGAGCAGCAAGGCTCCGCCCTGATTTTCCGGTGTCAATTGGTTGGCAATTGGTAGTAAATACTCAAAGAGCACCTCGCCGGCGGCCTTGGTTGTCTCATTGGTGCCAATGACCTCTATGACCGTGGAGAAAATGAATTTCAGGGCCCCTTCGAGCGTCTTTAAGGCCACGTTGCCGGTGAAGCCGTCGGTCACCACGACGTCCACGGGCGAAGGAATGAGGTCTCGACCCTCGACGTTGCCCGCAAAGTTGATGTCCGCCATGTTGGTGAGCAGTTCGTGAGTTTCCTTTACCAACGGCGTGCCCTTGGAGGACTCCTCACCGATCGAGAGCAGCCCCACCGACGGGCTCGCCACACCGTAACTCGCACTCACAAATGATGCGGCCATCTGGGCGAACTGCACCAGCATCTCGGCGGTGCATTCGGAATTAGCCCCGGCGTCAACGAGCACGGTCGGCGTTCGTCCGGGGTTGGGAATGGGGGTCGCGATGCAGGGCCGCACGACCCCGGGAAGTCGTCCCATGCGCAGCAGCGCCGAGGCCATCGTGGCCCCGGTATTGCCCGCCGAGACCATGGCGCTGGCCTTGCCGTCACGTACCAGTTCGGCGGCGCGCACCAAGGAGGAGTCCTTCTTCTTGCGCACGCTGGCCGCGGGGTCGTCGTCCATGTGGATTATTTCGCTGCAGGCAAATACCTCCAGGCCGAGCGGGTCGCCGAGCAGGTCCGGTATGCCGACAAGGATGACCTCGAGGCCCAATTCGTCGACGGCGCGACGGGCACCCTCGATGATTTGACTGGGAGCGAAGTCACCACCCATCGCGTCCAAAGCGATGGGCAGGGTCAATTTAATTGACCTCTACCGCAGTACGACCCTTGTACCATCCGCAGTTCGGACAGACAATGTGGGGCAACTTTGAGGTGGCGCACTGGGGGCAGACGCTACGCGCGGGTCGCTCCAGCGTCCAGTTCGCCGCACGGCGACTACGCGTCTTGGCTTTGCTGGTCTTGCGCTTGGGGACGGCCATCGATCTTCTCTTTCAACTAAACGGGCGGACCCGTCACACTTCTTTGGATTCATCGGCCTGAAAGTCGATGAAACGGAGTTCGTCAAGTGTAGCCCAGCGCGGGTCCACTGGACTCTGGCAGTCGCAACTCTCGTCATTTCGGTCCACGCCACAGTAGGGACACAGCCCCAGACAGTCCTCGCGACACAACGGGGCGAGCGGCAGATCCAGGAAGATCGCGTCGTGTACCAGGGGCGCCAAATCAACGAAATCGTTCTCAATTTCGTAGGCCTCGTCGTCATCGGGCGCGCGGTCATTCACGAATCGCTCGTTGACCGCGACGTTGCTCATGCCCAGGATCGGCGTCGAACATCGCCGGCAGATCCCGTGCCACGGCGCCTGGACACGTCCGCGCACGCGCAGCCCGCCACTGAAACTCTCGACGCGAAGTTCCGCGTTGACGGTCGCTTCGCTAAAGACGTCCGTTTCGGCGTAGCCGCGCGCGACGAATTCGTGCGGCTCGTCAAAGGGCGCCTCCAGGGTGAGCGCGAGCGATGAGGGCACGTCGCGCAGCAATTGGGCTACCGGGACGAGATAGGGCGAGGACACGGCGGTTAGTGGGCGTCCTGATCAAAGAATGACGCTTCGTCGACACTGGGGACCTCGTCGTAGGGCGCCGGTGGCGGCGGATTCTGGCTGGTCCCTAAGAACTCTTCGGTGCCGGGATGGGCCGCCAACGACGGATTCGGCAGGCTCTGCGCGTTCAGGCGCTCGCGACCGGAGCGAATGGTCTTTAAGAGACGTTCCATCACGATCTCGTAACTGCCCAGTTTCCCGTCCAAATAGTCCTCGTGCTCGTTGACCATCTGGCGGGCTTGGGACTGGGCGTCCGAGACGATCTGCTCGGCCTTTAGGCGTGACTGACGGACAACTTCGGTCTTGTCAACCATCCGCGCCGCCTCGGCGCGCACCTGGTCCATCAGCTGCTGCGCCTTTTGGACCTCGGCGGCCATCAACTCCTCACGGTCGCGCAGCGCCCAGCGGGCCTCGCGAATCTCGTCGGGCAGGCTGTGCAACGCCTGCTCTAACAGGCTCAGCACGTCGTCTCGCGGCACCAGCGCCGAGTTCGACAGCGGCATCTGCTTGGCGTTGGCAATCAGCTCAATGAGGTCGCGCAGGTCAGTCTCAATGTCGCGCCGGGCGTGGCGTCCGGCGATTTCCTCGGTTTCTTCAGCGTCGTCGTAACCGTCAAACGTCGTCACTGTCCACCTCCTGGGAATTTGTCTTGCAATCGGGCGAAGACCGGCGCGGGCACGAATTGGGACACGTCTCCACCGTAGCGAGCCACCTCGCGCAGCAGGCCCGACGAGATGAAGGAGTGGCGCGAACTCGAAGGAATAAAGAACGTCTCGACCCCGGAGAGCGACCGGTTCATCTGGGCCATCTGCATCTCACTCTCGAAGTCCGAGATGGCCCGCAGGCCCTTGACAATGGCGGTCGCGTCGACGTCGCGCGCGACGTTGACGAGCAGGGTCGAGATCGACACGAAACGGACGTTTTTGATGTGGGCGCAGCTCTCGGCAATCATGTCGCGGCGCTCATCTAAGTCAAACAGCGCCTCGGACTTTTGTGGGTTGCGCACAGCGGCGACCACGATCTCGTCAAAGATGTGCGAGGCGCGCTCGACGACCTCGAGGTGACCGTTGTGAAACGGGTCAAAAGAGCCGGGGATCAGGCCTACCGTCACTGGTCACTGGCTTCGCTGGGTTCCAACATCGTTACGAGCGTAGTGCCGTAACGCTTCGTTTTGGTAACGATCCATCCCCCGGGAGGGTCCATGTGGCGGTCATTTTCAATGACGACCCGAGAGGCGAGCACTCCCTTGAGCACGCTTTCGAGGTCGAGCGGACCGTACGGCGGATCGGCGAGCACGAGGTCCAGGTCGGGCGTTGGTTGCCAGAACGGCAACGTCGCGCGCACGAAGACCGCTTCACCGCTCAGTTGCAGTGGTTCAAGATTGACGCGCGCGGCCGCCAGACAGGCGGGATCACTGTCAACGAAGTAGACCTTCGCCGCCCCGCGCGACAGCGCCTCGATGCCCATGGCGCCCGAACCGCAGTACAGATCGGCAACGGTGAGATCAACGAGGCCGCCGCGGCTTTCGAGCATGGAAAAGATGGCTTCCCGGGCGTAGTCCGTAGTGGGGCGCACCGTGGGCGGAATCTTTGCCTTGAGCGGTCGTCCCCGAGCCGCGCCACCAATTACTCGCACGCTTGAAGGCTACGCCCTCAGATGGTCACGACTTGAACAAGTAGTCCGCTTCTGAGTCGTCGACGAACAGTCTCAATTCATCAACAATTTCCGAATCGGCCTGCAACAAGTTGTCGTGGACCATGCTGCTCGCGACCCGCTGGGCCGCCATCAGCAACTCTTCATCGTTGCGCAGCGACGCGAGACGAAGATCGCTGCGACCGCGTTGGCGAGCACCCAGCAACGTCCCCTCGCCTCGCAGGTCCAGGTCAATCTCGGCGAGCACGAAACCGTCATTGGTACTCACGAGCGCCTCGAGTCGGCGTGTGCCGTCCTCGCTCGGTGGCTCACCCAACAAAAAGCAGTAACTCTGGGCGCGGTCGCGACCAACTCGACCGCGCAGTTGGTGCAGTTGGGCCAAACCGAAACGCCAGGCGTCTTCAATGACGATCACGCTCGCTTCGGGCACGTCAACACCCACTTCAATGACCACGGTTGCGACCAGCACGTCGAGGCTGCCGATACGAAAGCGGGCCATGACCTCCTCTTTCTCCGGGCCCTTCATCTGGCCGTGCAACAATCCGACCCGCAGACCGCGAAGTTCGTGTTCCACGAGGCGGTCACGTTCCTGCACCGCGCTGGTTGCTTCCACACGCTCCGAGCCTTCGATGAGTGGACAGATCACGTAGGCGCGGCGCCCGGCGGCGACTTCGTCACGCACGCGCTGCCAACACGTTCTAATCTCCGCGTCACTGCGGGCCCATACTGTCTCAATGGGCTGGCGCCCACCGGGCAGTTCGTCGAGCACCGAGAGGTCCAAGTCGCCAAAGACCACCATGGCCGCCGTGCGCGGTATCGGCGTCGCGGTCATGACCAGCAGGTCGGGATCGATCTCCTCGGTCGAGCGCGATCGCCCCTTTTCACGCAGTGTGGCACGCTGCTCGACCCCAAAACGATGCTGCTCGTCGATGATCACGGCGCCCAGTGACCGGAACTTCACGTCATCGGTCAAGAGCGCGTGCGTGCCCACGACAATGTCCACCGACCCGCTGGCCAGGCCGTCAAGCACCGCCTGTCGCTCCTTGGCGCGCAGGCGACCCGTGAGCAGTTGGATCGAAAGTGGCCGCTCGCCACCGAGCACGGCGGCGTCGTGGATGCTGAGATTCTCTAGGTCTCGGCGTATCGAGACCAGGTGCTGTTCGGCCAATACCTCCGTGGGCGCCATCAACGCGCCCTGACGACCGCCGTCAATGGAGGCCAAGAGTGCGGTCAGGGCAACCACTGTCTTACCCGAACCCACGTCGCCCTGCAGCAGTCGGTGCATGGGTAGCGCCGAGGACATGTCACTCGCGATCTCACCCAGGACGCGGCGTTGGGCGCTCGTGAGCGTAAAGCGGTGCCCGGCCAAGAAGCGACGTACCAGTGACGACGTGGGCGTCGTGAGTGCTCCCGGGGCGACGTCCAAGTCGTCGACGCTTAGTGGATGGCGAACTCCCGCCGCGCTCTCTTCAAGTCGGCGCCGACGGAGCGCGAGTAACAACTGCAAGCGCAAAAACTCGTCGAAGACGAGTCGTCGACGGGCCGGGGCAACGTCGACCATCTCGTCGGGCAGGTGGATGCCCCAGTACGACGTGGTGCGATCAACCAGGTCGAGTTCGCCGAGCACGGATTCGGGCACCGGATCGAGCAGCGGGCCCGCGCGACGCAGTGACTCTTCAACGAACCCGCCCATCTCCCAGCTGGTGAGACCGGCCTTGCCCGACGCGGGATAGATGGCCACTACTCGTCCCACCTTGGAGGCGTCACGTTCTTCGCCGCTCGCGCCCACGATGACGTCGACCACAGGATTGGTCATCTGACGCTGACCTCGATAATCCGTGACCTTGCCGAAGAAGAGAGCCTGGACACCCACGAGCAACTGACGCTCTCGCCACGCCTGGTTAAAGAAGACCACCTTGAAACTGCCGCCGTCGTCACTCACTGTGACTTCGACCATCACCTTTCCCTGGCGGGTGCGACGACTCGTGACCTTTTCTACTTGGGCGAAGACGGCGGCCTCGTCGCCGACGTTGAGATCCGAGAGGTCAACTTGCTTGGTTCGGTCGATGTAGCGACGCGGATAGATGGTCAGGAGGTCAAAGACGTTCTCAATGCCCAGCGTGGCCAACGCCGCCAGCCGCTTCTCTCCCACGTGGCGCAACTGGCTGACCGAGACGTCGCCCAGCTGGCGAAGTCGGCGCGGCGCCGCGGCGCTCACTCGACGCCGAAGTAGTACGGGTAGAGGGGTTGCCCGCCCTGGTGCACCTCAATGTTGAGCGAGGGAAACTCGTCGGCCAAGAACTCGGTAATGCGTCGGGTGTTAGCGGGCGTCGAGCCGTCCCCTTCAATAATCGTGATCAGTTCGTGCTTATCAGTGACCAGTCCCGCCAGGAGTTTGTTGGCGGCGCCGGCAATGGAGTCGGCGACCGAGCGCACGCCCTTGGCGGTAAGACCAATCCAGTCACCGACGTGGACCTGGCCGGCGTCGGTGGAGGTGTCGCGCACGGCCTGGGTCACTTCGGCGGCCACGACGTGCGAGGCCGACTCGCGCATGGCCGTCGCGTTGTCCCGGGCCGACGCGTCGGGGTCGTAGGCGAGCAGGGCGGCGAAGCCCTCAACAATGGAATCCGTCGCTACCACCGTCACCTCTTGATCGACGAGCGCGCCCACCTGCTCGGCGACGAGGCGGATGTTCTTATTGTTGGGCAGGATCACCACTTGAGTTGAACCCGTCGCGAGCACCGCCTCGACGAGGTCGGACGTGGACGGGTTCAGGGACTGGCCACCCTTTACCAACGTGCGGACCCCTAAGGAACGAAAGATCCGGCCCACGCCATCGCCCACGACGACCGCGACGACGGACGTCGCGGGTGCGGGCGACGTCGTCACGTCCTCGGGCTGGACAGCACTGCCCTCGCGGACCCAGCGTTCTTCGACGATCTGCTCACTGAGGTCGGTGATGCGAATCTCTCGCGGCCTCCCGGCGTCGAGGGCCGCCTCGATGGCCGCGCCAATTTCGTCGGTATGAATGTGACAGTTATATAGTCCGTCTCCGCCCACGATCACGATGGAATCACCAATGCCGGCCCACACTTCGCGAAAGGCCTGCATCTTCACGTCGTCGGCGTCGAGAAAGTACATCACTTCGTAACGCAGATTGGCGACGTCGCCCACACCGTAAAGACCGGGCTGCTCGTGCACGTGCAGAACAATCGACTCCACCGGAGGGGCCTCGGGCGCCGGGTCGTGGGCGACCACCGCGCACAGCGCGTCAAAGAACAAGAGCAGTCCCGCTCCCCCGGCGTCAACGACGCCCGCCTCCTTGAGGACTGGCAACTGTTCGGGCGTGAAGGCGAGCGCGTCGCGCGCGCGGTCACGGGCGCCGCGCACCATCGTCGTGAGCGAACTGCTCCGTGATCGGGCCCCTTCGGCGCCGGCGCGGGCGATGGAGAGAATTGTCCCCTCAATGGGGCGCACCACTGCCTGGCGAGCCAGCACGTCGGCGTGCTCGAAGGACTGGGCCAGGAGTTCGGTCGAGATCTCGCTGGTGGGCTTGAATTTCTCGACGAGACCGCGCAACAGCTGGGACAAGATGACGCCCGAATTGCCGCGCGCCCCCATGAGCGATCCGTGCGCAATTGCTTGACAGACCTCGGCCATGGATGCGTCGGCGCCCAACGGGGCCAATTCGGCGACCACTGACTCAATGGTGAGTGTCATGTTGGTGCCGGTGTCGCCGTCGGGCACCGGATAGACGTTCAGCCGGTTGATGACCTCTTTATGCGAGCGCAAAAGTTCGGCGTATGTGGCGATTGTCGCGCGCAGGTCCCGAGCGGACAGCGTCGTAGGAGAGGTCATTGCTAGCGATGCTACAATGGTCCTTCGCTTTACGCCGGGCCTGCATCGGGCAGGAACTGGGATCAAGGAGAACGTTCAACATGGCATCAGTCTGCGAAATCTGCGGCAAGAAGCCGTCGTTCGGCATGAACGTATCTCACTCTCACCGTCGAACCAAGCGTCGTTGGAATCCGAATATTCAGCGCGTACGCGCCCTTATTGGCGGCACGCCCACGCGCGTGAACGTCTGCACGGGCTGCCTGCGCTCGGGCAAAATCGTCAAGCCCGCCCGTCGCAAGGCCGACGCGTAGATCTTTCAGAGTTGGTGCTGCCAGCCCCGGCGCTCGAAAGGTTCTCCGTCGCACACGCGCACGTTGACGTCGCCATTGATGGTGCCGATGGTGATCGGCGCGCGTAGCCCTCGGTCGATGAAGATCATGCGCAAACGGGCTGAATCGTTCGTGACGATCAGCAACTCGTAGTCCTCACCGCCGCTCGTGGCCTCTTCTAACGTGGCACCCGGCGCAACGGGCACGTGGGTTAGTTGGAATCCGACCCGCGACGCGTTGGCCAATCGGTGCAGGTCAATGCCCAGGCCGTCGCTTAAGTCCATCATGGCGTGCGCCCCGGCATTGCGCGCGGCGACGCCCTCGTCGATGCGCGGCCACGGGCGACGATGAGCCACGACCAATTCATCGTTGAGCGCGGCACCGGCGCGCCGTCGGCGTAGCCCCGCGGCCGACCTGCCGAGTGGTCCGGTCACAAGAATCTCGTCGCCGGCCTTCGCGCCGCTGCGTAGCACCGCGCCGCGATCGGGACACTCCCCCATCACGGTCACCGCAACGGCCACGTCTTTGGACATCGTGAGGTCGCCCCCCACAATCGGACAGTTTGTGATCGTCGCGGCGTCGGCGATTCCACGATGCAACTCTTCTAAGTCCGTGCCCGGGGGCGAACTGACGGCAACGACCGCCGCCCGGGGCCGACCACCCATGGCGGCCAGGTCCGACACGGCCGCGGCGACCGCTTTAAAGCCGAGATCTTCGAGTGGGAAGAGCGCCCCGTCGAGGTGCACACCCAGCACCGCGACGTCGGTACTGATGAGGGCTTGGCCAACAAAAGGGGCCAAAACCGCGGCATCGTCACCCACGTGCACCTCGCCTGAGGGGACCGTTCGCCTTCCAACGATGGCGGCGATACGCTCAAGAACGTCATCCTCGCGTCGGAGGTGCTCGCTTGGGGGAGCGGGCGGGTCAATGGACGCGTTCATGTCAACGTCTTATCAGGGCCACGGCGCAACGAAGCGCCGTGGGAGATTGAAGGGACTTCACCTTGACGTACCCCACCCCCAACAAGAAACTTATTGCCTGGGTTGAAGAAATAGCGCAGCTCACAACTCCCGATCGTATCCATTGGTGTGACGGATCGGCCGAAGAGTACGACGAGCTCTGCCAACTGCTCGTTGATAACGGCACCTTCACCAAACTCTCAGAAGCCAAGCGACCCAACAGCTACTACGCCACCTCGGACCCGAGTGACGTCGCGCGCGTTGAGGACCGTACCTTCATTTGCTCGAAAAGGGAGGTCGACGCCGGACCGACCAACCACTGGCGCGACCCCGAAGAGATGCGGGCCATCTTAAAGGACCTCTTTAGCGGCTCAATGAAGGGCCGCACCATGTACGTGGTGCCCTTTTCCATGGGGCCGTTGGGTTCTAACATCTCGCACATCGGCGTTGAGATCACCGACTCGGCCTACGTCGCGGTCAGCATGCGCATCATGACCCGCATGGGTCGAGGCGCGTTAGAGGTACTCGGCGAGGATGATTTTGTGCCCTGCCTACATTCGGTCGGCCTGCCACTCGAGCCGGGCGAAGCGGACGTGACCTGGCCGTGCGACGCGAAGCACAAGTACATCGTCCACTTCCCCGAGAGCCGCGAAATCATCTCCTACGGCTCGGGCTACGGAGGCAACGCGCTACTCGGCAAGAAGTGCTTCGCCCTGCGCATCGCGTCGGCGATGGCCCGCGATGATGGCTGGCTCGCCGAACACATGTTGATCCTGAAACTGACGAACCCGAAGGGTGAATCTCGCTACATCACGGGAGCCTTCCCCAGCGCCTGCGGCAAGACCAACCTGGCCATGATGGTGCCATCACTCGACGGTTGGAAAGTTGAAACGATCGGTGACGACATCTGCTGGATGAAGCCCGGCCCCGACGGGCGCCTTTACGCGATCAATCCCGAAGCCGGTTTCTTCGGCGTGGCGCCGGGGACCAATATGACCACCAATCCCAACGCCATGCTGTCGGTCGCGGCCAACACCATCTTCACCAACACCGCCATCACCGCCGACGGCGACATCTGGTGGGAGGGCATGGAAGATCCGTCGTCGCCGCTCACCGACTGGAAGGGACAGCCCTGGACCAAGGGCAGTGCCACTCCCGCCGCGCACCCGAACTCCCGGTTCACTGCACCCGCGAGTCAAGACCCCGCGATCGCGCCCGAATGGCAGGACCCGGCCGGCGTGCCCATCGACGCGATTTTGCTGGGCGGTCGTCGCGCTAGCGTCATTCCGCTTGTCTTCCAGTCACGCACGTGGGAACACGGCGTGTTCCTGGGCTCCATCATGGCGTCAGAAACCACGGCCGCCGCGACCGGCACCGTCGGCAACCTTCGACGCGACCCTTTCGCGATGTTGCCCTTTTGCGGGTACAACATGGGCGACTACTTCAAGCATTGGTTCAGCTTTTCGGACCGATTCAGCGAGGAGACCTTGCCCAAGATCTTCTACGTCAACTGGTTTCGCAAAGGCGCCGACGGCCGCTGGCTGTGGCCCGGCTTCGGCGAAAACAGCCGCGTGCTCGAGTGGGTCTTTGAGCGCGTCTCGGGTCGCGGCGACGCCGTCGACACGCCCATTGGCTACGTGCCGACGCCCTCGGCAATCAACCTGGACGGACTTGACGTGACTCTCGAGGACATGACGGAATTACTCAACGTCGACGCTGCCGAATGGCGCGACGAGGTGCCGACCATTCGCCAGTACTACGTCCAATTTGGCGACCACCTACCGTACGAGTTGACCCAGCAGGTCAACGACCTCGAGGCTCGCCTGGCCTAAGAGTTCAACGTCCAACTCCGGGAAGCGCCGTACTAGTCCGCCGTTTCGGCATCGGCGACGATGAGCCTCGGACCTGAGGGCCAGTCGAAATAGCGCCAGGTCCAGTTGATCATGACGCGCAGTCGGTTACGAAATCCAATGAGATAAAAGAGATGCAAAGTCAACCAGGCGAGCCAACCCGCCCGGCCCCTTATCGTCACACCGCCCGGCAGATTGGCCACGGCCTCGTTGCGCCCAATCGTGGCCATGATCCCCTTGTTGCGGTAGTGAAATGGTTCAGTGTTCTCGTTGTCCAGCACGCGCAAGATTTGACGACCACAGTGATGACCCGACTGGATGGCAACGGGCGCCAGTTGCGGACAGTACTCTTCCGCGCCTCGGGGCACGGCCGCCGCGTCGCCAACCACCCAGATGTTGTTGGTGTTAAGGAGGCGAAGGTCGGTCGAGACGAGTGCTCGTCCGCCCGGGCCGGGTTTCTCTTGAAGTTCGCTCGCCAGGGTGCCGCTCGCGGTGACGCCGGCCGCCCAGATGACGGCCGTGGTGTCGAGACGTTCACCATCGGCGAAGCGAATCGCGTGTTCTTCGACCTCCACGACTGATCGGCCGAGTTGCACGTCGACGCCCATGGCGATGAGTTGGCGTTCCGTGTAGGCACTCGCCGAAGAAGGAAACGACGTGAGCAGGCGTGGCGCGAGGTCCACCAGCATTATGCGCACCTTGGATTCATCGATGTGCAGTCCGTCACGTCGAACCACAATTCGTATGAGTTCGGCCAGTGCGCCCGACGTCTCGACGCCCGTGGGTCCGCCGCCCACCACGACGTAGGTGAGGTGCGGCGAGTCGTCACCCATCTGCACGTCGGCCACCTCTAAGGACAGGAGCAATCGATTGCGGACGTGGCGAGCGTCGGACAGCGTGTACAGCGGCAACGCAAACTGAGACGCGCCCGGGATTCCAAAATACGCGGCCGTGGCACCAGTGGCCACGACCAAGTGATCGAAGGCAATTTCACTTTCGTCGTCGAGCGTGACGCTCGATCGAGCGTGTTCAACCAGACTCACACGGCCGTGGCGAAAACCAACGTTCTTCGCGTGACCGAAAATGGTGCGGATGGGATAGGCCACGTCGGCCGGCTCTAGTCCGGCGGTCGCCACCTGGTAGAGCAATGGCAAGAACGTGTGGAAATTATGCTGGTCAATTATCGTCACGCGCACCGGCTGATTGGCGAGTTCGCGCGCCGCGGCCAAACCCGCGAAGCCCCCACCGATGACAACGACGTGCGGGAGCGTCATCATTTCGGCGTCACTCGCGGCGGCATTGGGGGATATCGCCATACGCGTCACAGCATAAAGAGGCGCGCGGGTTTAACGTCGAGCGAAGCGCCGGCCTAAGCCGTAAAGAAGGCCGCCGGCGATCATCAGTACCGCTAACAGTCCGTCACCTATCGAGAACCTCAAGGCAATCGCGACCGGTATCAGCGCTCCCAGCACCCACAGCAACTGTTGGCGAACGGCGAAACGCGCGAACGTGCGGCCCTGGGCCCCCGGCGCAACGTGGCGCTGGGTAATCGCGTCGAAACTCGGTTGCACTATTGCGGCGCACAGCCCCAACCATCCGGCGAGCAACACCTGGGCAACGAGAGTGGGGTGTGTGGCGGCGACCGCGGCACCGACGCCCGTCGCCAGCAACGCCACCGTGAGCAGCGTTGACTCGGGCACGGCGTTGCGCACGCGAGTGACAATGCCCAGTCCAACGAGCGATCCCAGCGCACTGATGAGCAGCGCCAGCGCGAACCAGCTCAAACCGGCGTGCTCGCGTCGCAGTCCAAAGGCCAACAGAAACGTCGCGAACCCGACCGTAAAGCGCATCAACGCTGATGCGCCCAGTCCCCACGCGACCTCGACGTCGCCCATCGGATTCAGCGCGTTCAGATCACGTTCCGCCTGGGTCAGCCCGCCCACTTGCTCGCGCACGAGCTTGGCGGGACGCTGCAGGCGCATACTCGCTACCGTCGCCACGGCGTAGACAAGCGCGGCGGTGACGAGGACGCTCGGGGCACCCAAGAGCTTCAATATTCCCGCGCCAATCGAACCCACTATCAGTCCCGCAACGGTGCCGAGCAACGTCAACTGCGCGTTAAAACCCGCGAATCCCTTTTCCTGTTCGTGCTCTTTGCCGGGCCATCCGGAATGTCCCACGTGGGCGGCGTGTTCTCGGAATTGGTCGGTTCTAGCCATTTGTGGCACCAGCGCGCCGCGCGTGACCACGTATAACTTGGAGCAGACCAACACGAGGAACGCTTCGGGAAATAGCCACAACGAATTCAGGTGCTGGCTCATAGACCAGCAAAGCAGGACCCGTGCACCGGCCGAAAAGGCCACCAATATGCGACGTCCGTTGGCGGACTTGTCAATGAGCGGACCCAGAATTGGTGACACCGCGGCGAAGGGCGCGATCGTGAGCACCAGGTAGAGCAACACCCTCGTCTTGGCTTCCGTAGGCGTGACCGAAAAGAACAGCGACCCGGCCAACGAGACGGTGACCAGCGTGTCACCGGCCATCATGATGACGTGCACGAGAGCCAGACGACCAAAGGCGGTTGTCTGATTGAAGAGGTCCTGCGTCGCGGCCCACGCGAGCGAGGCAAATCCACGAAGACGCACGAGCCAAAGCGTAGTGGAGAGTTGGCCCGTTCATTTTGGCGCGACGCCGCGATGCGGCGTCCTCATCACTGCTCCAGCCATGGCACTTCGAACCGATTAGTTGGAGAAGCAACCCAGCTTGTACACAAATGTGGGCAGCGTCTTTGGGTGGCAATATTTCAGTCTTGAAACCACGGTCCAACGTTGTGTTGGCACCTTAAATCTCAAGACCTCCGTCACACCAATGGCATCTTGATCGTTGGTGCCGACCGTCGCCCAGAGATAGGCGAAGTCCTGCGCGCAACCAAAGTTCTGCACTGACATGACACGAAACGCACCGTGAAAGGGTTCACTGAGCGCCAACGGCGAACATAATGCGGCCGCGGGTCCCTTATAAGTGGTCGTGCTGGCGCCACTCACCGCCCAACCCAGCGCACCAGCCACGAGAAGGACAGCGACTAGCCGAAAGATCTTCACGTACGTAGTTGACCACAAGACGGGCTAGACCGTATGTAACGGCAAGTTCAACATCTCCATGAAGAGCGATACCAACGTCTGCTCCCATTCGCCGTCACTGAGGGGATCAGAGGAAATGTCGTCCAGGGTTCGACCCAACATGACGGCCTGCATCAGCATCGCAATCGAGTGGGCTGACACGTCTCGTCGCATCCATCCGCGCAATTGCGCGAACTGCGCGATACGCAACAGCTCCTCGGTGAGGCGGGCCTGGTTGGCACCAATGAGCATGCGTAGTTCCGGTCGGGTGATGGCGGCCGCCACGATGCGTGACCTAATGGCCCGACGAACGACTCGGCCTTCACCAGTGGAGATTCGCTCCAACACCGGACGAATGGCATCGACGTAATCGTCAAACGTCTCTAGCGACTCGTTGATCTGTCGCAGCGACACGAGATCCTCTTCGACTATCTGCGAAAAAATCAGATTGTAGGCCGCGTCGATGACACCTTCTCGCGAACCGAAGTGGTGATAGACCGACCCGTAGTTCACGCCCGTCGACTCGCAGATTTCGGGTATCCGGATCAGGATTTCATCGCTCACCATCAAGCGTTCTGACACCGCTTCAAGCACGGCGCGCATAACCGGGGCCGACCTGTTCTGTTTCGTCATGTATGGATTTTACCGTTCATTAACCCTATTTATCGATGAAAGACCGACGGGAGTAGGGTCCAAAGTCTCAAGTTTCTGTTTCATTCCAGTTTGACGAGTTTTCTTCGACGAATGACATTTTTTGCGACACGGATGTCAAGCGGATTTATCTCAATCACTCAGGCAGCTATTCGCTCATCAACACTTGGGGGCCGTACGCGTCGACGAACGAGGTCGCGAGCCTGACTTCTATGCTTGGCCCAATGACTTCTCCGGCGAGTGCATCGACCAACGCGGCGACGGTCATTCGTACCGAGAACCTCACGAAGGTGTACGCCGGCGGTGATTTTCGTGCGGTCGATGAACTGAACCTGACCGTGCAGGCTGGAGAGATCTTTGGACTGCTCGGACCGAACGGCGCGGGTAAGACGACGACCGCGGGCATGCTCACTACGAGAGTCATTCCTACGTCGGGTTCGGCGCACGTTGGCGACATCGACGTCATTGCCCACCCGGCGCTGGCCAAACAAATCATTGGCGTGGTCTCCCAAACCAACACGCTCGACCGCCAACTCACTGTCTGGGAGAACCTCTACTTCCACGGCCGGCTCTTCGGAATGGCGTCGGGTATCTCTCGTGAAACGGCCGACCGTTTGCTCGAGCAGTTTCAACTGACCAAGTGGGCCAAGGCTTCGGTCTACGCGCTGTCGGGCGGCATGGCCCAACGTCTCATGGTCGCCCGCTCGATTTTTCACAGCCCCGCTGTGCTCTTCATGGACGAGCCCACCGCGGGACTCGATCCCCAGAGCCGCCTCGCGCTATGGGAAGTTCTCCAACAACTCAACGGCGATGGCCAGACGATTCTTCTCACCACGCACTACATGGAAGAGGCGGAGCAACTCTGTGACCGCGTGGCGATAATGGACCACGGCAAGATTCTCGCGCTCGACACGCCGGAGAAGCTCAAGCACTCCGTTGGCATCGACACGATCGTTACCGTGAAGTCGTCAGCGGACCAAGACCAGTTAGCCGCCGCGCTCGAGAAGAGCGTTGAGGGGGTCACGAAGAGCCGCAAGACGGACGCCGGCCTGGAACTGCACGTGCGCGGCGCCGACCGTTTGCTCGCGCGCGTCATCGCGGCGGCCGAAGTGGGGGGCTTTGATATCGCCGATATTTCCGTTACCGAACCCACACTCGAAACCGTCTTCATCAATCTCACCGGCAAGGAGTTGCGCGACTAATGACAACTGCCGCTCCCCTCCAACACGAAGTAATCGCTGCGGGACCGCGTCGCACGACCTACGCGGCGAGCCGCATCGCCCTCGGCGCGCTGTTGCTGCGAGACGTGACCGTGTTGAAAAAGGATTGGGCAATCTTCGTGATGCGCACGATCATCCAGCCATTCCTGCTGTGCTTTGTCTTCCTCTTCATCTTCCCCAAGATTGGACAGTCGGTCGGAGGGGGTGGCGCGAGCGCCGAGAGCGCATTCGCCACCGTGCTGGTCGCGGGCGTCGTGGGCATCTCGATAATGTTCCAAGGCGTCCAGTCCGTCGCGTTACAGATGGCGACGGAGTTCGGCTTCACCCGCGAGATCGAAGATCGGGTGCAGGCACCCTGTCCCATCTGGCTCGTCGCGTTTGAAAAGGTGCTTTCAGGGGCGCTCCAAGGCGTCGTGTCTGCGGCGATTGTGCTGCCTATTGCTTCGTTCGTTCACGCCAGTGGCGTTGAAGCGCATCTGACATTGCACTGGCTCGTCGTGGTAACGATGGTTCCACTCGCCTGCATCGCCATGGCCGCGCTTGGCCTCATCCTGGGCACCAGTTTCGAGCCACGCAACATTGGCTTGATGTTTGGCTTCATCATCCTGCCCATCACCTTCCTCGGCGGCACGTACTACCAATGGACCCGACTGGCCCCCGTGAAGATTGGCTCCTGGCACTGGCTGCAGACAATCGTGCTCATCAATCCGCTCATCTACGTGAACGAGGGCATGCGCGCCGCATTTACCAACGTGCCGCACATGCACCTCTACATCATCTACCCCGTGTTGATTGCCTTCTGCGTGGGCTTCTTGTCACTGGGCCTGCGCAACTTCCGCCGTCGCGTGCTCTCCTAACGAGGGCTGACCAGCGGTTTACTCTCCACTTATCGTTTGGCGGTTACCTGACTCCCGTCCATTGTTTCTCTTATGTTGGGACGGCGTTGGCAGAACGCTCGGTATCGTGGAACCATGAAGCTTGACGTCTACCAGAGTTGCACGCGGTCCGAAAAACGTGATGTGCTCAACACGTTCTGGCGCTCCAACGTCCAGTCGTCGGCCCGGATCCAACAGGCCGCCTTCCAATACGGTCCCTACGCAGCGATCTGTCTCGCGGCGGTGGCGCTCGAACTGGGCTTCGTGATTGTCGTTTCGTTTCACCGCGCCTTCGTGGTGGGTGTAATCGCCGCGCTCCTTGAGGCTCTTACCCTCTGGTCACTCTGGTGGGCAATCGTGCGCTGGCGCGCGATTAGGTCCGGGTCGAACTAACGCGCCGCACTCGTCGCAGCTTTTTTACTTCCCGCTTTGACGCCCAACATTGGGCACGCGAACATACCAAATGTGACCACACTGTGTCCGCCCGCTTGGACCTTCACCCAACGATCCTGGGATCGGTAGGAAGAGAGAACCTCGTACGTGCCCGCCGGGACCACGAAGCGGAAAGTACCATACCTTGGCACCGCGTTCGTAATTTTGACCACTTCTATGGCGACGACCCGATCGGCGCGTTCGACTTTTACCGAAATGGGCGGCGCCGTCGGCGTCGGCGCCGGTGGAGCGACGATCGGTCCCGGACCGCATTCACTGACGCGCCCGGTAATCAGGCCCATTCCGGCGGCGGCGGCCGGCGGCAATTGAAACAGGGCTGCACCGGCGACGCACGAGAGGACCAGAAAAGCCGCACAAATCTGGCGTACGACGTGACCAGGGAGTGCGCTCATCGCTTCATCCTCACTGCGCGGGAATGCTGGATTGACTTTGCGACCCCTGCGCAGTTCCAAAGTAGCGCTCGCACGAAGAAATTCTCCTTCGCCCACGAAAGCCCTGTGTCCCCTTGGCAAAGCGCCAACCGCCACCTGTGGTCCAGCGCCTAACGTGATCGCGATTTTCTACACTGAAGGACATGGAAGAAACCAGCTACACGCACTGGGAGCAATTGGCCGCCTTTCACGGTACGGGCGAGGACCGCATGTACGACCTCGACGCACTCATTGCGGGCGGCACGCTCATGGGACCTGAAGAGCAAGCAGCTCTCGATCGGGCGACGCAGCGACGGGGAGTCGCTGACCTGGACGTAATGCACCTGCAGTGCCACATTGGGTGTGATTCGATCACGCTCGCGCGCCTGGGCGCGCGCGTCACTGGTGTTGATTTCTCGCCCACGGCCCTCGCACGACTCGACGAGTTGGCACGCCAGTGTGGCGTTGACGTCACCACCGTGCAGTCCGATTCGCGCGACCTACCCCACGAACTCGACGGCTGCTTCGACCTCGTGTACGCCACGATCGGCGTCTTGTGCTGGATCGACGACCTGGACGCGTGGATGAACGGTGTCGCGAGAGTACTGCGCCCCCGAGGCACGCTCGTGCTCGTCGAACTTCATCCACTGCTCACGATGATTGACAGCCTCGATCCCCTCGTGCTCGATTTCCCGTACACCTTCGATGGCGGCCACGTCTATAGCGGTACCGGCTCGTACGCCAATCGCGACGCGGACATTACATGGACCACGACCCAGTACGCGCACAGTCTCGCCGAAGTCGTCATGGCAGCGGCCACGGCCGGACTCACGATGACCTACCTCGAGGAGCACACGTCGATGAGCTTTGACCCCAGAGGCATGGAAGAGACCGTCGAAGAACCTGACGGCCAGTACCGAATGCGTTTGGGCCTCGGGGCGGCTCACGGCGAGACCCGTGATCCGGCCTGTCCGTTGCCCGTCTTGTTCACCTATCTCGGAGTTTTAGAGTCCTAGTTCGCACGTGGGACGTGCGGTACCAAGCATTCACGTCGCTCGACCGCGCCGACCGCTTTTGGTCCTGCTGTCGTCGTTGGACGAAGGAGCGCGGCTTCCCCTACAGTGAGGTCAATAGCGTCAATTTTCACAGTGGCGAGAGTGCCATGAACTAGAGGAGCGAACATGAGTGACGACCGAGAAGCGGCCAACAC
>Ga0182030_10007443_pt1 | contig 22829 bp, 22 predicted proteins | sample 812S3MmetaG_FD_121299 | JGI IMG/M metagenome (GOLD analysis project Ga0182030, IMG submission 121299) | Permafrost microbial communities from Stordalen Mire, Sweden - 812S3M metaG (Illumina Assembly) | ecosystem: Environmental > Terrestrial > Soil > Wetlands > Permafrost | place: Sweden...
CCAACGGTACCTGGGCTCTGTTCCGATCTTTCCCCACCCAGGGGGCAGTCCTAACGACCCGGTGTCGTCCGCGTCTGGGAGGGCTCCCGAATTTCTACCATCGTCAGGCGGCGTGAAGCGCCCGGATGGCCTTCGGGGCAGTACGCCATGCAAGCACAGGCATTCCCCAGCTTCACTAATACAGTGTCACGGCCGATTGCTGTCGCCGCTGGATCTCCACCTGTTCGCTATCTCAAGTTGGAGACGTTTCTATCCTGCGAAGAGAGCACGGGTCGATTTCTCTGACGGAATCTCGTACCGGCCGCCAGTGCAAGAAATACCTGGCGACAATCACACTCGGGTGCCGGCAGTGGCGGCAAGGAAGGATTTTTCGTGCAAACCCGTACTTCGATATCCGTCGTCATAGCGGCGGCGTTCCTTTTCAGTTGCAGCTCTAGCAGCGACAATTCGAGCTCGTCTCCCGACGGCAGTGTGTCGTCCGGATCAAGCGGCGGGTCGGCTTCTGGATCGAGTGGCGGATCGGGCTCCTCCAGCGGATCCACCGCCAGTTCTGGATCTGGCGCGAGCTCCGGAACGTCAGGGCGTACTGGAAGCAGCTCCGGTTCGAGCAGCGGCTCCGGTTCGAGCAGCAGCTCCGGTTCGAGCAGCAGCTCCGGTTCGAGCAGCAGCTCCGGTTCGAGCAGCAGCTCCGGTTCGAGCAGCAGCTCCGGTTCGAGCAGTAGTTCCGGCTCGAGCAGTAGTTCCGGTTCGAGCAGCGGCTCCGGTTCGAGCGGCGCGGGTGATGCTGGCGCGGTTAAGAGCAACGGTTGCGGCAAGACCTCAACGCTGACCTTCGGGACGGTTCCGAACGAAAGTGCCAATGCCACCCCGGGCTCGCCGACCCTCGGCACCGGCGAGGGCGGCTGGGTGACCATTACGAGCGGCGGCCAGACGCGGAACTTCGCCCTGAGGCTTCCGGACAACTACGACAATAGCCATCCCTATTGGTTGATCTTCGCCTTCCATGGGAACGGCGAGACCGCAGACGGCATGGATACCGGCGGAGCGAATGGCTACTTCACGGCTTATTGGGGACTGCAGAGAGAGTCGAAGAACGGTGCGATCTTCGTCGCTCCGGAATGGAGCGGTGGCGGTTGGGGCACGGGGGACATCGCGTTTACCGATGACATGGTCAAATCGATTTCCTCCAATTACTGTGTCGACACGTCTAACATCATCACCAGCGGCTTCAGCTACGGTGGTGGGATGAGCCATACGCTGGCGTGTAACCGCGCGAGCGCCAAGACGAATACGGCGGGCTATGCCTTCCGAGCGGCCGTGTTGTTCGAAGCATGCAGCTTTCTCGTTCAAGGAACTTGCCCAAACAACGACCCCATCGCAATCTGGCAAAAGGCTGGCCTAACAGACGGTACATGTGGATTTGACGATTCGAAGACTGTCCGCAATTGGTTCACCGCGCGCGATGGATGCACGGGATGGACGTCAGAAACCGGAAACGTGGCCGCATCGGCGACCGGAACGGTCTCGCAGGAGCCTACCCAACCGCCTATGCCTGGCGCATACATAAACCCTGGAGGCCACGTCTGCTCGAATTACACCGGATGTTCGGCCGGCGCGGTTCGCTGGTGCGCCGACCAGGCGGGACACGGTAATGCCACCGCGGATGGGACATCGAGCCTCTATGATGAATGCGCGAACGTCACCTCGCAATACCCCCACGGCAACTGCTCGCCCGGGTGTCCCTGCACCTGGACGCCGGATGACGTCTGGGCGTGGTTGAACAACCCGACCGTAAACAAGTACACGCCCAACATTACGGCTAATTGACGTTTCGTGTTTGCACCTGTGATGTAGGCCCAAAATGAAAATGTCGGGTATCTGCCAGATAGAAATGTCAGAACCCGAGTACCGGGACTGCCATGGCGCTGGCAGTCCTGACCATGAGTGGAATAGAGCTGGATCGATTCGAATGGATGCAGCGCATCCGTGAACGGCGGGTGACGCAGGCATAGGCCGCGACGTGTTTGAGCCTGAGCCTAAGGCAAGTTGAGCGGCTCTAGAGGGCGCGTAGGAACGGCGGCGCAGCTGCGTGGATCTTCCAAAAAGCGCGGCAGCCCCAGCTGGCATCCGCTTCCCTTGCGGCTGCTCGAGCAGCTGCTGACGTGGTGCGCGGGCGCTACCAGGGCTTTGGACCGACTCCAGCGCACGAGAAGCTGACCGCCCTTTCTAAATGCCGGTTTCGGAACCCTTCTCCCGCTGCATAAATTCGTGTCGTCGATGATCCGATCACAACCCTCTTCACACCCTTCGCGCCGGACTTCACGCCCCGCGCAGCACGAAGGGGCTCGGCGCGGCAGCCGCGATCAAGCTTGATCGCTGGCCAACGTCCAGCGCTGTGTACAGGGGTGGAATCACAGGCGCCTCTTCGCCCGGCGAAGCCGAAGCTGCCGGGCCGTCGCGATCGAGATCACCTTCCCGACGGCGGCGCGCATCTGAAACCCGGCGAGGTTCGGAAAATCGACAGAGCACCATTCGCTTCCGTCGAAGAGCTTCGCGTCGACCGGTCGCAGGAACAAGACAGTCTTCGCAACGCGGGCGTCGAGCTCCTCGAAGGTCGATTCAGCGTCGGGGAAGCTTGGCGACTCGATGCCCGCTAGCTTGGCCACGCCGCCCTTGGCCTTGTCACTTGCTCGTTGGATCTGGCCGGCGAAGGTGAGCATGTCCGGCGCTGGGCGCGCCTGGACCGAGTGGCTCGCTTTGAGCCCGCTCACGCGCACAAACTCCTCGGCGCGCTCGAGATAGCGAGAGAGGGCGCCGAACCCTCGGAGCATCGTGGGGATTGTCATTTCGTACATCGTCAGCGTCATGGGAACTCCTTCCGCCGCCCCACATACGGGTACGGCCGTATCTCGGTGACTCCGGCGACGTTGGACGGACCTACTGGATCACCCCGCAGTCAGGCGGAACCGTTCGCTGAAGGTAAGATTGACCGCCCCGAGCAGTCCGCCGAATGCTCGGCCGGGCGTAGCGCGTCAGAGTTGCGCAAGGCCGCCGTCAACGGCGACCTCGCTGCCGGTCATGAAGCTGCTGTCCTGCGATGCGAGAAAGGCGGCCACCGCCCCGATCTCCGCCGGATCGGCCATGCGCTGAAGCGGAGTCATCGAGGCGAAGACCTTCATGCCCTCCTCGCCCAGCGCTTCCTTAGCGAGTTCGGTCGCCGTCGCCCCGGGCGACAGCACGTTTACCCGGATGCCGGTGCCCTTCAGGTCCTCCGCCCAGGTCCGCGCGAGGTTGCGCACCGCCGCCTTGCTCGCGCTGTAGGCGCTCATTGCCGGGGCGCCCGTGGTGCCGGCGCTCGACCCGGTCAGGATGATCGAACCGCCGTCGCCCATCAGCGGCAGCGCCTTCTGGACCGTGAAGATCGTCCCGCTCGGTCTTCGCGTCACGCTTCACGCAGCTCGTCGGTGAGCCACCGCTCGGATATTTGACGCGTCTGCGCATGCAGAAGGCGGCGACGCTGCTCCGCGACGGCGTAAGGCTCGCGGAGGCCTCGCGCCTGACGGGCTACGCTTCGGAGGCCTCGTTCAGCCACGCGTTCCGCCAGTGGGCCGGCGTCGCGCCGGGCGCCTACCGCAAGAAGCTACGCGAGTCGTCTCCGGGCGCCGACTAGCGACACCGCGTCGCCGCAAAGATGGTCGGTATCTTCTCCACGTCAACGGACGACGTTTCCGTCGCGGCGCCGTCTCTCGAGCTACCGATCCATCGCGCTCACGCAACGCCTCACCCACGCCTTTGCCCGATCGACCGAGCTTTCTGGGTGATTGTCTCCCGCTTCTGGGGGCGATGGGCGGACGCGCTCGCGCTCGTCAAGCCGTCGACCCTTGTCACGTGGCATCGTCGAGGCTTCGCTCGATATTGGGCATATAAATCGAGACCGATCGGACGCCCGCATATCGCCTCCGAGGTCATCGCACTCGCTTAGCGCATGGCCGCGGAGAATCCGACGTGGAGCCGCAAGCGAATCGCCGGCGAGGTTAGGAAGCTCGGTCATGCGATCGACAAGAACACGGTCGCCAAGTCCCTGCCACGCTCCGCGACGCGCCCGCGGAGTCCTCCGTCACAGACCTGGAAGACCTTCTTTCGCAATCACCTCGCTGGAGCGAATGCAATCGATTTTCTAACGGTCACTCACGGTGACGCTTAATATCATTTACGTCTTCTTTGTGCTGTCGCTCGATCCAGCGTCGCGTACTTCACGTTAACGTGATGAGTTACCCATACGCCGAGTGGGCCGCGCAGCAGATTGTCGAAGCCATCCGCGCCAAGATCGAGCCGAAGTTTCTGATTCGAGACCGCGATAGTATCTACGGTTGCGCATTCGAGATGCGTGTCCAACACCTTGGAATCGAGCAACTCAAGATCGCACCGCGCTCCCTCTGGCAAAACGGATATGCGGGAAGTTGGATAGGCACGCTTCGGCGCGAACTTCTAGATCACGTGATCGTGCTTGGGGGACGTCATCTACTTCGATTGGTCCGTCAATACGCACGTTATTACAATGAAGATCGGCCTCATATATCGCTCGATGGCGACGCGCCAGAAGTGCGTGCATTTGAACCACCGACAGAGGGTCGAATTGTCGCCCTTCCCAGAGTGGGCGGCCTCCATCATCGGTACGCCAGAGGTGCATGACCACTTCAGATACCATTTTCACCAGGACAGCCGGTACAGAGTCAATACGGATTGGCTTGTCGCCAATTTCCGCTCTAAGCTCACTCTCCACGTTCGAGCCACACACGTACTTCGCCAGGTTCGTCGCCAGGTTCGACGTGCACGACGCGCGGACGGCAGCACACTGCGCAGTCCTCCGTGTAGGTCTGCCGCGAGCCGCCGCCCTCGTCGATGGCGATCACCTCCGCCTCACCGCAGAAGGGACATGCGGTGGATGTGGTCGAGCGGCTAGGTCGACTTCGCTTCATGATTGAGTCCTGCGTTCGCGTCCCGCGCCGTTCGCGAAATGACGATCGAAACAGTATGGGTCCCGCAGGACGTAGCGTCCAATTGGGGCTACGTTTCCGAGGTGACCGAGCCCACTCACCTTCGTCCGGTCAATTCCGACGTCTCGTCGTTGATGGCAGCGGACGCGGCGCCGCACATCGATTCTTCTGCGGGCGAGATGGTGATTGCCTATCACGAGCGGACCAAGCACCACTACCATCGCTTCGCCGCGTCGTTGGGCTTCATGGACTGGGCCACGCAACTCGATCCATTCCGCCGCTACCAAGGCGCTCCGAACGTGGCGCTCGCTCTGCCGAAAGAAAGAAGCGCCATCTCCTATTGGCAGCTCTACATCCCGCCTGCCACGCATCCGACGCCCCTCACGATTGACTCGATATCCGTATTCTTTCGCTACGCGCTATCGCTGACCGCGTGGAAGCGCGCGGGAGAGAGCTCCTGGGCACTTCGCGCGAATCCTTCGAGCGGTAATTTGCATCCGACCGAGGGGTACGCGCTATTGCCAGCGATTGGCGAGCTTGGTGCTGCTCCGGGCGTCTATCACTATGCGCCGGAGCCGCACGGATTCGAGCGCCGTGCCGATGTGGATGCTTCGGTCTGGTCGGCGATGACGGCCGGGTTGCAGACGGGTTCCTTTTTCGTGGGACTCTCGTCCATTTATGGCCGCGAGTCATGGAAGTACGGCGAGCGAGCATTCCGATATTGCCAGCACGACGTCGGTCATGCGATTGGGACCCTGCGTTTCGCGGCAGCCAGTCTGGGTTGGGGTCTTCGCGTTCTCGACCGCGTCGACGAGGTCGAAGTGGCACGACTTCTTGGCCTGGACAGGGATGAGGACTTTGAGGGCGCCGAGCGAGAGAACCCTGAGCTGATCGCGCTCGTGGGGCCAGAAGCGGAACGGGATGCCCGCCAACTGAATCACAGCGTTCGCCAAACAAAGGCCACGAGCTGGTATGGGAAAGCGAATGCCCTGAGCCGGGGGCGCGGCGCGGCTTGGCCTGTGATAGATGAAGTCGCTCGCGCGACATCCAATTCGAGACTTGCGGTCGACGAAGACCTCTCGGGATATTCCTCCGAGCGTGGGATCTTTCAATCGCCTGTTCGATCAGGCTCAAAGTCCGCCGAGAGTGTGATCTTGGGTCGCCGGAGTGCGGTGAGCATGGATGCGTCCACCTCTATTTCCGCTGCGACCTTCTTTCGGATGCTCGGTCGCCTCGTACAGACCCGAAGCGGGCATTCGGTCCCGTGGGACGCGATCGCGTGGCGTCCAAGGATTCATCTTGGCCTGTTCGTGCATCGCGTGGACGGGTTGCCATCGGGCCTATATGCTCTTGCGCGGGACCCGGAAAAAGTCGACGAGCTTCGTACGGCCATGAGACGTGACTTCCTTTGGCGGCAGCCAGTCGCGTGTCCCCGGGACCTTCCGCTATTCCTGCTCGAAAAGGGTGATTTTGGCTCGCTGGCGACGCAGATCTCTTGCGGTCAAGGCATCGCCGGAGACGGCGCCTTCAGCCTGGGGATGATCGCCGATTTCATGGGCAGCCTGGTATCGCGCGGCACGGGCTTCTATCGCAATTTGTTCTGGGAGGCCGGGCTCGTCGGCCAAGTCCTGTACCTTGAGGCCGAGGAAGCGGGAATTCGCGGGACCGGGATCGGCTGCTATTTCGACGACGCGGTCCATGACGTGTTCGGCATCACATCCCGCGACTGGCAGAGCTTGTACCACTTCACGGTGGGCGGGCCCATGGAGGACAATAGGCTGACGACTTTGCCCGCGTACCGCCGCGAGCGATAGATATGGCCACCAGCCACGGAGCGGGCTTCAGAAAATATGTCCGCACTTTTCTTTCGGAACTACGTCCTCTTCTATCTCGAAACTCGAATCACGGGAAATACAAGTGCGATCGAGGCATGCCCGCCTAGCAATGCCATCACGCGCTCGCGACGTAATGAGCGCGAACGCTCAGTCGAACCACCGCTTCGGCGCAAGTATCAATTCGCGACCGTGGACGATGATGGCATCCAAGGCTCCGCTGCAGTTTCTTATTCTGCTCGTCGCGAGCTGAATGAGTCGGCGTCAGGGCGAGGCCATGGAGTACGTGCGTGTCGAGAATCGCGTTTTGCGCCCACCTTGGAACCGAGAGACTGCGATTCACGGACGCGGAGCGCCGCTTCTGGCCGACAAGGGCAGGCCGCTCGGACGCAAACTTCTCGCCGAGATGGCATCGCTCGCGACGCCCGAAACGATACTACGCTGGTAAAGGCAAGATGGTCGCCGCAAAGTACGACGGGACGGCGACGCGGCATGGTCAAGTCCGTCCACGCTCGCACATCAGTGCGGTCGAATAGCTGCTAACGATGGCGCGCAATAACCCGTTGTGGGGCTACGCTCGCCTTCGCAGCGCTCTTCGAAATCTGGATTTGGACCTTGGTCGCTCGACTATTCAGCGCACTGCTCAAGGAGCACGGCATCGAACCCGCATCCGTGCGTGGAAGGAACATGCCGTGGAACACGTTTCTGAAGGCACATTGGGGTGCCATCGCCACTGCTGACTTCTTCAGTGTCGAAGTTCTCACCCGTGGGAGATCTGGTGCGTTACCTGGTGCTCTTCGTTATCGACCTACAGACGCGTCGAGTTCACATTGCGGTCACCACGACGCGCGCTGACGGAGCGTGGATGGTGCAGATCGCGCGCAATCTGACCGATGTCACGGCCGGCCCACTCAACGGTTTCAGATATCTCATCGTCGACCGACGACCCGCTATACACTGACCACTTCAACCAGCTACCAGTGCACCGACGTCGATATGACATCAACCATCACAAGCGATGGTTGCCGCTTCGCAGCCCGTCGGTGCACTATGTTTTATCCCGCTGGGGCTTCCCCCCAGAGCCCCCGCTCGCTTCGCGAGCGTCTAGTGCAGCGTCCTAACCGTTGACGCTATCTCGCATTCGCTGCACTAGCTACGATGGATGTCAAACTCTTGAGACTCCCTGCAGGCAGTCCCAACTCGAATGCTTTTGCCGAACGATTTGTTCGTTCCATGAAACCGCACGGAATCGAGTTTGCGAGGATCGCGGCGGCGGCCCGTGCTGCCGAAGCACCATTCGGGGAAAGGTTGCTCCCTTCATGAACCTCCACTGCGGGGGAAAGCGGGCGGCGGCTGCGAACCGCCTGGCCGATCAGTCGCTAATCCCGATTCAACTCCGCCGGGTCCGCTATAGTGACTGACATTTTCCAGATCCACTATTTTGATTGGAGACAATATCTCCGGTTCCACTCGCTCGTGCCGATTGAGACCCCGCACGACGGTGCGCATCAGAATCCGACCCATTTCCGCGGGGTTGGTGTTCAACGTGGCCGTTAGGGCTCCCTCCCTCACCGCCTTCATTGCCGCACGGGTACCGTCGAGGCCGACGACGAAAATCTCGCCCTTCCGGCCGGCGGCAATCACCGCGTCACTCGCGCCGAGTGCCATCTCGTCGCTGACTGCAAAAATCGCATCGAGCTCATGTTGCTTGAGGCTCTGGGCCACTACGCGACGGGCTCGTTCGCGCTCCCACTCCGCTTGGCGAGTCGCAACGATGCGCATCTTCGGATGCTTGACGACTTCCTCTCGGAATCCCGCGATGCGGTCGACGGACGACGCATCCGTGAGGCCCTTGAGAACCAGGATCGACCCGCTCCCCCTGAGCACGCGAGCCAGGTATCGACCTACTTCGCGTCCCGCCTCCTTTTGTTGGTACCCGATGTAGGAAACTACGAGGGCGCCATCGATTTTGCGCGGCACATTGAAGAAAAAGACCGGGACTCGTGCCTTGTTTAGTTCGCGCACGAGGGGAAGCACTGCATCGGACTGCGGCGCAAGGGCGACGGCATCGACGCCGCCGCGGACGAGAGACCGGCAGATTCGGAAGAGTCCTCGGTTATCTGATTCCTTGTCGGGAGCGCGGGCGATGAGTTCGATGCCGCCCACCTGCTCGATGACGTCGCGGACACCTGTGAGGACGTCGACGTAATACGAGCTCGTAAACGCCGGTGGGCAATAGGCGAAGCGGATTGATTTGCGCGAGCGGACGAGCGAAACGCCGACGCGATTTCGGCCTTCCCCTTTCGCGAGATATAGCGCCTGATCGGCGCGCGTGATGAGTTCAGACTTGCTCTTGGCATTCGCGGGCAACCCTGCCACGCCGATCGAGACCGTGAGCTGGGCGAAGTGTAATTCGTTCGCGCCACGGAGTCGCAGCTCGGCAATGTTTGCCCGGATTCTCTCCGCCAGCGACACGACCCGGTGCGGCGACACTTGCGGCAGCACGAGGACCAGCTCCTCGCCACCGTAGCGAGCGGCCAGATCGTAGGCTCGAATACCTCTTTTCAGGACGTCGGCTATTTCCTTGAGAGCGCGATCCCCATTGGGATGGCCGAAGTTGTCATTGTACTGCTTGAAGTGATCGATATCGATCATCATCAGGGTCACGGGATAGCCGAAACGCTGGGCGCGTGCGATCTCCTTGGAGAGGGCCTCTTGGAAATATCGATGATTGTAAAGGCCAGTTAGACCATCGATATTCGCAAAGTTTGAGTATACGGAGATCTGCTCGAGAGAAGCAATCTGCTCAACCAGTAGAACCAGGATTGCGCGCAGCGACTCGACCTCTCGAATGACGTTGGCTGAAAAGCCCGTTGGCCCCCGTGCGAGCACCAGCAACCCGAGTGGTGTGCCGGCCTTGTAAAGAGGAATATGGAGTAGGTTGTCGAGCTTCCTCGCGCGAAGCTCGATCGGCAGCTCGCCCAGCGCGGCCTCGTCGAGCAAGTTTACCGTGAACGCCTTGCCCGTACGCAGACACTGCGCACGGTACGGAGCGAGGGCAGTGCACAGCGCGTCGCCGAGTGCCGGGGTCAGTCTCGGATGCGCGAGCAGGACTGGCCCTCGTTCCGATTCTTCCAGGCGCGCCAGCAAAGCGGCCCGCGAACCTGTTCGCCTGCAAATAAGCTCCGCGATCTCGCGGAGCGCTTCTGCGGGATTGGCGATAGCGAGAACAAGCTTCGCGATTTCGAGCGATATCTCTATTTTTGCCCGGCGCATATGACGCATACTAACGAATCCCCCACAGGAGGTGGGCGTTTCCAGAGTGAGCCGCTCGCGAGTGGCACTGTGAGCCACTTGAAGGTGGCGGGCCTACTCGATCGAGTTGAGCTGATCGATGCGCTCGTTTTCGGCCCACTGCTCGCGGATGTATCGTCGAACGACGGTCTTGTCTCGCCCTACGGTCGAGATGTGACGTGAGCCCCCAGAAGTGCTGGCCGACATAGATTCTCTTCCTATTCGAGTCAGTCGTCCGACGACGGTCGAAACGACGAGGCCCCAAATAACCGCGAAGGGCAAGGCGACCAGCACATTTCCCCAGCGGACCCACCACGGGAGGAGCGAGAACGCTGCGTCGAGCGACACCACAGCAGACGGTTCAGTCATGGCTTTGTCTCCTCCGGCTCTCAGCTATCACTCTGGATCGCCCGGCGCGATGGTCTCCCTCGCGTGAAGTCGATCCAAGAAAGGAGCGCTCTTTGTCGATCACGCATTCTCCCGACCGCCGTCTGATTCGTCGTCACCGGGGCAGACTGGAATTCGAGCCGACCAATGAAGACGGCTCGCCATGCGTCCTCGGAGTCGATGCACCGACACATGATGTAGGATTATCCCGTGAGTGCAAAGGCGATCATGGTTTGGGGATGCACCTCGGATGCTGGAAAGTCATTCCTGGCCACGGCGCTCTGCCGTTGGTTTTCCGACCAGGGGCTAAGGACAGCTCCATTCAAGGCCCAGAACATGAGCAATAACGCCCGTGTGGCAGTCGGTGGTGAGATGGGAAGCGCACAGTGGCTGCAGGCCAAGGCAGCGAGGCGCGAGCCCGAGGTACGCTTCAACCCCATCTTGCTGAAGCCTGAACGCGACACCTGTAGCCAGGTAGTGGTACTTGGCCAGGTCGACCAGCACTTGACGAACCTTGAGTGGCGTTGTCGGTCCCCCCTATTGTGGGAGCATGCACGTTCGGCGCTGGACGAATTGATCGAGGAAAATGATGTCTTGGTGATCGAGGGAGCGGGAAGCCCGGCGGAGATCAACCTCTCCGATATCGACTACGTAAACCTCGAAACAGCGCGCGCGTCCGATGCACGGTGCCTTCTCGTCTCTGACATCGACCGCGGCGGCGCCTTTGCCCACCTCTTTGGAACATGGTCTCTCCTTCCTTCGGACCTGCGGCCGCGACTGGGCGGGTTCGTGCTCAACAAGTTCCGAGGAGACCCATCCTTGCTCGATCCAGGTCCGCGGCAGCTCCAGGCGCGGACCGGGATTCCCATTCTTGGAACCATCCCGCTCGTCGCTCACGACCTGCCCGATGAGGATGCCGTAGCGCTGGACCACTTTCCGTCGGACTGCCGAGAGGCGGAAGGATTCCGTGTGGGCATCGTGGTATGGCCGCGCATCTCCAACTTTGACGAGTTTCGTCGCATGGGTTCATGGCCGGGAGTGCGGCTGCGGTTGGTGCGAAGCCCGAGAGATATCGAGAGTCTCGATCTTCTTATCTTGCCAGGATCCAAACACGTCCCGAGCGACCTACAATGGTTGCGCGAGCGCGGGCTAGATTCGGCGGTGTGTGCCTTCGCGCGCGCTGGAAATCCGATCTTGGGCATATGCGGCGGAATGCAGGTCATGGGAGGTCGCATCGAAGATCCCATGGGTAGGGAAGGAGACGACGCAGGGCTAGGATTGCTGCCGTTCTTTACCGTCCACGGGGCGCAAAAGATCTTGCGCAAGTCCACGGTGACAGCCCCCGCCCTGGATGGATTCTGGAGACCCTTGGCATCTCGAAGACTGTCCGGTTACGAGATTCGCACCGGGACAGTGGCTCGAGCGGATCCGGATTCCATAGGAGCATCGGTCCAGGCGCGCGGAAACGCGCTTGGCATCTATTTGCACGGTGTCTTTGAGGACGCAGAGATCCTCGCCACGCTTTTTGGCGGAGACCCACGATCTCCCGATCCACTCGAAAAAACATTCGACGATTTATCACGCCTTGCGGAGCGCCACATGGACATGAGGACCATCTCTCGATGGGTTGCCGTAACGTAAGACCATCTCGACTTATTGCCGCACTCGGCTCGGGGGGCAAACTCAACTTCTATCGCCGACTGGCAGCATGACGTCTGCGACGAGTTTGCGGACACCGCTGGATCGGCGGTTCGGCTAGGCTCGTCCGCTCGCTCACGTCCGCGACCTCTCCTGCCACACATGGCGTCGCGATAGGGGACCAGCCTGAGGGTGTGTACATGGTGGCGAGCGGTACTCACTACAACGGTGGTTGCTGCTTCGACTACGGCAACGCAGAGACGACCGGGGCGAACGACGGCGCCGGCCACATGGAGGCCATTTATATGGGGAATATCGCTCTGTGGGGAACCGGTAGCGGCGCCGGCCCGTGGGTCATGGCGGACCTCGAAAATGGCATTTTCTCGGGGAGCAGCACGGGCGCCAACTCGACCGACACCAGCACTGCGTTCGACTACGTCACGGCCATCGTCAAAGGCCAAGCCGGCCAATTTGCCATCAGAGCCGGAAATGCGAATTCAGGTGGTCTGACCACGATGTGGTCCGGCGTTCGCCCGAGCGGCTACAATCCCATGAGCAAGGAGGGCGCCATCATCTTGGGGATCGGCGGGGACAACAGCAATGCAGCCGATGGAACCTTCTACGAGGGCGTGATGACGTCAGGCTATCCGTCGGATGCGACCGAAGACGCAGTCCAGGCAAATATTGTCGCCGCAGGGTACGGACAGTAGCCTGACAAGTCCGATCATGGCTTGGCGAGACTCTGCTGAACGTACGCGACCAGGCGTCGCAGGCCCGTCTCGACATCGACGCGCGGCTCGTATCCCAACACCGATCGCGCAAGCGAAATATCAGCAAGCGAATCGGTGATGTCTCCGGGGCGGGGTTCGGCGCAGACCGGATCGATCTCACGACCTACGATCCGCGAGAGTGCCGCGATGAGGTCGCGAAGGGTCGTCGCGACCCCACAGGCTACATTCAGAGCTCGACCGGTCGCGCCAGACGAAAATGCGGCCCGCACGTTCGCGTCGACGACATTGTCCACGTAGACGAAATCGCGCGACGCGGACCCATCGCCGTAGATAGTTGGTCTCGTGCCCGCAAGAGCGCGATTTACGAATATACTGATGACCCCTGAATATGCCGACGAAGGATCCTGACGCGGGCCGAAAACATTGAAGTAGCGAAGTGCCACTGTTTCGATGCCGTGGAGCTTCGCGTAGACACGCAGGTAGTGCTCGCCAGTGAGCTTTTCGATTCCGTAGGGCGAGATCGGGTTGGGTGGCATCGTCTCCCGCTTGGGCAGCTCCGGATCATCGCCGTAGATGGCGGCGGAGCTGGCGAACACGACGCGACGGACGCCGCTCGCGCGAGCAGCTTGAAGCACGTTCAGAGTCCCCCGAAGGTTCGTGTCCTGCGTCTCTTCGGGTCGTTCGATGGAGTACGGGACGGAAACGATCGCCGCTTGGTGAAAGACCACTTCGCAACCGCGAAAGGCCTCGGTTAGCTGCGATGCGTCTCGGATATCGGCGTGCACGAACTCGACCTCGTCGGCAATATCGGCAAGGTTGGACCGCTTGCCCGACGAGAGATTGTCGTAGACACGCACGGTGTCGCCCCGCGCCACCAAGGCTGTTGCAATATGTGAACCGATGAATCCGGCTCCCCCAGTGATCACCGCCAACATGAGCTCGTCCTCACTTCAAGGTGTCCAAGAGCGTTCCGCGCTCAAGGCAATGCGCTCCAATAACACGGTACGGGCCTCTCGCCACATTCGTCCGTCACAACCTTCGTTGAAGCCGTGGTCCCTTCCCGTCTCTCCTCTCCGCGACCAGGCGCTGCTTCCGCCGCGCAAGCCCGGGGGATCCGCCCTCCGCGCGGGTCTCGCCAACAAGTCCGGAAGCCACCTCGCGTGCGGCGTTGTGGTGAAGCGCAATGGTCTACTTACGCGGGTCGGCGAATGGCCAATAGCAGATCACCTTCTGAGAGTTGCTTGCGTCTGAAATCGAGGGAACAAACCCGTGCGCTCGACTATTGCCATACGCCTCGCTCGCGGACGCTACGTTCGAACAGGAGCCGACATAGTCTTCGACGCCGACAAAAAAGGGCAAACCGCATCGCGAAACCATGCCCATGGCTTGCCACGCCAAGAGCTCGCTTTCCGCGCGCTCGTCGAGCACTGGAGTGTAGACGCTCTCGTGCACCACCCCGTCTAGCAGCTCGGGAAAGCGAATACCGCCGGTCGTCCCCAGACGCGTCGTGTCTCCGGTAGCATTTTGCATCACGATCACGCGATCGGGAAATCGATGCCGAATCATCCGCACCAGGTCGAGGGCGCCCTGGCGGCACGTCGGAGAGCACCATCCGCTATTCGCAGGGTCGTCGTGTTCGGCAATCTCCATATTGTCGAGGTAGAAGCCATCGACACCTCGAGACGCAATGCGGACCATCACGTGTTCGAGGATGAGGCGGCGGTAGTCCTCGTTGCTTGGGTCCATCCACGTCTCCGCTGGATATCCTCGGTATGCGCCAAGCCACGCGGCGCGATTGACCCCACACGGGATGAGTCCGTTCGGCGCCGATGTCCAATATGTTCGGAACCGCTCGCACGACCCGAGATTCACGTAACTGAGGATCGTATTGCGCCCGTTGCCCTTGAGACGGCGGATTTCCTCATCCGAAAAATTCCCTCCATCGGCCGCGGGGTCCGCGTCAATGTTTATGATGCGAAACGTGCGCGCGACACGATCGATGTCACCCATTTGTCGCGCGGTGCCATAAAACGAGATCCAGGCGTCGGTCTCGGGCAGACCGGGGCTGCGACTCGAGACACGTACATCGGTGGGGGCGGCATCCCCGACCCACAGCGGCTCGCTCGCGGCATCGACCTCGAACGTTGGGGTCCGCCCAGGCAACAGATCGAGAGCCTGGACTCTGGGGCCATTGCCGACGCATGCTAACGCCATCGCAAAGAGACTCGCGAACGAACACAGACGTCCCAATCGCGTCCATTGCGTACGCCCCATCGAATGAATTCTATTCTATTAATGGAGCGCCGCTTATGTTGCAACGATTGATTCTTGGGCTCGTATTCATTGTCGCCGTCGGGTGCGGCTCCAGCCGGGCACAGTCCACGGCGCCGGCTTCGATGGACTCAACGGAGATGGACTCACCGGAGATCGTCACGGTCGATGCTCCGTCGACTCCGAGCGACGACGTTCCTTTATTTGTACACGTCATCCATGCTGACCGTGCGACGCTGTCACTGAAGCTCGAGCTCTCGCTCGACGGGACAAACTGGAAGACCGCGCGCAGCGACGAATCACCGCCTGGTTCGGATACGGACGGCGGCTCTGACATTGCGGTGCCGTTGACGTGGCATTCGCTCCACGACATCTCCTTCCATTCGCCTCAAAGCGTCAAGTTGCGGATTACGCCATCCGACCGCTCGGGGACTGGAAGTCCCTACGCCTTGACGCTTTCGGTCGACAACCTGCGGGCAGCTGCCATGCACGTCAACTATCCGCTACTAAACTACAGTTCCTGGGACGACTCGTCGATCGCGGTCGCGCAGCGCCACGACATCGTGGTTCTCGATCCTGGCAACGCAACCCCGGCCATCGTGCAGCGGATTCAGCTGGGAGCAGATCCCAACGATCCCTCCGACGATGTGATTGTTCTCGGGTACGTCACCATCGGAGAGGACGATAGGACGGAGTCATTGACCGATGATCAGGCGAAGGCCGATCCACGCTTCGCGGGGGATGGCACAGGGCCCCGCGTCGACCCCCGAGGGCCTATGCCGAAGGGCGGGTCGCTTGCAGGCATCAACCCTCTTGGCAATCCGTCACCGGGAGGAACCGGCTGGGCCTCCTACTATCTCAATGACAATTCTCTCGCGCTGAACGGAACCGCCAACGGTATCCCGGACCGAAACACGAGCTTCGGCTCCTATTTCGTGAATGCGGGAGATCCCAAATGGTTCGATGTCGTCAACCGGATGACGACGACCGGAGTCGACGGAATCGCGGGTTTTCAGGAGGTGATGACCACCACCTACGGTCAGGGTTTTGGTTGCGACGGGGTGTTTCTCGACACATTGGACACGGCTGCACCGAACTCGTGGACGAGTCCTGGCGACGACGACTTCACACAGTTTGAGTGGACGGGGCCCGGTATGTCCGCCTTCGTCGCGAAGGTTCGCGCGGCGTACCCCAATCGCCTCATCCTTCAAAATCGAGGCGATTTCTTTCTAACGCCCAATAATGCCGAATACGCCTTCACAACGCGCGGGGCGATCGATTTTTTCCTGTTCGAGAGCTATCGCCTGAGCTCGAGCGCCACCGACGGAATCGATCCGCTCTATTTTGCGGACAACCAGTACGACATCATGCCCAAGTTGATGGCGGAGTCCGGCCGACCGGATGGCTTCCGCGTCCTTGCGCTCGGGTACGCGGAGGGCACCGGACTTGCTGACGCGACGCAGACATTGCTCGGTCAGGGGGACGCGGGCCTCGCATCGTTCCTCGAGGAAATTCGCATTACGGAGCGTGTCGCCGGGTTTCGTGAGTATCTGACGAACGCGGACGTCGCGCTGGTCAACTCGTTCGTTCGAGACCATTCGTTACTGACGGATACCGACCCTCCGGCTTGGTCTAACGTCTGGAACGGCAACACGGATCCAGCCACGGGACTTCCATCTCCGCCCACCGCTCGTGTGGGAATTCAGAGCGTCGAGCCCGGCAAGGGTCAACTCACGGTGGGGTGGAACATCGCTCTTGACTTCAGTCGCGTAGGCTATGCACTGTATTACTCGACACGGTCGCTGAATCCCACGAACGATCCGACGTTCGCGAACGCCACGCGCGTTGTCCTCGTTCCGCAGGTGCCGGCGGCCTACGTGACTTCCTTTGGGGCTGACTCGTTGCCCTATCAATACACACTGACGGGCTTGACCAGCGGACAGACTTATTTTCTTATCATTCGAGCGTTCGACGCCGCAGCGAACGAAGATGCCAACACGGTGATGCTGAGCGGAAGCCCGCTGTGACAAAATCGAGCGATGACATACGAGCGATTTTGAGCGACAACGACCGACGATGCTGGGGGGGCGGGACACCAGATTTTTGGATCGAATCTTAGTCGACAAGCTTGATAGATAGTGATGGGAGGAGTGCTTTCGTGCAGCCGACAATCAACACGGATTCCGCGGTCGGGTCCGTTTCTGCGAGGCCTCGCTCCATCGTCTGGCCCAGAACTGCGCGCTTTCGCTCGACAGCGCGCGGCGCGTTGTCGTCGCTTATCGTAGTCGTGGCACTGATTGCGGGCGTCGCGTTGGCCGTCTGGCTGCGAGTGCCTGCTCGTGACCGACGCGAGTCCATGCCGACGGCGAATGGTGTGGCCGGGGTCCGAAAGGGCGGAGCGACAGCACTGGGAAGTAATTCGGCGGCCTGGAATGACCGTCGAGGCGAACGCCTCCAGTGAGCGTATGGTTCGAGATCGCGTTGCGACGAGCCTGGTTCCTGTGGCTGTCGGCGTTGGCATTGGTGGCGTCGGCCGGCAGAGCATCCGCGAGCGACATGCCGCACGTGCCAACGGCCTTCTACTACGGGGCGAACGTTCCTCGAGAGCTCTCACAGCATTTCGATCGACTCGTGATCGATGTGGATAATATAGATAAGTTGCCAGCCGCCGGGAGGGCGAAGCTTTTCGCGTATGTCAGCATTGGCGAGATTGGCCGTGGTCGGCCATGGCGAAGCAGCGTTCCGTCTCAGCTCGTCGTGGTTCGAAATTCTGAATGGGGATCGGAGATCGTCGATACCGCCAACCCCGTTTGGCGAGATTTCGTCCTCCGGCGAATCGTCGAACCGATCTATCAACGCGGCCTGCGCGGTCTGTTTCTCGATAATCTCGACAGCTACCAACGTCTCGTAAGCGCCCCACGCGACCGGCTGAGGCACGAGGTTGCGATAGCGTCGCTCATCGACGCGATCCGCCAGGTCCATCCCGACGTGCAGGTTCTGGTCAATCGTGGCTTCGAGGTCATACCCCACTTATCGATTCCCCCCGACGGTCTGATCGTCGAGTCGCTGTATCGGACTGCGGACCCGAGCGGGCGGGTCTTCAAGCCCGTACCCGACGGGGAGACGGCGGAGCTGATTCGCGCGATCGACGCAGTGCGATCTCGCACGCCCTTGCCGGTGACCTCGATTGAGTACGTGCCGATGTCTGACGCGGAGCTTCGTCGCGCAACCGCACTTCGCGTATTGAAGGCGGGATTCGACCCGTACGTGACAGTGCCGTCCCTCGACCGGATCGGGCTTGGTCGCGTCGAGATCGTGCCCCGTCGCGTGCTCCTCATGCACCGGAGCGCACCCGGTATGGAGAGCCTTTCTCCACCTCCGGACGCGGCTCTGGCGGCTCCCATTCTCGAATGGCTGGGATACGCGGTCGACTACGCCGATGTTCGGTATGACCCGCCCGCGGGTTTTCTCCCGGATCGATACGCCGGTATCGTGGTCGTGGCTCCGAACTCCTGGGATAGCTCCTGGTTCGGGCGCTGGATTGTTGCCCAAATGGACGCCGGACTCCGTGTCGCGTTTGTCAGCGGGTTCGGCTTCACCCCCGATGGTGCCCTCCTTCGTCGCATGGGACTCGAGGTCGCGACGACCAGCGCGAGAACTCCAATCAAGATCGCTGCCGGCTCGTCGATGGTCCCATTCGAGGCGCCCGCGCGACCCAATGCGCACGATCTACCGCCGTACCGAAGCTCGGATCCAGACACTTCGTCTCAACTGCGGCTCGTCGACGCCGACGGCTCGACGTGGGACGCGATCGTCACCGGGCGCTGGGGCGGAGTCGCATTCGGGCCTTATGTCGTCGAGCCCGATCTCGACGAGGGTCGCCGATGGATTGTCGATCCGTTTCAGTTTTTCACCAAGTCGCTGGCGCTCCAATCCATTCCGGCACCGGACGTGACGACCGAATCCGGACGTCGATTGCTGACCGTTCACATCGATGGAGACGGGTTCGTCAGCCACGCCGAGCGCCCTGGCGCGCCCTTCGCTGCGCGTGTGATCCTCGACGAATTCCTGGTCAAGTACAGCATTCCTCACACCGTGTCGGTCATCGAAGGCGAATTGAGCTCGTCGGGGCTCTATCCGTCCGAGTCCGATCGCGCCGAAGCCCTCGCTCGAGAGATCTTCCGCCTACCGCACGTGGAGGCGGCCAGTCATACGTTCAGCCACCCCTTCACCTGGTCAGAGGCCGAAGCGGGTCGACGCGTGGCTCCTCTACCCATGCTCGCCATCCCCAATTACGTGTTTGATTCGGACAGAGAGATCGGGGGCTCGATTGCCTACATCAATCACCGCCTCTTGCCCGAGGGCAAAACTGTCCGGGTCCTTTTTTGGTCCGGTGATTGTTCGCCGAGCGCACACATGCTCGATTTGGTCGAGCGGCAAGGAGTCGAAAATGTCAACGGTGGGGGCTCGACTCGGACCGCGGATCATCCTTCGCTGACGCTTCTGTCTCCGCTCGGAATCCCGAAGGGCAGCAACTATCAAGTATTTGCTCCGGTTCAAAATGAAAACGTGTACACGAACGATTGGCACGGCCCCTACTATGGGTTTGAGCATGCGATCGAGACGTTCGAGCTCAACGACTCGCCACGACGCCTTGGGCCGATATCCATCTATTATCACTTCTTTTCAGGAGTCAAGGTGGCGTCCGTTGCGGCCCTGCGCAAGGTTTACGAGTGGGCTCTGTCGCAGGAGACTACGAAGATTTACATACGTGACTACGCGGCAAAGGTGCGTGGGTTTCAGAGTGCAACGCTCGCGCGCCGCATCGACGACGGCGCCTGGGAGATCGGCGCCGCCGGCGACGTGCGGACATTTCGCCTCCCCGGAAGCTCTTGGCCCGACATCGGACGCTCGGTGGGAGTCGCCGGTGTGCGCGTTCTCCCTCAAGGGCGATACGTGCATTGTTCTCGCGACGTCGATCCTCTGCTCGTCTTGGCTCAGTCTCCGCCATCGACTCCATTTCTCGTGGAGGCCAATGGACGGGTCGTTTCGTGGTTGCCGAGCCGCAATCGCATCCGACTGCGGCTAACGTCGTATGAGCCGCTGCGCTTTCTGGTTGGCTCGGCGCAAAGCTGCGTGCTCGAGACCCGTCAGGGGCAGTTTCGAGGCACCACCGAAGGGAGCGGTGTCCGCTTTGCACTCGCCGAGCGCGATACCGGGGAGGCCACTCTTGATTGCCGGTGAGCGCGTCCGACTCACCAGCGACCTCATGCTCGCCGGCGTGGCGTTTGCGATGGGGACGCTGGTTGCGACGGTGTTTCCCACGAGTGCCGACTTCGAACGGACGACCGATGCTCTTCCATCCAATGCTTACTCCGCCGCGTACCTGTCGATGGTCGTCAAGGCCAACCCCAGAGACGAGCACAGTCGCATAGCCCTCGTTCGACTGCTGGCATCACGCGGCGACTTCGTCTCGGCGCTGACGCACCTGAGGTTCGTGGAGCGAACCCCGCAGAATGCGACCGACCTCGATGACTTGCGCTTTGACCTTTCTCTCCAGCGTGCGAGAGCACTGCCGCAGCCAAGCCCGGAGCGATCCGCGGCATTCGAGGACGTCCTCGGCCAGCTCGAGGATTTGGTGCGAGAGCCTCATCCAGCCTCTCGCCTGATCGAGCTCGGAGATATCGCGCTGCAGCTCGAACGCCCTCATCTAGCGGCCGATCGCTACGAGCTGGCCGCATCGGAGACACTGGACGCAGAGGCCCGCGCCACGCTCCTCGCGCGCGCGGGCCGCTGGATGCTTGCTTCCGGCGACGCTCGTCGCGCAGCCGACTGTTACGTTCGGGCGGCCGAATCCAGCGTGAATGCTGCAGGATTCAGGGACTACGCCGTCGCAGCGTCCCAAGCGCTGGAAAGTTCGGGCGATGCCCGTGCGGCGGCGGACTTGGCGGGTCGCTTCGCGGATGGCGCGCCCAACGATGCGGCTCTGGTGGATAGAGCCGTCGCCCTGGAACTTGCAGCGAACCGTCCGGTCCTGGCGCGGCGATTCGGTCGCATCCTTCTAAAGCTTCGACCAGAGGACCCAGCCGAACTGGGCAAGCAGGCCCTGCGCGAGCTCGGTGCGGGCGATCCTGTCGCGGCGCTGCCTCTGATTCGCGAGGTGGTAGACCGAAATCGGAATGACATCGAGTGGCGCGAACGCGAGGCGCGTGCAGCGGAATGGGCGGGGGACCCATCGCTGGCGTTGAGGGATTGGCTATGGCTCGCGGCGAGCGGAGGTAAATCGGCCACGTCCAACATAGGAGCGCGCCTGCGTTGAGAATCGTACGCGCCGCACGCTCGCTTGCCGCCCTCATGGGGATAGTCGTTTTCGCCCGAGGCGCACGTGCCGAGGACACGCGGATCGATTCGCGAGACGCCGATCGGAGCTCGGATGTCCACGCGAATTCAATGGCGAGCGATGCCTTTGCGAACGCGCTGCGCCTTGCACGACGTCTCAACGACACCGCGGTGGTAGCGAGTCTGCTTGCCAAGTCTGCCCTGAATCCGAACGCGACCGAGGCCCAGCTCGAAGCGGTGGTCGCGGCGTTTGAGGAAGATGGGCAGCCCGACCGCGCCGCGCGGATATTGCAGGATCGCATCGACCGGCACATGGACGGCACCACGAGCGCCGTCCTGCTCGCAGAGTTGCTCTCTCGCGCTGGGCGCGCGAAGGACGCTGTCGTCGTATGGAGAAACATCGAAAAGAAGGTTGGGATCTTCGGAATGACGACCGAACAGGCCGATGCCTACGCCCATACCCTCGTGTGCCTCGGGAAGTTGGACGAGGCGTGGCATGTGCTCCGGAGTGCTCGTCTATCGGCGCGAGATGACGCGCGGTCTTTTTGGGTCGATCTTGGGTATCTGTCTTGGCAGCTCGGCCACGACCCCGAAGCCTTGAAAGCGTTTCGCCACGTTTGGTCGCTCGGTGATCACCGAACGGACATCGCTGGAAAACTGATGATTCTTGCGAGAGCCGCGGGCAGCACAAATGAGTTTATCGACGTTGGATTAGCGAACTATCGCGAGAACCATGAGCCGTCGTCGCTCTTGGAAGTTGCCGCATTCTACAGCGAGACGCACGACTGGGAAAAGCTCCGTTCGACGCTCGCGCTCGCCCGCGCTGACTCGAACCTTCTCGCGCGCAGCGAGACGTATTGGACACTGCGCATCGAGTCGCTCGGGCACTCAGCCAATCCTGCCGAGGCGGCTGAGGCGAACGAACAGGCGCGCACGTTCAACCCGAAATCGACGGCTGTGAGAGCCAGCATTCTGTGGAACGCCATCGATCGCCACGACTTCGTGGCGGTCCGCGAGGACATTGCGCGATGGCAGCAGGGAGCGGAATCCGACCCGGAGATGTGGTCTCCTATGGCGTCGGCGTTGACGATGGTCGGACGACCCTCGGAGGCGGTTCGGTTTTTCGCCCGCCAACAGGGGCTCACCCATAGCGCCCCGCTGTCGACTCTGAACTTCGCTGATGCCCTCGAGAAGACCGGTTACGCACAGATGGCGTTCCGGCTTCGTCGGGTTGCGTTTCGGCATATGCAAGAGCCCTCAGGTCCAGGCGATACGGCGCCGACGGACGCGCAGGAACGGATAGAACCCGCAGCGACGCTCGTGCGCGAAAAGCTCGGAGC
>Ga0182030_10007444_pt1 | contig 22828 bp, 21 predicted proteins | sample 812S3MmetaG_FD_121299 | JGI IMG/M metagenome (GOLD analysis project Ga0182030, IMG submission 121299) | Permafrost microbial communities from Stordalen Mire, Sweden - 812S3M metaG (Illumina Assembly) | ecosystem: Environmental > Terrestrial > Soil > Wetlands > Permafrost | place: Sweden...
ATCCTGCGCTCGCTGGGCTATGATTCCGATGCGATCGAAAAGCTGCGGGCGGCGCGTGCGATATGACGGCGGGATAGCCGATCCACAGGGGCTACCCGCGGCTAGGCAAAGCCGCTCAATTCGCCTTGCCGAACAGGATCGGGAGCTGCCGCGGCCCGCGCACCGTGCCTTCCGACCATTTCACCTTCCCCGCCAGATCCAGCCTGAAATCCGGAATCCGCTTCAGCCATTCCTCGATCGCGACCGTCATCTCCATGCGGGCGAGATTGGAGCCGACGCAGCGATGAATGCCGAGGCCGAACGCGGCGTGGCGGTTCTCCTTGCGGTCGATCACCACCTTGTCGGCATCGGGGAACATGGCGGGATCGCGGTTGGCGGCGGGAAACGACAGCAGCACCATGTTGCCGGTTTTCATCGGGCAGCCGCTGACGGTGGTTTCCTTGATCACCTCGCGGGCCATCGTGACCGGCGAATAGGCGCGCAGGAATTCCTCGATCGCCACCGGCATCAGTTCCGGCTCCGCGATCAGGCGCGCGCGGTCGGACGGCGTCCTGGCCAGATGCCACAGCGAGGCGCCGATCGCGCTCCAGGTGGTGTCGATGCCGGCGATCAGCAAAAGCCGCAGCGAACCCAGCACATGGGCGTCTTCCAGCGGCTGGCCGTCCTTGTCCCTGGCATTCATCAGCGTCGAGATCAGGTCATCGGTCGGGTGCAGCTTGCGCTGTTCGATGTGGCCGGCGAAATAGGCGGTCATCTCCTGCACCGCCTGGATCAGTATTCTCTCGTCCTTGATGCCGAGCTCGAGGATCTGGTGGATCCAGGTGATGAAGCGATCGCTGTCGGCTTCCGGGATGCCGAGCATGTGGGCGATGGCGCGCACCGGAATGTACTTGGTGTAGCGCGCCGCGGCATCGCATTTTCCTTCCGTGAGGAATTCGTCGATCAATTCGTTGCAGATCGCGCGAACCCGCGGTTCCAGCTTCTTCATCGCGTCCGGCGTGAATGGCGGCAGCAGCAGTTGCTTGGCGGGCTTGTGCTCGGGGGGATCGGAGGTGATCGGCGGGGCGGCGTTGCGCGTCACCTCCGGCCGCTCGTCGCGGACAAGGACGCGGCGCGAGGAGAAATGCTCGGTGTCGTAGGCGATTTCCTTCACCGCCTGATAGGTGGTCGGCAGGTAGCAGCCGAGAAAGCGATCGGTGTGGACCACCGGACTGTGCGCGCGCAATTCCTCCCAGATCGGAAACGGATTTTCGGTCCAGCGCGGATCGGTATGGTCGAAATCGTGGACCCAGTCGGTTACCGGGGGATGTTCGGGCATCGTGCTGACGGGATCGGACATCGAAACATTTCCTCTGCTTGGTTCGCGCGCATCAAACTTCGTGGTTTGCATGCGGTCGCGAGGCCTGGTTCATTGTTCGGCAATCTCGATGGCAATTTCCGGACAATTGGATCGCGCCAGCCAGGCTTTGTCCTCCAGGCCCGCCGGCACCGCGCCATCCCCGATTTCATGCGCGTTGCCGAATTCGTCGAGTTCGAACAGTTCCGGCGCCAGCGCCTTGCAGCGCGCGTGTCCCTGACACTTGTCCTGGTCGACGCGGATCTTCAGCGTTCCCGGCATGATGCGTGTTTCCCCTGTCGCGCGCTGTTTGCCGCGCGTCTTTTTTCCTGGTGTCGATTTGTCGGACCCGGCTGACGGCCGGCGCGGCACAAGTTATAGCTTATTACATCCGGACTGCGGTTGTGCTGTCAAGCGAAATGTTATAGATCATTACTTAGATGCCGCCGCGACCCAACCGCAAGCCGCCCAATACCTATCACCACGGGGATCTCCGCGATGCCTTGGTGCAGGCTGCGCTGCAGCAAGTCGAGCTTGGCGGCCCGGAAGCCGTCAGCATCAGCGCGCTGGCCAAGAAACTCGGTGTTTCGCAACCGGCTCCCTATCGGCACTTTGCCGACCGAGAGGCCCTGCTCGCGGCGGCGACCGCCGAGGCTTTCCGCCAGTTCAGCGCGATGCTGCGGGAATCGATCGGAAGACCGTCCGAACTTTCCAAGCTGTCGCGGCTGGCGCAGGCGACCCTGGCTTTCGGCCTGCGTCGCAACGGGATCTACCGCTTGATGTTCGCGTCGCGGATTATCGCCTGTGCGCCCAAGGATGGCGAGCTTCATGCCGCGGCGATGGAAACCTTCGCTCTGGTACTGGAAGCTCTGGAAGCACCAGCGGTCGGATTTTTGCGCGAACGGCACGCCCTGAAACTCTGGGCCGCGCTGCACGGCGTGGTGATGCTGGCGGAGCAAGGCCTGCTCACCGGACAGCTTGCCCACATCACCCGGGAGCAACTGGTTGAGGACATCGTCGAGCAGACCAAACTCAGCCTGGCGCTCGCCATTAAGGCGGCTCGTGGGGAAGACCGACAGGCTTCGAAACGCGATTGATGCCGCCGGCGCCTGCCCGCCTTTGGTACGATTCTTGCTGAGTTTTCCAGGGCCATAGCGCGTCGAAACCACGCACTCCGTGATCCAAGCGTCGCCATTGCAGGGGATTTTTCGCCAACCAAAGCGGTGTCAACCCGGCCTCCTGTTCGCCGACTGCCACGGACAACCGACGCAAACCAGAATAAGGACGCGATGTTTCACTTTTCCTTGAAGACCTCGATCGCGGCTTTGTGCGCCAGCTGCCTGTCCGCGGGCTTCCCGCTTGCGGCGAAAGCCGACGCCGCCGGCTGCCCGTCGCCGATCCCGTTCGGTCTCACCACCGCGCTGACCGGCAATCTGGCGCTGCTCGGCACCCAGGCGCGCAACGGCGTCGAATTCGCGGTCGATGAGATCAACGCCGGCGGCGGCATCGCGGGCAAGCAAGTGGCGCTGACCACGGAAGACACCGGCGCCTCCTCGACCGACGCGCTCAATGCGATGAACCGCATTCTCGAAGCCAAGCCGCTGGTGATCTTCGGGTCGATGATCAGCCCGCACGTTTTCGCGCAGACCGAGATCGTCAGCAAATCGGAAACCCCGTTTCTGGTCGGCGCCACCAACGCCAAGGTGACGGCGCAGGGCAGCAAGTGGCTGTTTCGCACCCACGTCCATGACGGGCAGCTCGCGGATCTGATTCCGCAATATCTGGTGCAATCGCTCGGCAAGACCAGGCCCGGCATCATGGCGGTGGCCGACGATTACGGGCTCGGCGCTTCCAACGGCATCCAGGCCACGCTCGCCAAACTCAAAGTATCACCCGTGGCGGTGACGTCCTACGCGCCCTCCGACAAGGACATGACGGCGCAGCTGCTCGAGATCAAGGACAAGGGTGCCGACAGCCTGATCCTGTTCGGCCGCCCCGCCGACGTCACCCTCGTGATCAAGCAGATGAACGATCTCGGCATCAGGCTGACCACGATCGGCAACGCCAGCGTCGTCGCGCAAACCACGCTCAACAACCTGTCGGCCGCCGAGGCCGACGGCGGCTATGCCATCGGCGGCATGATTCCGCAGACCTCGGCCGACCCCAGGATTCTCGACTGGGCCAAACGCGTCCAGGACAAATACAAAGTGCCGGCCGACAATTTCACGGTGTCGTATTACGACACCGTCTACCTCTTGAAGTCGATCATCGAGAAGGTCGGTTGCGACAAGCCGGCGATCCGCGACGCGCTGGCCGCCACCAGGGATTGGAAGGGCATGCTGATCAGCTACCAGGCCGATGCCCAGGGCGATCTGGCCCATACACTCGGCATCTACCGCAACAAGGGCAAGACGCCGGAACTGGCCGGCCCGATCAAAGAGAGCGGATACTGATCCCGGATGGGTCAGCTCGTCATCAACGGCCTGGCACTCGGAAGCATCTACGCTCTTGTTGCGCTTGGCCTGCTGTTGATCTTCAACACCGTGCAGATCGTCAATTTCGCGCAAGGCCAGCTGCTGATGCTCGGCGCCTTCATCGGCGTCAGTTGCGCGGTGACCCATGAACTGCCGGTCGCGATCGCCTGGGCCATCACCATGGTGGCGATGGCGCTGGTCGGCGTCGTGTTCATGGTGCTGGTGTATTTTCCGCTGCGCGGACGCCCGGCCTTTCTGGTGATCCTGACCACCATCGCGATGGGCATCGTGCTGGAAAATCTCGCGCTGATCGTTTGGGGACCGCTGCCGGTCTCGCTGCCCTCCCCGGTCCACGGGCCACCGCTGCGTTTCGCCGGCGTCGTGGTGTCGATGCATCAGCTGTTCATCTTCGCCACCCTGGCGGTGATCCTGCTGCTGCAATATCTGCTGCTGACCAGGACCCGGTTCGGAATCCTGATGCAGGCCACCGCGCAGGACCTGCACACCGCGCGCCTGGTCGGTATTGCCGTCAACCGCACCATCGCGGTCGCCTTTGCCCTCGGCACGATGCTGTCCGGCGTAGCTGGATTGCTGGTGGCGCCGATATTCCTCGCCGAACCGACCATGGGCGGCAGTCTCGGGCTCAAGGGCTTCGTCGTCAGCGTGATCGGCGGCTTTGGCAATCTGCCGGGCGCGGTGATCGGCGGGTTGTTTCTCGGGCTGATCGAGACCTTCGGCGCGCGCTATATCTCGTCCAACTTTCGCGACGCCTATGCCTTCATTGTCATGATCGCGGTTCTGGTGGCGTGGCCGCGCGGCCTGTTCGGCGAGAACAGCAGCGAGAAGGTCTGAGATGAAGCAGACCTTGAAGTGAAGATGATTTTGAAATGAAGAAAGGTTGGCTCATCGGCGCGGCGAGCGCCGCAGCTACACTGGTTCCGGTCATTATCCGTGACGGCTACATCATCCAGTTGCTGAACATCGCCATTCTCAACGCCATTGTCGTGCTCGGCCTGAATTTTGCGACCGGCTGGACCGGCCAGATCAACTTCGGTCAGGCCGCTTTCTACGGCCTCGGCGCCTATACCACGGCGATCGCAGGCCAAGCCGGCCTGCCCTGGATCACGACACCGTTGCTTTCGGTTGTCGTCGTGGGCGCGGCGAGCCTGATGCTGGGTCTGCCGACCATGCGGCTGCGCACCTATTACCTGGCCATGACTACTATCGGATTCGGTGAAATCATCCGGCTGATCATCGTGCATTGGGAACCGGTGACCGGCGGCACCTCCGGCTTGCGGGCGATTCCCGGCGTCAGCCTGTTCGGATATGGACCGCAGGGACAACTGCAACATTATTATCTGCTGGCCGCGACGCTGGCGCTGGCGGTACTGGTCGCCGCGCGGATTCGCTATTCGGTGCTCGGCCGCGCCATGATCGCGACCAAGGACAGCGAGATCGCCGCCGAGCAAAGCGGCGTTGATACCGCCCGCACCAAGCTCGTCGCCTTCATGATCGGCGCGATCTATGCCGGGCTTGCCGGATGCCTGTACGCCTCTTCGATCCGCTTCATCAGCCCCGACAGTTTTTCCGGGACCCAGGCGATCCTGCTGATGACCATGTTGATCGTCGGCGGCATGGGCTCGATCGCCGGCTGTGTGGTCGGCGCGGTCGCGCTGACCCTGCTGCCCGAGGCGTTGCGGTTCCTCGGCCAGTGGTATCTCGTTTTCTATGGTGTCGGCGTCATCGCCGTGATCGTGCTGGCTCCGGGAGGCCTCGCCTCGCTGGCATCGCTGCGGCCGCGCCGGGCCGGCGTCTCGTGAGCCCCGAGCCGATCATAGCCGCGCGCGGCGTGACGCGCCGGTTCGGCGGCCTGGTCGCGCTCGACGGCATCGACCTCGACGTGCCCCGCGGCGTGGTGCAGGCGATCATCGGTCCGAACGGCTCAGGCAAGACCACGCTGCTCAACGCGCTGAGCGGCGCCTCGCACGCCGACGCCGGCTCGATCCGGATCGGCGGCAACGAGATCCTGCGCCTCAAGCCGCACCGCATTGCGCGGCTCGGCCTGGCCCGGACGTTCCAGACCATCCGAATCTTTGAAAATCTCAGCGTCATCGAGAACGTGAAGGTCGCGGCAGCCTGTCACATCCCGGTGTCGCTGCTCGACATCGTCAGCTCGAATGCGCGGCAAAGACGCTGCGAAGCCGACATCGACCTCATTTCGCGCGAGGCGCTTCAGATGGTCGGCCTCATCCACCGCGCCAATGATCGCGCCGCGCAATTACCCTATGCGCAGCAGCGCCTGCTGGAGATTGCTCGCGCGCTGGCGGCCAAGCCGAATGTGCTGCTGCTCGACGAGCCGGCCGCCGGCATGAACATGACCGAAAGCATGGCGCTGCTGGACACCATCGCCAGGCTCAAAACCAGCGGCATCACCATTGTGCTGGTCGAGCACAATGTCCGGCTGGTGATGGGTATCAGCGACCGGGTCACGGTGCTCGATTTTGGCAGAAAAATCGCCGAAGGCTCACCTTCGGAAGTTCAGCGCAATCCGCTGGTGATCGAAGCCTATCTCGGCAGGCGGCACCGGCATGCTTAAGGTCGACAACCTCAGGGTTTCCTACGGCCATATCGAGGTCCTGAAAGGTATTTCGTTCAGCGTCGAGATCGGCGAGATCGTCGCCCTGATCGGCGGCAACGGCGCCGGCAAGACCACTACCTTGAGCACGATCTCCGGGCTGGTGCGTCCGACGTCGGGGACGATCTCCTGGAAGGGCGAATATATTCAACATGGCGCGGTCGAAGACATCGTCGGATCGGGTCTCGCGCATTGCCCCGAGGGCCGGCGGATTTTTCCCGGCCTGACCGTGCTGGAAAATCTGATCACCGGCACGGCATCGCGTTCCTACCGCAAGCGCGAGATCGATGAAGACCTCGCGCTGGTGTTCGATCTGTTCCCGCGTCTCAAGGAGCGGCTGAAGCAGCGCGGCTGGTCGCTGTCGGGGGGCGAGCAGCAGATGCTGGCGATCGGCCGCGCCTTGATGAGCCGCCCGAACCTCTTGATGCTGGATGAACCCTCGCTCGGCCTCGCCCCTATCGTGATCGAGCAGGTGTTCGACCGGATTCTCGAACTCAACAAGCGCGCCGGCCTTGGCGTGCTGCTGGTCGAGCAGAATTCGGCCATGGCGCTGGAAATCGCCAGCCGCGCCTTCGTGCTGGAGACCGGGACCATCACCCTGTCCGGCGCCGCGGCGGTGCTCGCCGGCGATCCCCGCATCCGCGAATCCTATCTCGGCGGTTGAATCGACGGCCGCCTCGAATCGCGCATTTGCAGGATTAGCGTCCTTCGGCGGAACAGCCCAACAACCAACCGCGCGGCAAGCCGGCAAAAAAACGTCAATCCATCGTTCGCTCGTGCAAAATGACACCTTCGAGAGGGTCAAATTCTCCCTGCCAGGGCTTTTTCTCCAGCATGTAGCGGGTGTGCTCGAAGCCGGCCTCCCAGCGCTGCCGGATCCCGGCGCGGCTGAAATCGATGTCCTTGGCATGGGTTTCGCGGCCAAGCCGCGGCGCCAGCAATTGCACGACATGCATCCTGGTGGTGCAGCCGAACGCGGCGAGTTGCTTGACGGCGTCGCTGTTGCGTTCCTCGTCCGAAAGCCGCGCGGCGAGCTGGCTGATCACGTGACGCAGCCGATGGGTCTGCTTTTGCCGAACCACATGGCTTGAAATCCTGCTCGAATATTGAATGTCCTTGTGCCGATGCAGCACCTCCCCGATCGACTCCGGCTCGGGACCGGCCGGATTCCACATATGCGCGGCGAAGATCAGCGCATCGCGGCGCGGGAAGTCGTCGAACACGATCTCGGTCGGCGTGTTGGAAAGCACGCCGCCGTCCCAATAAAGTTCGCCATCGATACGGATCGCCGGAAACGCCGGCGGCAAAGCGCCCGAAGCCAGCACATGCCGCACCGAAATCGTCGACGTCCGGCTGTCGAAATAGCGCATCTCGCTGGTCCGCACATTTGCGGCCCCGACCGTAAACCGCGGGCCTTCACCATTGATGCGGCCGAAATCGACCAGTTCGGTCAGCGTCTTCTCGAGCGGTGTGGTCGAATAATAGCCGGCCTGTTCCGATCCGATCGGCAGATGCGTTCCGAGATGCGCCAGCGGATTTGGTTGGAAGAACGATGGAATGCCGCCGACCATGGTCGACCAGTTCGACAGCGCATCGGAAAATCCTGGTGATACGCCGCCAAAATCCCAGGTCGGGCGCGCTTCGACCCGCTTCCAGAATTCCCCGAGCCTCGCCATGCGGTCGCAGCGTCGATTGCCCGCGATCAGGCTGGCATTGATCGCGCCGATCGAGGTCCCGATCACCCAGTCCGGTTCGATCGACGCCTCGTGCAGGGCCTGGTAGACGCCGGCCTGATAGGAGCCCAGCGCGCCGCCGCCCTGAAACACCAGCACGACCTGGCCAGGCAATTGATGTTGCGACGCCAGCTCCGGATCGAGGTCATGATTCGATCTCAACTGCAATCTCCCTGCCGTTGCCGGATGAAGTCTGCAGTGATTGGACCTGCGGTCGCATCCCGGCGCTAGAGGCCCTCCTATCACGAACTGGACCGTCATGACGAACGGGGAATCGGCGGTTCGCCCCGCGAGCAAGCCTGTCCGGCCTGATCAGCTGGCGCGCGGGATGGCGTCAGCCAGGATCGAGGCCATGCAATCGATCTCCGCATGTTCAGGAGCAAGCGGTGTCGACCGCGCGACGATGTCGCCGGTCAGCGAACCAAGCAATGATCACAGCGGTTCTTTTAGCCGCTACACCAAGGATTGATCGGAAGATTTTCCTGCCGTCACGGATGCTTGAGCCGGATGCTGTTGCCGCTGACCACCCCCAAGGCAACCTTGGCGGGGCCACCGATTGCGGCGGTCCGGGACACTGGCCGGATCAAGCCGGTTCCACCGACGCTCGAACCGTTGGTGGTAGCGATGGCGGGGGCAGCCGCACCGGTCCCGCGACTGCCCGATATCGCGCCGGGTACCGAAGCATTGGCCGGGGTGTTGCCGGTTGGGCGTCCTGCATTTGGATCGTGGATCAGCGCACCTGGTGCCGGCGGCGAGGAATCGGTTTTCGGCGCGGCGCCAGCGCCTGATGATGGCACGACGGCAACGCCGACGGCATTGCGATGCTCGATAGTCTGTTCATGGCCCAGAGTTACCCCGATGGCATTGCGGCGCCGGTCTTCCGAAGACCTGACCTGAGGCGCCCAGCGGTGGTCGCCGGGATGTTGATGTGTGAGGCCTTCCGTCGCGGCACGTAAATTGGCGCTTTTGAACGGATGGTTTTTGAGACTCCCGTTGGTCTCATGTCCGTGATGCACCGTGATGCGGGTGTTGACGGCCAGATCGAGATCTTGCTTGCTGCCTGCACCGTGGTCCTGGGTGGCGGCGCCCGTTTTCTCCGATTTTCCGGGATGACGTTCCTCATTTCCGCTTGCCTTGTCGGTGCCGGCAAGCGGCCCCCCCTCCTTCGCTCCACCATTCCTGGAATGATCCGTCCCTGCGCCCGGCGAATGATCGGTCACTGCGCCCGTCGATTCCGAGCTAGGCGTTCGCGGCGTGCCCGAAGCAACGGATTTCGCGTGGTTGCTCGATCCGGCGCTGGAATGGCGATGCGAGCCGACGCCGCCTGCGCCGTGGTTCCGATGCGCCGCCGCGGCCGAATCCATCGACAAGGCTCCGAACGCCAGCGCAGCCAACAGACAACAACCAGATTTCATGGCTCCCTCCCGCGGACAGGAAAACGCGCCCATGGCTTCACTCGGCCGGCGTAAGGCCGGTCGCGGCGGCCGGGTTCGCCGCCGGATGATCGTCCTCGCGGCCGAGGAACATCATCCGAAGCGCCGGCACGACGACCAGCAGCATGATCGGTCCGATCAGCATGCCGCCCACCACCACGGTCGCCAGCGGACGCTGGACCTGGCTGCCGATGCCGGTCGACATCGCCGCCGGGAACAGCCCGATACAGGCCGACATCGCCGTCATCAGCATCGGCCGCATCCGTTGGGTCGCGGCGTGGAACATGGCGTCATCGATATGCATGCCCGCCGCCCTGACCTGATTGTAGTAGGTAATCATCAGGATGCCGTCCATCACCGACACGCCGAACAGCGATACGAAGCCGATGGCGGCTGAAATGGAGAAGTCCAGTCCGGTAAAATACAGCGCCACGATGCCGCCGGCGATCGCGAAGGGAATTCCGGCCAGGGCCAGCAGACTGTCGCGCAGCGAATTGAACAGGCCGTAGAGCAGCACCAGGATCAAGATCAGGCTGATCGGGACCACCACCTCCAGCCGCGCCTTGGCAAGTTCGAGGTCTTCGAATTCGCCGGCCCAGATGATGCGATACCCTACCGGCAGCTTGACGTTCTTTGCAATCCGGTCCTGGGCTTCGGCGACCGTCCCACCGAGGTCGCGGCCACGAACGCTGAATTTGATCGGAATGAAGCGCGAACTCCTCTCATGATAGATGTAGGAGGCACCGGTATCGAGGGTGATGGTCGCCAGTTCCCGTAACGGAATATACGCGTTGCCGCCGTTGCCCCCGGCAACTTTGATATCGGGTATCGATTCGAGAGTGTTGCGATACTGTTCGGGAAGGCGAACTGCGATATTGAATTGGCGGTCACCCTCCAACAATGTGGTGGCGACGGTGCCGCCAAGCGCCGCCTGAACGACGGTGTTGACGTCCCCGGTATTGAGGCCATAGCGCGCGGTCTTTTCACGGTCCACCTTGATGTTCAGGTTGGGCTGCCCGAGCACGTGGAAAATCCCGAGATCGGTGACGCCGCGGACCTTCTCCATCTCGGCCTGGACCTGGGTAGCGAGTTGCTCCAACAGCGCCAGGTTGGGACCGATGATCTTCACCGAGTTGGAACCCTTCACGCCCGAGATCGCCTCCTCGATGTTGTCCTGGATATATTGCGAGAAATTGAAGGTGGCTCCGGGCACCGCGTCGGTGAATTCGCGATTGAGATCCTCGATCAGCTTGGCCTTGGTATAATTTGCAGGCCATTCGTCGAACGGCTTGAGCGGCGCGAAGATCTCGACATTGGAAAACGGCGAGGCATCGCTGCCGTTATCCGGGCGGCCGTGCTGGGACACCGTGGTGAGGATTTCCGGATGGCGCATCATGATCGCACGCAGCCGTGCCGTCGCCGGCGTGCCGGCATCCAGCCCCATGGTCGGCGGCATGGCGACGCGGATCCACAGATTGCCTTCCTCGAGGTGCGGCAGGAATTCGCTGCCGAGCTGTGTCCCCAGTAGTCCGATCAGGACAAGAAATCCGGCGCCGATCGCCAGCATGGTCTTGCGATGATGCAGTGACCAGCGCAGAACCGGCTCATAGGTGGCGCGCAGCGCCCGGACCACGATGGTTTCGGTCTCATGGACCTGATCGGGAAGCAGGTAGGATGCCAGCACCGGCGTGATGGTGAAAGTCGCCAGCAACGCGCCGGCCAGCGCATAGGCATAGGTTCGCGCCATCGGGCCGAAGATCTGACCTTCGACGCCTTGCATGGTGAACAGCGGCACGAAAGCCGCGACCGTAATCGTCGCCGAGAACAGGATCGCCTTGTCCACCTGCATCGCGCTGACCAGGATCAGGCGCAGACGGTCGGTCCACAAATTGCGGGCGCCCAGTCTTTCCTTGGTCGGGTCCGCTCCCCAGGTTTCGTCGGCAAGATGGCCCAGCGCGGTTTGCCGTTCGTCGGGGCGCGACTGGAAGTTGCGGAAGACGTTTTCGACCAGGATCACCGCGGAATCGACAATGATGCCGAAATCGACCGCGCCGACCGACAGCAGATTGGCGTCCTCCCCCATCAGCACCAGCATGATGACCGCGAAGAACAGTGCGAACGGAATATTGACCCCGACGATGATGGCGCTGCGCAAATCGCCGAGGAAAATCCACTGAATCAGAAATACCAATACGCAGCCGAAGATCAGGTTATGCAGCACCGTGTGGGTGGTGACCGACACCAGCGAGGAGCGATCGTAATAGGGAACCAGCTTCACCCCTGCCGGCAAGGTGCCGTCAGCGTTCATGCGTTCGACTTCGGCCTCGACCTTGGGCAGGACATCGTTGGTGTGCAGCGTGCGGTTCATCACCACGATCGACAGCGCGACGTCGTCGTCCTGATCCTTGCCGGCGATGCCAAGCCGCGGTACGTAGCCGACGGAGACCTTGGCAACGTCCTTCATCGTCACCGGGACGCCGTTGATCTGCGCCAGCGTAATGTTTTCAACGTCCTCGGTATGATAACCCTGAGTCAGATCATCGGCGCCACCGCTGTCGATCAGTCCAACGCCGCGGATATTGACGGATTGCTGGCCGACCGTGATCTCGCGCCCGCCGACATTGATGTTGGCGTTGCTCAAGGCTGCAATGATCTGGGGAATCGTGATGCTGTAGGCATCGAGCTTGTGGAGATCGACGTCGACGTTGATTTGTTTGGTGGTGCCGCCCCATGAGTTGACCTGAACGACACCGGGCACCGAAAACAGCCGGCGCAGCACGATCCAGTCCTGCACGGTCCGCAGATTGGTCAGCCCGAAATGCGGCGGCCCGACCACCTGGTAGCGATAGATTTCTCCGACCAGGCTCGACTGCTGAATCTGCGGAATCTGGTTTTGCGGCAGCGTGACGTTCTGCTGCAGGCTGAGGCCGGCCTGGGTGAAGGCAAAATAGAAATCAACGCCGTATTTGAAGGTCACCCTGACGAAGGTCAAACCATAGAACGAGGTGGAGCGGATGTTTTCGACGCCCGGCGTCGGGTAAAGACCGATCTCCATCGGAACGGTGTAGTAGCGCTCCATTTCCTCGGCGGACAATCCCGCGGCCTGCGCGGTGATTTCTAGGATCACCGGCGCCGGATTCGGATAGGCCTCGATGTTCAAGCGCGTGAACGCAAAGATCCCGGCGCCAACGAACACCAGAAGTCCCAGCAAGATGATAGGACGCCGGGTCAAGCCGAACGCCAGAATTCCCTTCAGCACAGCCTGCCTCTTTCTTTGTTGAATGCCTGCAACATCAAGCCCTGTGGTTGCGGCTCTCAGCCGCCCGCCTGCCCGATGGCGAGCATGTTGCTCAGGAATATCGCACCGTCAGTCGCCACCAGTTCGCCAGGCTGCAGGCCCTTGAGGATCTGCCGCAATCCGTCTTTGCGCTCGCCGATCGTGACCGTGCGTTGAGTGAATCGCCGCCGGTCGGTCGTCACCCACGTCGTCATCGTGCCGTCGCCCTCACGGACCAAACCCGCCAGCGGAACGGCGGGCGAGCGAACGGGATCGCCGGTACGGATCACAAATGTCGCAAACATTCCGGAACGCAACTCGTGATTTGGGTCGTCAATATCCGACCGGATCAACATCCGGTGCGAATTGGGATCAACCATCGAAGTGATCGTGGAAATCCGGCCCTCGAACACCTTGTCCGGATAGGACAACAGCGAAACCTTGACCTCCTGCCCAATATGGATGGAAGAGACGTCGCTCTCGGCGACATTGGCCAGCATCCACATGGTCGAGATGTCAGCCACCGAATAAACCGCCGGCGCGCCTCCGGGCTGCACCAGCAGGCCGGGTTGCCCGTTTCGCGCCGTGACGCGGCCAGTTATCGAACTTGGCACGATCAACGTCGAATCGGCCCTGCGGTCTTTGATGATCTGGTCGATCTCGGCATCGGTTTTGCCGAAAATGCGCACCGCGTCGCGCGCCGCCCGCAGCGCGCCTTCGGCGGTTTGCTGGTCGGATACGGCCTGCTCGAGCACCACCTGTGCGACGGCCCGGGTCTCGTAGAGGATCTTGAGGCGGTCCAGCGCCTTGGTTGTCAGCTCCAGCACGCCGGCCGCCGCAATCAAATTCGAATCGGCCGTGAGCAGATCCGGGCTGTCGATGGTGAACAGGGTCTGGCCCTTCTTGACCTCGTCGCCGACCTTGGTGAACAGTTCGATGATCCTGCCCTGATAGGGCGTGAATACCTGGACCGTCATGTCCTCGTTGAAGTCGATGCTGCCGACGGCAGTCTTCTCGATCGGGAAACTAAACTCTCCAACCGCTTCGACCTTGACGGTGGCGAGCTGCTTGTCGTTGAGCTCGACGCTCGGGCTGCCGCCTGCAACCGAGGTCTTCACTGCCGCAGAATCAGTTGCCTGAGCATTCGCAGTGGTGCTCACGGCGTTGCCGCCCGAGCGAAGCCAGCTGATCGAATAGGCTCCAGCGGCGAAGCAAAGCACTGCGACCGCAACGGTCGCTCCCAAGGTCACCGAAATCTTGTGGTTGGCCATTCCTGCACCTGTGCGATAGCGTTTTTCTACGCGGTTCCGCCGCATATCGAATGGCATTATGCGCGCAAAGTGCCGGGCAAATCACTGCGACAAAGCACAGTGTTCGCTGTGACAAATCACAGTTCCCGATCGGCCAAACTGTTTCTAGCATTAACGTCTTGGAAACCGATCGAACGCCGCGACCGCTCCAGTACCCGCGTCTCACAGGAAATGTCATGTTCGTAGTCAAGTATCGATCGGCCGTCGCGGCGCCACTCGCCGCGATGCTGCTCTCCAGCTGCGCGGTGGGTCCCGATTTCGTGCAGCCGTCGGCCCCGGATCTCGATCGTTACACGCGTGAGCCGCTGGCCTCGCGCACCAGTGCGACCGACGTCAAGTTCGGTCAATCGCAGCATTTCGCGAACGGCCGGGATATTCCGGCCGAGTGGTGGCAGGTGTTCCAGTCGCCGGCGCTCAATGCGCTGGTCAGAAAGGCGATCGACGCCAATCCGAATCTGCAAACGACGCTTGCTGCGCTGCGGGTCGCCAAGGAAGCCGTCTACGCCCAGCAGGGCAAGTATTTCCCGCTGGTCGAGGCCAACTTCAATCCCTCGCGCCAGCTGGCCAACCAGGCGCTAAGCGCGCCACTGGCAAGCGGCACCGACTATTTGTACAACCTCTATACCGCCCAGGTGCTGGTGAGCTATACTTTCGACACTTGGGGCCTCAACCGGCGCACCGTCGAGTCGCTGCAGGCGACCGCGGATTCCCAGCGTTTTCAGGTCGAGGCCGCTTATTTGACGCTGATCGCCAACGTCGTGGTCGCGGCCGTCCAGGAGGCCTCGCTGCGCGCGCAGATCGACGCCACCCACAGACTGATCGACATCAACACCAAGATGCTCGGCATCCTGCGCAACCAGTTGAAAACCGGCTACGAGAACCTGATCGACGTCGCGGCGCAGGAAGCGCAGCTGGCGCAGATCTCGGCGACCCTGCCGCCGCTGCGCAAGGCGCTGGCCCAGCAACGCGACTTGCTGTCGGCGCTGGCCGGACGCTACCCCAGCCAGGAGCCGACCGAGACTTTCACGCTGGCGGGACTGCGGCTGCCGACCGATCTGCCGGTGAGCCTGCCGGCCGAACTGGTCGAGCAGCGCCCGGACGTGCGCGCCGCCGAGGAGCAGTTGCATTCGGCGAGCGCGTTGATCGGCGTCGCCGTCGCCAATATGCTGCCGAACCTCAGCATCAACGCCGGTGCCGGCTACAGCTCGACCAGCATCGCAAGCCTGTTTACCGGTCCGGCGCTGTTCTGGAACGTCGCGGGCAACGTCACCCAGCCGCTGTTCGACGGTTTTACCCTGCTGCATGAGGAACGCGCTGCGCAGGCCGCTTATCAGCAGGCGGCGTGGGCCTACCGCAGCACGGTGATCGGCGCGTTCCAGAATGTCGCCGATGCGCTGCGTGCGATCCAGAATGACGCCGACGCGCTGAAGGCGGCGCGCGAGTTCGAGAAGGCCGCCAAGGTCAGCCTCACCCTGTCGCAACAGCAGATGCAGACCGGCCAGGCCAACATCCTGTTCCTGCTCAATGCGCAACAGACCTATGAACAGGCGGTGATCCAGGTGGTGCAGGCGCAGGCCAACCGAGTCAGTGACACCGCGGCGCTGTTTGCGGCGCTGGGGGGCGGCTGGCGGAACCGGGTCGAGCCGCCCGCGCCGGAGCAAAAGCTCGACGTCGCGACCGGACAGGCAGGACCGGTAGCTGATGATGGCGGCTGGCTCCCCGTCGTCACCAGCAAGGCCTGGTGGAATCGCGCCGATGCCGCCGTAGCCGCACAACAATCCACCGTCGCGACCACGCAACCCGCGCCATCGAAAGATGGCGGGGCCGAGGTCGCCCAGGTATCTCAGCGAGTGTCTCAGCGAGTGTCTCAGCAAGCGTCTCCGCCGGTCATCACCGCCGACGACCAGAGTGCGGCGAGTAATCCCGTCGGCGAAAGGAGCAAGCCATGAGCCAAGCGATCACCGTGAAGGCAGTTCTGCTCGCGGGCGCAATGCTCACGGTATTGTGGATCCCGAGCCCCGCGATATCAGGCGTTCTGGATCCCGCGCCAGCCTACAGCCTGCCTCCGGCCTATGACTGGACCGGGTTCTATGTCGGACTCAATGGCGGCGGATCGTGGGGCCGCGCAAGCTGGGAGTCGGATCCGGATCTGACCTCGGGAACGCTGTCTCACTCCTCAGGCCTGGTCGGCGGTACCCTCGGCTACAATGCACAAAACCTCGGTCGCCTGGTGGTCGGCGCGGAGTTTGATTTCAACTGGCGCCGCTTCGACTTCACCATACCGGCTGCCACCTGTGGTCCGACCTGCGAACTCGACAGCAACTGGTTCTCAACCGCGCGCCTCAGGTTCGGCTACCAGATCGATCGCTTCCTGCCTTATGTGACCGGCGGCCTGTCGATGAGTGATTTTACCGCCTACGCTGCCGGCCAACCCAACGGCACCAATAAGGGTGTCAGCTTCAACTTCACGGCGGGAGCCGGTATCGAAGTCGCCCTCGCCGGCCCCCTGACCGGCAAGCTGGAGTATCTATATGTCAATCACGACAACATCGCCTGTGTCATGGAGTGCAACGGACCCGTCAACATGAGAGTAAGCGAGAATTTGCTCCGCGTCGGACTGAATTACAGGCTTTGGCAACAGTGACCTGCCCGGTCGAGCGGCCGGATCAATCAGCCCTCGACCTTCAGCCATTGCCCACCGCGCTATTCGCCCGGTCCCCCACGCTGCTGGCGACATCGACCGCGATCGCCGGTCGCGCGTCGAGAGAACAGCCAGCTGGCAGAGCCACTTTCTCGATCAAGGTCGCGTCCGTGTCGCTTGCCCGCGATCTATTCAGGCGTCTCGACACTGGATGCTTGCAGAGCAACGCCTCGCCGGCAGGCTGCGGTACTTTCAGCCCTGCTTCAGCGGACAGCCAAGCCGCGAATTGCCCTGGCTCCAGAATAACCGGCATCTGACCCCGCACCTCGGCGAACTTGTTCGATGCTCCGATCATCATGGTGCATGAGCGCGTCAATTGTTGGGTGTCGGGATGACGCCACTCGTCCCACAATCCGGCGATGGTCATGACACAACCGTCGCGGCGGGTGAAATAATAAGGCTGCCTGCCGTCTGGCGTGTCTTGCCACTGATAGTAGCCGGACGCGGGAATCAGGCAATGCCTGCGTTGGAAAGAACAACGGAAGAACGATATCGTCGCGACCGTGTCGACATGAGTGTTGAACGCCGCGGGATTGGTCGGTTCGATGCCGAGCTGCCACCAGTTGGGAACAAGACCCCAGCGCATCGGTTCGAAGACACGTTTGCCGTCAACCGGGCGCACGGTGTCGATCATGCTGGCAGGGCAGATCTTGAACCGCGGACGCATGGCGAGGGCTGGTTTCCGAGCCGTCAGCTCATAGAGATCCTTGATTTCCTTCCAGCTATAATGCTGGGTGAAGCATCCCATCCGCATGATATTGCCTTGCAATCCGGCTCTTGGCGCGCCCATGTCGCCATGACGCACAACGCTATGGCTTGATAGGCCGATTGATCGCGGCTTCGACCAAGGGCTGCTCGTGAGCTCTGGTTCGGCGAATCGGCCTGGCATCGCCCGGATGAAAATCGACCGTCGGCGCATCAATCAGTTCAACTATCTGCTCCTGCGCGACCGTTTTCGAGGAGGCTTTGCCGCGCGCCGTTCGAAACAGCGCTTCGCCATGGTGATGGTTCAGCTGCGATAATTTGACCGGAATCTCGTGGCGTGCGACGCCGCCGGTCAACCGCGCCCTGATGATCGCTTCCAGGATATCGAAGTCGATCGGCTTGGTGACATAATCGTCCGCTCCGAGGGTTCGCCCCTGCAGTTCATCATGGCGGCCCGTCATCCCGGTCAGGAACACGAATGGAATGCGGTTGAGCCGGGGCAGGCATTCGTTCACCCTTGCCAAAAGCTCAAAGCCAGACATTTGCGGCAATCCGATATCGCATAACACCAGGTCGGGAATTCGCTTGAGAATGGCGGCCAGGCCCACCCGTGCATCGTAAGCGATCACCGCGTAAAACCCCCGCTCGGAAAGCTCCTCGGCGATCAGCTTCGCGGTTTCGCGATCATCCTCAATGCACAGGATCTTTTTTCGAGCTTCCGCCATCCAGGCTTACCGCCACTGCTCAACGACATCGCGCGCCCCCAAGATGCGAAATCATGCCGGGAGAATGCCAGGCCGTAAACTGTGACAAAGCACAGGAATTCATGTGATTAGTGACAATGCATGTGGTCCGGCCAAAAACCGCACCGCGCAATGCAGTCTGCACCGCCGCGGCCGGGCGCTACCTCTGCGGCAACGGACTAGCCGGCGCGGCGCTGCGCTTCTGCATTTCCGGAATGTTGATCTTCACGCCATTTGCCATGATGATGTCGCCCGGCTTCTGATCGGGCGCGCAAGCACCGAGCCATTTGCCCTGCATCGTCATGACCAGCTTGCCACCTGGAAGATCCTCGCCTTGCGATGTCACGGTCATCGTATAGGCGCTATCGAAGCTGCCGGTAACAGCCGCGTGCGCCGTCGCCGGCTTGCCGCCGATCGAGCAGCTGGAGTCGATTGTGAACGAATCCGGCGAATGCTGCACGTCACGCTGCGGACAAACCGCTGCGGCAAAGGGACCCGCGCTCGATTGCAGCATCTGGTCGGTCGAGGCGTCGATGCATTGCTGGATCACCCGAGCCGGAGCGTTGCTGTTCTCGATGCTGGTCTTGACCTCCCAGAGGCCGGGTTTGCGCGACGGCAACTCATCCGCCCGCGCCGGCATCACGCAGATCAGAACCAGAATCGAAAGCGCCGTGATTAGCCGCATGAAACCCTCCTGCATCTGGCGACCTTATAGGGCCCGGACATCGACCGCACAAACCAAGAGAATTGTGACACCGACGCGGCCGATCCCCGGGCAAACGGCCGCTTGCCGCGGGTTTTCCGCCCAACCTCGCCCTCAAGGATCAATCAACCGGCCGGTGACCGCCTTGATAGCGGCCTCGGTTCGGGTCGAGACCCCGAGCTTGTTGCGTGCATTGTCGATATGAAAGTCGACCGTCCGTTTGCTCAAGCTGAGAATTTGCGCGATCTCAACCGACGTCTTGCCGCGCGCCACCCAGGTCAGCGTCTCGACCTCCCGGTCATTGAGCTGCACATCCCGCACCCAGACGTCGGTTCGCGCGACATGGGCGAGGCGGGCCGTAATGATCGCGCCGAGAACATCGAAATCGACCGGCTTGGTGACATAATCGTCGGCGCCGAGCTGCCGCCCCTTGAGTTCGTTGTTGCGATCGGTCAGGGCCGTCAGAAACACGAACGGCATGTTGCCGAAACGGGGCGCGATCCTGGTCAGATGTTCCAAAACCTCGAAGCCGGACATCACCGGCATGCTGATATCGCAAAGGATCAGATCTGGCATGGTCTTGAAAATCGCGGCAAAACCCTCACCGCCGTCATGCGCGACGACGAGCTCATACCCCCTTTCGACCAATTCCTCGGCGATCAGCGCCGCGGTCTCGCGGTCGTCTTCAATGCAAAGAATCTTCTTTTTGGCAATTGTCATCGGCAATTTCGAACTCTCGACCTGGCAATAGCAGCCCGATGCCCTGACCGGCTCGGCGCAGCGACGAGCGGCGCGACGCAACTTTGTTTACAGAGCTATACCGACATCAGGCCACTGTGATAAATCACAGTGACGGTTTCGAATGAAGCGTTATGTGTAGGGGGTATTCATGTTCCTGTAAGCTTGCTCTCTTATTGTGGAGAGTTAACTTAGGCGGCAATCATGCGACCGCGCTCGCTGAACATCCTCTTGTCTTCGGTGTTCCTGTTCTTCTTTTTGCTTGTGACCGTGTTGGGCCTGTTCAGCATCCAGCGGCTCAGCGAGTTCAACCGCTCATCGGCCGATGTTCGCGACATTTCGCTGCCAAGCACGCGCTTTATCGGCGATCTCAACAACTTCACCTCGGACTTCCGCGCCGCCGAGGGCCGGCATCTGTTGTCGTCGACATCGATGGAGTCCGCCGCCAGCAGGAAGGAGATCGAAGACCTCGATCAGGCGATTGTGCTGGCGCAAAACGGCTATGGAGGCCTGCGCCATTCCCCGGAGATCTCCTCGCTCTATGCGCAGTTCAAGCAGAAATGGATCGAGTACAGGAATGTTGTCGACCAGGTGCTGCAGCTATACACTGCGGGCCGCAGCGCCGAGGCGATCGATCTGTACCGCACCAACTCGCAGTCAACCTACAATGCTGCCAGCGACTTGCTCGAGCGTGTCACGCACCTCAATATCGCCAGCGCCAATGCAGCAAGCGACCAGGCCGACGCTGCCTATCAGAATGCCCGCGGGTTCATCGGCATCGCGATGGTCGTTGCGGCGGTGCTGGTGATTGCGGCGCTGTTCTATGTCAGACGTTTCGTATCAACTCCGCTGCTCGATCTTGCCGGTTGCATGCACAGGTTGGCGGGCAATGACACCGATATCGAAATCCATGGAGTGCAGCGAATCGACGAGATCGGCGAAATGGCGCGGGCTCTCACGGTGTTCCGGACCAATGCTATCGAGTTGATGCTCAGCCAGCGGTCGCTGTCGCAGCAGGCATCGATGCTCGAGGAAAAGCTTGCGCAGGAGCAGCGTTTGACCCAGCTGCAGCAGGATTTCGTGTCGATGGCCTCGCACGAATTCCGTACGCCCTTGACGGTGATCGACGGACAGGCCCAGCGCCTGGTCAAGCTCAGCGACCGCGCGCCCGCCAGCGAGATCGTCGAGCGCGCCATGCAGATCCGCAGGGCGGTGTTGCGGATGACCACGACGATCGAATTCCTGCTCAATTCCTCCCGGTTGATTGACGATGGCGCGCAACTCTACTTCCACCCGGATGCGGTCGATCTGCACGTGTTGCTGGAAGAGGTGTGCCATCTGCATCGGGAGGTCGTGCCAAGATCGAGAATCGAGCAAAAGCTGGGTACGCTAAGCGCGCCGAATTTGCCGGTGTTCGGAGATTCAAAGCTGCTGTTCCAGATGTTCAGCAATCTGATTTCCAACGCCATCAAATACTCGGATGATGGCGGCCGCATCAATGTCACCGCGGCGGTCGAAGCCCAGCACGTTGTGGTCACCGTACAGGATTATGGGATCGGCATTCCGCAAACGGACCTCGCCCACGTCTTCGGCCGCTACAATCGCGGAAGCAATGTTTCCGGGATCGTCGGTACCGGCGTTGGTCTCTATCTGGTAAAGCTGGTCGTCGAACTGCATGGCGGCAGTGTTGCGGTCCAAAGCAAGGAGAGTGAAGGATCCCGCTTTACCGTGCGGCTGCCGCTGTGGCTCCCGGCCCAAGCCGGAATTCAGTCACTGTCCGCCGTGGCAAGTCCGGAGCCCAATCCGGTGGGGGACTGACCGATTCGCGCACGGCTGCTTGTCGTCGGACCGCAAGATGGATTTACCGCGCGCTGGAGATAGATCATGAAGCTGCTCGATTCATTGCCCGTCCTGCTGGTCATCGGCCTGATGGCCGCTCCGCAGCCGAACTTTGCCCAAGAGCCTGCCGGCGATGACGGTCATGGCGCGGTTCTCGAAATCGGCGCCGCGGGCGAGTGGGGCCTGCGCGATAGAAACTCGAGCTTTGGCCCCGGTGTTGCGGTCGAGGTGACGCCGATCGAGCACTGGCTGGAAATCGAGGCCGGTATCTCGCCGCTGCGAAGCAGTGCGGGCACGGAATGGGAAGCCGACCTGGTTTTCAAAAAGCCTTTTCAGCTGGCCAAGAACGTCGAGTTCATGGTTGGGGTCGGCCCGCAATGGTCATCGACCAGTTCCCTGGGCACGGTTGCCGTGCTCGACTTCATGTTCTGGACCACGCCGCAGGTTGGCTGGTTTGTCGAGCCCACTTACAGCTATGCTTTTGGCCGTGGACACGACCAAAGTCTGGCCCTGAACGTCGGGCTTCTGATCGCCCTGCCGTCGCATTAGTCTGCTGATGGCTGTTGCGGCCGCTGCAGCCCAGCATCAGCCGCCGGCAATTTGCCGCTGCAGAACAGCGATTCTCACGCAGTCAAAACGGTGCTCCCGGGGAATTCGGTGTGGCGCGCAACGAGTCTGCCGCGATGCGGGCATGTTGTCGCCACGATCCGCCGAGTTGGTTGAAGCCCGCACCGGAAAATGCGAAGACTAGGTACGCGCTGCCGCTATCGAGGGTGTTGAAACCGACCATCGGTAGGTTGCATCGCCGGCCGGAAGTCGTCGACCGAAACGGCTTGGGCTTTCCCTGCTCCAAAGGCAACCCGCCCAGGTCGAGGCGTGTTGGGATACTTCAATGAAGTCAACAAGTTATGGCTTGAGTCGGTCCGGCGTGGATGCGGTCGGCCAACGCATCTACATGGATCTGCTGCGGGTAGGTCTGCGGGCGGCCGCAAACGAGACCAGCGTCTCGACGCTCACAGCGTCGTGAACGTCACGGCGCGAACCGGCGGCAGCCGCCGATCCCTGCTCTAGCGGCGCAGCTAGGAGCCTGTCCGAATAGTGACTGTTCAATTCTGATCGATTCTGATTCAAGCTTGGGCCATGAGCAAGTATTTTCGCCCCTGGAATATCGATCAGACGCTGCTTCTGCCGCCGAATGTGC
>Ga0182030_10007447_pt1 | contig 22826 bp, 23 predicted proteins | sample 812S3MmetaG_FD_121299 | JGI IMG/M metagenome (GOLD analysis project Ga0182030, IMG submission 121299) | Permafrost microbial communities from Stordalen Mire, Sweden - 812S3M metaG (Illumina Assembly) | ecosystem: Environmental > Terrestrial > Soil > Wetlands > Permafrost | place: Sweden...
CCGAGTGCGTCCAGGGGCACAGCGCGGCGGCCCTGGCCCACGAGCGCCACACGCCACGGCCTCGTGCCGACCACTCACGCGGCAAGCGGGTCCGCCAACCGGTGCCGCTGACCCTGTCCGTGCGGCCGCCGGTACTGACGCCGGCAGCTGCGCCGGCGCGTCCGTGCAACGAAAGCCCGCTGTAGATCATGGCCGACGAATGGTTCGAAACGGTCGCCGTCGCGCAGCAACGAGCGAAGCGGCGGTTACCAAAATCCGTTTACTCCTCCCTTATTTCAGCAAGCGAAAAGGGAATCACGGTCTCCGACAACGTCGAAGCTTTCAGCGAACTCGGATTTGCACCGCATGTGATTGGTGCACTTGAAAAGCGCGATCTGTCGACCACCGTTATGGAACAGGATATTTCGCTACCGGTAATCATTTCTCCGACGGGTGTTCAGGCGGTCGATCCCGACGCTGAGGTGGCCGTCGCGCGGGCCGCGGCGGCGCGCGGAACGGCGATGGGACTTTCTTCGTTCGCGAGCAAGCCCGTCGAGGAGGTCATCGCGGCCAACCCCAAAGTCTTCTTCCAGGTGTACTGGCTCGGGGGACGTGACGCGATCGCCGAGCGGGTGGAACGCGCACGTGCGGCCGGTGCGGTCGGTTTGATCGTCACCACCGACTGGACCTTCTCGCACGGCCGGGATTGGGGCAGTCCCGCGATCCCGGAGGAGATGAACCTGCGGACTATCCTGCGATTGTCTCCGGAGGCGATCACCAAGCCGCGCTGGCTGTGGAAGTTCGGTAAGACGCTGCGGCCACCGGACCTGCGGGTACCCAATCAGGGTCGTCGCGGCGAGCTCGGACCGCCCTTCTTTGCCGCATACGGGGAGTGGATGGGCACCCCGCCGCCAACCTGGGAAGACATCGCTTGGCTGCGCGAGTTGTGGGGCGGGCCGTTCATGCTGAAGGGCGTGATGCGGGTCGACGACGCGAAAAGAGCTGTGGATGCTGGTGTTTCGGCAATATCGGTGTCCAACCACGGTGGCAACAACCTGGACGGCACACCGGCATCGATTCGCGCACTACCCGCGGTAGCGGCTGCGGTCGGCAGCCAGGTCGAGGTGCTGCTGGACGGTGGCATCCGGCGTGGCAGCGACGTCGTCAAGGCGGTGGCGCTGGGGGCGCGGGCGGTGATGATCGGCCGGGCGTATCTGTGGGGCCTCGCCGCGAACGGGCAGGCCGGCGTCGAGAACGTTCTTGACATTCTGCGCGGAGGTATCGACTCGGCGCTCGCGGGTCTGGGGCACGGTTCGGTACACGATCTCCGTCCCGACGACATCCTTGTGCCGGCCGGGTTCACCCGGGCGCTGGGCGTGCCCGAGGTTCGGGAGGACTAGCCCGAATCCGGTGGACGGGCGCTCCGGCAAAGGCGGTCACCTTTACCAGGTATCGGTTTGAGGCGGGTGGATTCGCCAGTCGGAGACTGGCGCCGACCGGGGTGAGCGAGCGGAATCGACGGCGGCGCAAATTGTGATACGCGCGGGGCAACCGTGACGGACGAGCCGAATTTCGACCGCTCGATGAACGGCCCAGAAAAAAGTTAACTTTGAAGATGCAACAATTGGTGCACGCCAGGTGAATTCGGCCTACCATCACCGAGTGCCCGTACTCGGCGAATTAGGAACTGCGACGTCGGGCCAGCTATTAGACACCGCGCCGTCGATATTGATCCCGCTGGGGTCGACCGAGCAGCACGGTCCGCACCTGCCGTTGGACACCGACACCCGCATCGCGACCGCTGTCGCCGCGGGGGCGAGAGCAAGCCTGCAGGCCCGCGTCGAGCAGGACTGGTTGGTCGCACCGGCCATCGCCTACGGCGCCAGCGGTGAGCATCAAAGTTTCGCCGGAACCATCTCGATCGGCATCGAAGCCCTGACAATGCTGCTGGTGGAGTACGGCCGGTCGGCCGCTTCCTGGGCCCGGCGTCTGGTCTTCGTCAACGGGCACGGCGGCAATGTCGCCGCGCTGGACAGCGCAGTGCGGCAGTTGCGCGCCGAGGGCCGCGACGCCGGCTGGTGCCCCTGTGTCGCCGTCGGCGGCGACGCCCACGCCGGTCACACCGAAACATCGGTGTTACTGCATATCTCGCCGACCGATGTCTTGACCGACCAATGGCTCGCCGGGAACCGGGCGCCGCTGCCCGAACTACTGCCGTCGATGCGCCGCGGCGGGGTCGCGGCGGTCAGCCCGGTCGGCGTCCTGGGGGACCCCACCACCGCGACCGCCGACGAGGGCAAGCGCATCTTCTCGGAGATGGTCGACGGCTGTGTGCGTCGAGTCGTCCGGTGGGCACCCGGCCCCAGCGGGATGCTGACATGAGCCAGCCCCGATTGCCGGACGGATTCGCCGTCCAGGTCGATCGCCGCGTCCGAGTGCTGGGCGACGGATCGGCTCTGCTCGGCGGCTCGCCGACCCGGCTGCTCAAGTTGGCCCCCGCCGCACAGGGCATGCTGTCCGACGGTCGCCTCAAGGTGAACGACGACCTCAGCGCGCAGTTGGCCCGGACCCTGCTGGACGCCACGGTGGCACATCCGCGGCCCGCCGGTGGCCCGTCGCATCGTGACGTGACCGTGGTAATTCCGGTGCGGGACAACCTTTCCGGTGTGCGGCGGCTGGTGAGCCTACTGCGCGGGCTGCGCGTCATCGTGGTGGACGACGGTTCGTCCTTTCCCATCGCCGCCGAAGACTTCGCCGGTGCGCACTGCGATATCGAAGTGCTGCGCCACGTCCGCAGCAGGGGGCCGGCGGCGGCACGCAACACTGGACTGCAGGCCTGCACCACCGAGTTCGTCGCGTTTCTGGATTCAGATGTCACGCCGCGCCGAGGTTGGCTGGAAGCCCTGCTGGGCCATTTCTGCGATCCCACCGTCGCCCTGGTTGCTCCGCGCATCGTCGGGCTGGCGCACAGCGAGAACCTGGTGGCGCGCTACGAAGCGGTGCACTCGTCACTGGACCTCGGACAGCGCGAAGCGCCGGTGTTACCGCACAGCACGGTCTCCTATGTGCCCAGCGCGGCGATCATCTGTCGCCGCTCAGCGATCGTTGGCGTCGGCGGGTTCGACGAAACCATGCAGTCCGGCGAAGACGTCGACCTGTGCTGGCGGCTGATCGAGACCGGCGCCCGACTCCGCTATGAGCCGATCGCGCTGGTTGCTCACGACCACCGCACTCAGCTGCGAGATTGGGTGGCGCGCAAGGCATTCTATGGCGGTTCGGCTGCCCCGCTGTCGGTGCGTCATCCGGACAAGACGGCCCCGGTGGTGATATCGGGCTGGGCGTTGACGGCCTGGATCCTGATGGCAGTCGGGACCAGCCTGTCTCAGCTGGCGTCGATCGTCATCGCTGTGCTGACTGGCCGCCGGATCGCCAAAGCCATGCGCGGCGCCGAGACCTCGCTTGCCGACGTTGCGGTGATCGCGACCCGCGGCCTGTGGTCGGCGGCATTGCAACTGGCGTCGGCCCTGTGCCGGCACTACTGGCCGCTGGCATTGATCGCGGCTGTCTTCTCGCGCCACTGCAGACGGGTCCTGGTGGTCGCCGCCGTCATGGACGGGGTGGTGGACTGGCTGCGCCGCCGGGATGGCAACGGTGAGGATGCCGAACCGATCGGACTGCTGACCTATCTCTTGCTCAAGCGGGTCGACGACCTGGCGTACGGACTGGGGCTGTGGTGGGGTGTGTTGCGCGAACGTAACCTGCGCGCGCTCAAACCGCAGATCCGGACCTAGCCGCCGCCTTGACCACGGCCATCACGCACAGCGATGTGCTGATCGTCGGTGCTGGCAGCGCTGGATCGGTTGTCGCCGAACGCCTTTCCGCCGACTCCAGCTGCACGGTGACCGTCATCGAAGCGGGGCCCGGGCTCTTTGACCCGAGCTTGCTGGCGCAGACCGCCAACGGTTTGCAGCTGCCGATCGGGGCTGGCAGCCCGCTCGTCCAGCGGTATCAGACCCGGCTCACCGATCGGCCCGTTCGCCTGGCGCCGATCGTGCGCGGGGCAACGGTCGGCGGCTCGGGCGCCATCAATGGCGGTTACTTCTGTCGCGGATTGCCACGGGATTTTGATCGGGCCGCCGTACCCGGTTGGACGTGGTCCGACGTGATCGACGACTTTCGCGCTATCGAGACCGACCTGGATTTCGCTGGGCCCGCTCATGGCGACAAAGGCCCGATCCTAGTTCGCCGCACTCATGAAATGACCGGTGTCAGTGAAAGTTTCGTGGCTGCCGCGCAGCGTGCCGGGTTTGGCTGGATTGCCGACCTCAATGACTGCGGGCCAGAACTTCCCTCGGGTGTGGGCGCGGTCCCGCTCAACATCGTCGACGGTGTACGTCTCGGATCGGGCGCGGGATATCTGATCCCGGCTCTGCAACGATCTAACCTGACGCTGCTCGCGCAGACCCGAGCAGTGCGACTGCGGTTCGCCGGAACCGCCGTGGTGGGTGTCGACGCGGTCGGCCCGCAGGGGCCGATCAGCCTTACCGCTGACCGAATTGTACTGTCCAGCGGCGCAATTCAATCAGCCCAATTGCTCATGCTGTCCGGTGTCGGCGATGAAGCAATGTTGCGGGCGGTCGGCGTGCCGTTAGTGGCGTCGCTGCCGGTGGGGATGTTCTGCAGCGACCACCCCGAATGGGTATTGCCCACCAACTGGACAGTGGCTACCGGCAGGCCGGTGCTCGAGGTGGTGCTGTCCACCGATGACGATATCGAGATCAGGCCGTATTCGGGCGGCTTCGTTGCGATGACCGGCGACGGCACCCCGGGCCATCCGGACTGGCCGCATATCGGGGTGGCGCTGATGCAGCCGCGCGCACGGGGGCGCATTACCCTGGTCTCCCCGGATCCCGACGTGCCGCCGCGCATCGAGCACCGTTACGACAGCGAGCCCGAAGACGTCGCGGCGTTGCGTAGGGGCAGTGAATTGGCTCGCGAACTGGCTAGTGCGGCAACATATGTCGGAACACCGGTATGGGCGACTTCGCAACACCTTTGTGCCAGTGCCCCGATGGGCGCCGAGGGTGACCCGCGAGCTGTGGTCGATCCCGAGTGCCGAGTCCGTGAGATCGAGAACTTGTGGGTGATCGACGGCTCCATCCTGCCCGGCATCACCAGCCGCGGGCCGCATGCCACCATCGTGATGCTCGGGCACCGCGCCGCGGAATTCGTTCGCTAGGCCCGGGAGCGGAGCCGGCGTATCGCGGCCAGCTGCCGGCCGTCGCGCCCGGGTGCCCACAGTCCGATCGCGATGGCCGCGACGCCGACGATCGCGGCCATCGCGATGGTGGATGCGTGCATGGCCGCTAAGAATGCCGTCTTGCTGATCTCGGCCAGCTGAATTCCCTGCGGCCCCAGCTTGCCGGCCACCTCGACTGCCTTGGGCAACGAGTCGGTCGCCGGGCCGCGAACCGCTTCTGGGAAGCCGGCCAGTCTGGGCGCCAGCTCGTGCGAATAGCGTCCGGCCAAAACCGAACCGGCCACGGCGATGCCTAACGCCCCGCCCATCTCGCGCGAGGTGTCGTTGACCGCGGAAGCGACTCCCTGCTTTTCGTCGGGAACCGCGCCCATGATCGCTGAAGTCGTCGGTGCTGTGCACATTCCGATACCGGTCGCGAGAATCAATGTCGGCCAGGTGAAGTCGGAGTATGTGGAGTGCAGGTCCAGGCTGCACATGCAACCGAAGCCCACCGCCATCAGCAGCGTGCCGATGAAGAGCACGAGTCGCAGGCCGAGTTTCGGTACATACCAGAATGACAGCGCTGAGAAGATGCCCAGCGGCACCATGAACGGTGCGAACGCGATCGCCGTCTTCAACGGTGAGTAGCCCATGATCTGCTGGACGTACTGCATGCCGATATAGAAGAACCCGAACGTCGCGCCGAACAGAATGACGATCGATGCCACTCCGGTAGCGAAACCGGGGTCACCGAACAGCCGTACATCGAGAAGCGGAAATCGTCGTCGCAATTCGACAACGACGAAGACCGCCGCGATCACCACGCCCGCGACAATCCCGCCCCAGACCAGCGGATCACTCCATCCCCGGTTGGGTGCTTCCAGAATCGCGGCCACCGCGATGGCGACGGCCGCACCGATCAGCACTGCACCCACCGAATCGAGTCGGGGAGCGGTGCGGTCGCGTGAGGGTGCGACGGTGCACGCGAGGACGAAGATGCCCAGCCCCGCGATGCTCAGTGACCAGAAGATCGCGTGCCAATCCCAAAAGCGAAGCAGCAGGCCGGAACCGATCAACCCGAAGACACCGCCGGAACCGGCGGTGCCGGCCCAGATACCGACGGCCTTCATGCGCTGGTCTTTCGGATAGGCCACCGTCAGCAGCGATAGCGTCGCGGGCATCACGAAGGCGGCGCCAATCCCGGCGATCGCGCGTCCGGCGATGATCTGTGTCGGGTCGTGCAAGACCGCGGGTGCCGCGGATCCCAGTGCGAAAACCAGCAATCCGATCAGCAGCGCGCCGCGTCTGCCGTAGCGGTCACCGAGCGCCCCGGCGGGCAACAGCAGACAGGCCAACGCCACGGTGTAACCGTCGATGATCCAGTTCAGTTGCGACTGCGTCGCCGAGGTGGCTACCGCGAGGTCGCCGAGTGCGGTGTTCAACGCCGTCATCGATGCGACCACCAGCGCCACACCCATGCACGCCACGGCCAGCGTCCATGCTCGCGCTCGGGGGCTATCGCCGATGCTTACCTGATCAGTACGCTGGTCAGGCTGAACAAGAATATCGGCCATGAGGACGCGCCTCCTCTCGGCGGCGACGAGTTTTGAGACTAATAGTCTTGTAGGTAGACCAATAGTCTCGTTTCCAAACCGGGAGGTGGGTCACAATCAGCGAAGGCAGTACGGATCCGCGTCCAGCGCGCTCCAAGGCTCGTTTGCTGGAAGCCGCCGCCGCGCTGCTGCGTTCTGGGGGTCCCAGTGCGGTCACCGTCGATGCGGTCACTCGGACCGCCAACGTGGCGAGAGCGACCCTGTACCGTCACTTCCCGAGCGGAAATGACTTGCTGGCAGCGGCGTTCAACAGCTTGATACCGCCGTCGCCGACACCGCCTGCTGAGGGCTCGCTGCGCGATCGGCTGGTCGCCTTGCTGCTGGAACAGGCCGAGAATGTGGCCCGGGCGCCCGCCCTCCTGACGGCGATGTCCTGGTTGTCGCTGGGCCGTGATCTGGAGGGGTTTCCCGAACCGCGGCACGCTGGCCCGGCCGACAGCCCGGCAATCACCACACTGCGGGAACGCATCGCCCAGCAGTACGCGGCCCCATTCGACGAATTATTCGACAGCCCGGAAGCCGCCGAATTGGGTGAGGTAGACCGCTCCCGGGCCATCGCCCTGCTGATCGGCCCGCTGGTGCTGGGACGTTTGTCCACCCTGCCGGATTTCGATTATCACGAGTGTGCGCTCGCGGCCGTTGACGGCTTTTTGCACGTGCAGCGCGCCCAGGGCAGGGCCAGCGCCGCAAGCATCGAATCCGCAGGTGCCTGAGGAGCCCGAAGCGGCTCGCTGACCAGGGCATATGCGGCCCGGCGGACCCATGCCGCCGTGCTTTGCCCGAGATTTGGCCAAAGCAATGATCTAGGGCATACTGTTCAGGTTGCCTTGCGCCGGACTCATGTCTGGCCGGGCATACGACCAGCGCCCAAACGGGCGCGTCCGGTCCCACCTTTGAATGCGACCAATTTGGCCGCGAAAGAGGCTGCGTGCGGGTGACACACCCGAGCGCGGGGGCCGGTGGACCACGACAGGTAAACAGCGGCGCAGTATCCGGCGCGACGCTCGACCGGCCCGAGATGGGCCGAGTTGAGTCAGCGTGCCGGGAGCACCAGGCCCGGATCCGGGCCTCAACAGGAGTGAGGGTAGGAGAAGCGTGGCGGGACAGAAGATCCGCATCAGGCTTAAGGCCTACGACCATGAGGCTATTGACGCGTCGGCGCGCAAGATCGTCGAGACCGTCGTCCGTACAGGTGCCAGCGTCGTAGGTCCGGTGCCGCTGCCGACCGAAAAGAACGTGTATTGCGTCATCCGCTCTCCGCATAAGTACAAGGACTCGCGGGAGCACTTCGAGATGCGGACACACAAGCGGTTGATCGACATTCTCGATCCGACGCCGAAGACCGTTGACGCGTTGATGCGCATCGATCTTCCGGCCAGTGTCGACGTCAATATCCAGTAGGAGATCCAGAACTCATGGCAAGAAAAGGCATTCTGGGTACCAAGCTGGGCATGACGCAGGTGTTCGACGAGAACAACCGGATTGTGCCGGTAACTGTCGTCAAGGCTGGGCCCAACGTGGTGACGCGTATCCGCACCCCGGAGACCGACGGCTACAGCGCCGTGCAGGTGGCCTACGGCGAGATCAGCCCCCGCAAGGTCAACAAGCCGGTGACTGGCCAGTACACCGCCGCGGGTGTGAACCCGCGCCGGCACCTGGCTGAACTGCGCCTGGACAACTCCGACGCGGCGGGCGAATACGAGGTCGGCCAGGAGCTGACGGCCGAGATCTTCGCCGACGGCGCCTACGTCGACGTGACCGGTACCTCCAAGGGCAAGGGCTTCGCGGGCACCATGAAGCGGCACGGCTTCAAAGGGCAGGGCGCCAGCCACGGTGCTCAGGCGGTGCACCGCCGTCCGGGTTCGATTGGCGGCTGCGCCACCCCCGCACGCGTGTTCAAAGGCACGCGGATGTCCGGCCGGATGGGTAGCGACCGGGTGACCGTCCAGAATCTGTTGGTACACAAGGTTGATGCCGAGAACGGCGTGCTGTTGATCAAGGGCGCGGTTCCCGGCCGCACCGGTGGACTCGTGGTGGTCCGCAGTGCGATCAAACGAGGTGAGAAGTAATGGCAGCGCTAAAGATTGACGTCAAGACACCGGACGGCAAGGTCGACGGCTCCATCGAGCTGCCCGCCGAATTGTTCGATGCCCCGGCCAATATCGCCCTGATGCACCAGGTCGTCACCGCACAGCGTGCGGCGGCCCGGCAGGGTACGCACTCGACCAAGACCCGCGGTGAGGTCAGCGGCGGTGGCCGCAAGCCCTACCGGCAGAAGGGGACTGGACGCGCGCGGCAGGGTTCGACGCGGGCTCCTCAGTTCACCGGCGGTGGCGTCGTGCACGGTCCCAAGCCGCGCGACTACAGCCAGCGGACTCCCAAGAAGATGATCGCGGCCGCATTGCGCGGGGCGCTGTCCGACCGGGCACGCAACGGACGTATCCATGCGATCACCGAGCTGGTGTCGGGTCAGACCCCGTCGACCAAGAGCGCCAAGGCATTTCTGGACACGTTGACCGATCGCAAGCAGGTGCTGATCGTCATCGGCCGCAGCGACGAGGCCGGCGCGAAGAGCGCGCGCAACCTGCCCGGTGTGCACATCCTGACGCCGGGCCAGCTCAACACCTACGACGTGCTGCGCTCCGACGACGTGGTGTTCAGCGTCGAGGCGCTCAACGCCTACATCGCCGGCGCAACGCACAGCGCCAGCGACGACAACGATGTGGAGGTGTCGGCCTGATGGCGACCATCACTGACCCCCGCGACATCATCCTGGCTCCGGTCATCTCGGAGAAGTCCTACTCGCTGCTCGATGACAATGTGTACACCTTTGTGGTGCACCCCGATTCGAACAAGACCCAGATCAAGATCGCAGTCGAGAAGATCTTTTCCGTCAAGGTCGCATCGGTGAACACCGCGAACCGGCAGGGCAAGCGCAAGCGCACCCGGAGCGGATTTGGCAAGCGCAAGGGCACCAAGCGCGCGATCGTCAGGCTGGCGCCGGGTAGCAAGCCAATCGACCTTTTCGGAGCACCGGCCTAGCCGGGCGCGAGAGAGAGATTTGATTAGACATGGCAATTCGTAAGTACAAGCCGACGACCCCGGGTCGTCGCGGCGCGAGCGTATCGGACTTCGCCGAGATCACTCGCTCGGAGCCGGAGAAGTCGCTGGTGCGCCCGCTGCACGGTAAGGGCGGGCGAAATGCGCACGGGCGCATCACCACCCGTCACCAGGGTGGCGGGCACAAGCGCGCCTACCGGGTGATCGACTTCCGCCGCAACGACAAAGACGGTGTCAACGCCAAGGTCGCGCACATCGAGTACGACCCCAACCGCACCGCCAACATCGCGTTGCTGCACTTCCTGGACGGCGAGAAGCGCTACATCGTTGCCCCACAGGGGCTCTCGCAGGGCGATGTGGTGGAGTCGGGCGCCAACGCCGACATCAAGCCGGGCAACAACCTGCCGCTGCGCAACATCCCGGCCGGTACCTTGGTGCACGCCGTCGAGCTGCGGCCGGGCGGGGGCGCCAAGCTCGCGCGGTCGGCCGGGTCGAGCATCCAGTTGCTCGGTAAAGAGGGGACTTACGCGTCACTGCGTATGCCCAGTGGTGAAATCCGCCGTGTCGACGTGCGCTGCCGCGCAACCGTTGGCGAGGTGGGCAACGCCGAGCAGGCGAACATCAACTGGGGTAAGGCCGGTCGTATGCGGTGGAAGGGCAAGCGCCCGTCCGTCCGTGGTGTCGTGATGAACCCGGTGGACCACCCGCACGGTGGTGGTGAGGGTAAGACTTCTGGTGGCCGTCACCCGGTCAGCCCGTGGGGCAAGCCGGAAGGCCGCACCCGTCATCCGAATAAGGCCAGTAACAAACTCATTGTCCGGCGCCGGCGCACCGGCAAGAAGCACGGTCGCTAGGAAGTCGAGGACTAACACATGCCACGCAGCCTGAAAAAGGGACCGTTCGTCGACGACCATCTGCTCAAGAAGGTCGACGTGCAGAACGAGAAGAACAGCAAGCAGGTCATCAAGACCTGGTCGCGCCGTTCGACGATCATCCCGGATTTCATCGGCCACACCTTTGCCGTGCACGACGGGCGCAAGCACGTCCCGGTGTTCGTCACCGAGGCGATGGTGGGCCACAAGCTCGGTGAGTTCGCGCCGACGCGCACCTTCAAGGGGCACATCAAGGACGACCGGAAGGCCAAACGGCGATGACCACAACTGAATTTCCTTCGGCGGTCGCCAAAGCACGGTTCGTGCGGGTGTCGCCGACAAAAGCACGCCGGGTAATCGACCTGGTACGTGGCAAGTCGGTGTCCGACGCGCTCGACATCTTGCGGTGGGCGCCGCAGGACGCAAGTGAGCCGGTCGCCAAGGTAATCGCCAGCGCCGCTGCCAACGCGCAGAACAACGGCGGATTGGACCCGGCGACTCTGGTGGTCGCCACGGTCTACGCCGACGGCGGCCCGACCGCCAAGCGCATCCGTCCGCGCGCCCAGGGCCGCGCGTTCCGGATCCGCAAGCGCACCAGCCACATCACCGTCGTGGTGGAAAGCCGGCCGGTCAAGGGCCAGGGTCCGGCGACGTCGTCGCGGGCGCGTCGCGCCGAGGGCAGCAAGGCCGCCGCGAAAGCGCCGGCGAAAAAGGCACCTGCCAACAAGGCACCTGCCAAGAAGGCGGCGACGAAGGCTCCGGCCAAGAAAGCGGCCGAAAAGACTTCTGAGGCTTCTGAAGCGAAGGGAGGCTCAGACTAGTGGGCCAGAAGATCAATCCGCATGGCTTCCGGCTGGGCATTACCACCGACTGGAAGTCGCGCTGGTACGCCGACAAGCAGTACGCCGACTATGTGAAGGAAGACGTCGCGATTCGTCGGCTGCTGTCCACCGGGCTCGAGCGTGCCGGCATCGCCGACGTGGAGATCGAACGCACCCGTGACCGGGTCCGGGTCGACATCCACACCGCGCGTCCGGGCATCGTGATCGGGCGCCGCGGGACCGAGGCCGACCGGATCCGTGCTGACCTGGAGAAGCTGACCGGCAAGCAGGTCCAGCTCAACATCCTCGAGGTGAAAAACCCTGAGTCGACAGCGCAATTGGTGGCCCAAGGGGTCGCAGAGCAGCTGAGCAACCGGGTGGCGTTCCGCCGCGCGATGCGTAAGGCCATCCAGTCGGCGATGCGCCAGCCCAACGTCAAGGGCATCCGGGTGCAGTGCTCGGGCCGCCTCGGCGGTGCCGAGATGAGCCGCTCGGAGTTCTACCGTGAGGGCCGCGTGCCGCTACACACCTTGCGCGCCGACATCGACTACGGCCTCTACGAGGCCAAGACCACCTTCGGTCGAATCGGTGTGAAGGTGTGGATATACAAGGGCGACATCGTCGGCGGCAAGCGCGAATTGGCCGCTGCCGCACCGGCGGGTGCCGAGCGTCCGCGTCGCGAGCGGCCGTCGGGCACTCGTCCGCGTCGTAGTGGCGCTTCGGGCACCACGGCAACCAGCACCGAGGCTGGACGGGCCGCGGGCGCCGAGGATAGTGCTGCTTCGGCAGCAGAGGGTGCGGTGGCGCCAGCCCCCGAACCGCAGAGCACGGAGAGCTAATCATGTTGATTCCCCGCAGAGTTAAGCACCGCAAGCAGCACCACCCCCGGCAGCGCGGCATCGCCAGCGGTGGCACGGAGGTGAACTTCGGCGACTACGGGATCCAGGCCCTCGAGCATGCCTACGTCACCAACCGGCAGATCGAGTCCGCGCGTATCGCCATCAACCGGCACATCAAGCGTGGCGGCAAGGTGTGGATCAACGTCTTCCCGGACCGTCCGCTGACCAAGAAGCCGGCCGAAACCCGCATGGGTTCGGGCAAGGGCTCCCCGGAGTGGTGGGTGGTCAACGTCAAGCCGGGCCGGGTGCTGTTCGAGCTCAGCTACCCCAACGAGCAGACCGCCCGGGAGGCACTCACCCGGGCAATCCATAAGTTGCCGATCAAGGCACGCATCATCACCCGAGAGGATCAGTTCTGATGGCAGTGGGTATTTCGCCTGGCGAACTGCGCGAGCTCACCGACGAGGAGCTGGCTGAGCGCGTGCGCGAGGCAAAGGAGGAGCTGTTCAACCTGCGCTTCCAGATGGCGACCGGACAGCTGACCAACAACCGTCGGCTCCGCGTGGTGCGTGGGGAGATCGCACGCGTCTACACCGTGTTGCGGGAACGAGAACTCGGTTTGGCTTCCGGGCCAGACGGTAAGGAATCCTGATGACTGAAGCCAAGAAAGCGGCTCCGAAGGCGGCCACCAAAGCCGCCCCCAAGGATGCCGGGTCAAAAGACAAGGGCCCCAAGAACACTCCGGCTAACCCGAAGACGCGCGGCCGCCGCAAGACGCGCATCGGTTACGTGGTGAGTGACAAGATGCAGAAGACCATCGTGGTCGAGCTCGAAGACCGTATGCGCCACGCGCTGTACGGCAAGATCATCCGCACCACCAAAAAGGTCAAGGCGCACGACGAGGACAGCACCGCCGGCGTCGGCGACCGCGTCGCCCTGATGGAGACGCGGCCGATGTCGGCGACCAAGCGCTGGCGGCTCGTCGAGATCTTGGAGAAGGCGAAGTAAAGGTCAAGTAGCCGCTTAGCAAAACCAAAACGCCCGAGACGATCCGGTCTCGGGCGTTTTGCTTTGCCGAGCTGGGGCACCGCCCGCTTGCGGGGGAGACGCCACTGCGAAAAGCGGTCGGAATTTTCGCGGTCACGTTAGGCTCGGCGCACAGGGCTACGAGAGTGAGGCTGGCGCATGTCCACTGAGTTCCAAGGCAAGATCGAGCTGGATATCCGCGATTCCGAGCCGGACTGGGGTCCGTACGCGGCGCCGACCGCGCCGGAGAACTCGCCGAACGTGCTCTATCTGGTCTGGGACGACACCGGCATCGCAACCTGGGACTGCTTCGGCGGCTTGGTCGAGATGCCCGCGATGACGCGGATCGCCGAGCGCGGGATTCGGCTGTCCCAATTTCACACCACCGCACTGTGCTCCCCGACCAGGGCGTCGCTGTTGACCGGTCGCAACGCCACCACCGTGGGCATGGCCACCATCGAAGAATTCACCGACGGTTTCCCCAACTGTAGTGGGCGGATCCCGGCCGACACCGCACTGCTCTCCGAGGTGCTCAACGAACGCGGCTACAACACCTACTGCATCGGCAAGTGGCATCTGACCCCGCTCGAAGAATCCAGCATGGCCTCGACCAAGCGGCACTGGCCGGTGTCGCGCGGCTTCGAGCGGTTCTACGGATTCCTGGGCGGTGAAACCGACCAGTGGTACCCCGACTTGGTCTACGACAACCACCCGGTGAACCCGCCCGGCACCCCCGAGGACGGCTACCACCTGTCGAAGGACATCGCAGACAAGACCATCGAATTCATCCGCGACGCAAAGGTAATCGCTCCGGACAAGCCATGGTTCAGCTACGTCTGCCCCGGCGCGGGCCACGCCCCGCATCACGTCTTCCAAGAATGGGCCGACAAGTACGCCGGCAAGTTCGACATGGGGTATGAGCGCTACCGCGAGATCGTGCTGGAAAAGCAGAAGTCATTGGGAATCGTGCCGGCCGACACCGAACTCTCGCCGGTGAACCCGTATCTGGATGTCACGGGGCCTAATGGCGAGCCGTGGCCATTGCAGGACACCGTGCGGCCTTGGGAATCACTCAACGACGAAGAGAAGAAGCTGTTTTCCCGGATGGCCGAGGTTTTCGCCGGCTTCCTGAGCTACACCGATGCACAGATCGGCCGAATCCTCGACTATCTCGAGGAGTCCGGCCAGCTGGACAACACCATCATCGTGGTGATCTCCGACAACGGTGCCAGCGGCGAGGGCGGACCCAACGGCTCGGTCAACGAGGGCAAGTTCTTCAACGGCTACATCGACACCGTCGAAGAGAGCATGAAACTCTTCGACCACCTTGGCGGGCCGCAGACCTACAACCACTATCCGATTGGTTGGGCGATGGCCTTCAACACGCCCTACAAGCTCTACAAGCGCTACGCCTCGCACGAAGGAGGTATTGCTGACACGGCAATCATCTCCTGGCCCAACGGTATTGCCGCGCATGGCGAGGTTCGCGACAACTACGTCAACGTTTCCGATATCACCCCGACGATCTACGACCTGCTGGACATCGCACCGCCGGAAACCGTCAAGGGCATCCCGCAAAAGCCACTGGACGGCGTGAGTTTTAAAGCGGCCCTTGCTGATTCAGGCATCGACACCGGCAAGGCGACCCAGTTCTACACCATGCTGGGCACTCGCGGGATCTGGCATCAGGGCTGGTTCGCCAACACCGTGCACCCGGCCTCGCCGGCAGGTTGGTCGCATTTCGATGCCGACCGCTGGGAACTTTTCCACATCGAAGCCGACCGTAGCCAATGCCACGACCTGGCCGCCGAGCAACCCGACAAGCTCGAGGAACTCAAGGCACTGTGGTTTTCCGAGGCCGCCAAATACAACGGTCTGCCGCTGGGGGATCTGAACATCTTTGAAACGTTGGCGCGCCAGCGGCCCTACCTGGTCAGCGAACGGGAAAGCTACCTCTACTATCCCGACTGCGCGGACGTCGGTATCGGCGCCGCCGCTGAGATCCGCGGCCGCTCGTTCGCGGTGCTGGCCGACGTCACCGTGGATACCACCGGCGCCGAAGGCGTGCTCTTCAAGCAAGGTGGCGCCCACGGCGGACACGTGCTTTTCATTCAGGACGGACGCCTGCACTACGTCTACAACTTCCTCGGTGAGAGTCAGCAGCTGGTGTCCTCGTCGGGCGCGGTGCCGTTGGGCAGACACGTACTCGGCGCTCGCTATTCACGAACCGGAACCGTCCAGAACAGCCACACCCCACTTGGTGATGTCACCCTCTACATCGACGACGACGTGGTCGGCACGCTTGCCGATGTGAGCACCCACCCGGGAACGTTTGGGTTGGCAGGTGCTGGCATCACCGTCGGACGCAACGGTGGGTCAGCGGTATCCAGCCGCTACAAGGCGCCGTTCACCTTCACCGGCGGCACCATCACCAAGGTCACGGTCGACCTGTCCGGCCGTCCCTACGAAGATGTGGAAAAAGAACTCGCGCTTGCCTTTTCACGCGACTGAGCTGCCGACGCGGGAGCGATGCGCAGCCGTCGACGCCGCTCACGGCCGCACTCGGCAGCATCTTGGGTGGTAATTCGCGTTCATTATTCCCTGCAAACTCGGGCCAGACTGCTAGCATCTGCCCCGGTGCCTTTCGGGATGGCTCTGAACTGTTCGCCCTACTCTTGGTCGTGAGGTCCCATGACTACCGAAGCCCCGCCGCTGCCGCCGACATCCGATTCGCGAGGCAGACGCATCGCGATTGCGTTCGGCATCATCGTGGCCGTCGTCGTGATCTACGTCCTGTCCCTGATTGCCGTGCACCTGTTGGCCAAATCGGCGCCTCCGCTGCCGGCAGTGGACTTCAGCAAAGTTGAAGCGGACGACAGCGTTGTGTCGGTCCACCTCGAGAAGCTGGACACCGTCAACAACCGCTTGACGGTGAATGTGCTTGTTTACCCCAAGGATTCGTTGTACGACAAAACCTTCGGAGTGCTGACCACCGACGCGGCCGTACGGCTGTACCCCGAGAACGACCTGGGCGACCTGCAGTACCCGGTAGGAAAAGCGCCTGCCCAAGTGAGTACCACCATCGAGGCGCGCGGTGACCCCGGCAACTGGCCATTCGACTCGTATCAAACGGATGTGCTCGCCGCCGACGTCTTCACCGGCTCCGGCCCATCCCGCGAAAAGGCGGCCGCCCGTGTCGAAGTGACCGGAAAGTTAGACGGCTGGGACGCCACTGCCACGCGTGTGCACGATCCCGACGATCCCAACCCGGATTCTCTCGAGAACGTCCGCATCACGTTGCACCGGGCCAAGGGGCCGCTGATCTTCGACCTCGGCATCATTCTGGTCCTGATCGCGCTGCCCGCGTTGGCGTTGTGGGTGGCGATTCCGATGGCGTTGGGCAGGACGTCGTTCGTCCCGCCGTTCATCACGTGGTACGGAGCAATGGTGTTCGCCATTGTCCCGCTGCGAAATATCCTGCCCGGCTCACCGCCGCCAGGCTCGTGGATCGACCAAGCCGTGGTGCTATGGGTGTTGATAGCGCTGGTGACCGCCATGGCCCTGTTCGTATTCGCGTGGTGGCGCAACCGGGATCGAAAAACGCCGAAAAAGACCTGACCCTAGCCGGTCAGCCCGTTCGTTGCCGGCGACGAGGTGATGCCGTCGATGGCGCCGAAGACTTTCGATTGGAAGTCAGGCGGTAGCGGGATGTAGCCGTGCTTGTCGAGGTCGGCCTGACCCGGCCCGACGGCTGCCTGAAGGAACGCCTTCACCGCTTGGCCGACATCCGGGCTGGGATATTTCGAGCAGACGATCTCGTAGGTGACCATGACGATCGGATAGACGTCGGGCTGGGTGGGGTTGTAGAACCCGGAAAGGTCGAGCACGAGGTCGTCGCCCTTGCCGACGATTTTGGCGTTGGAGATTGTCTTGCCGACGGTGTCGGCGCCGATGCGCACCGGGCGCAACGATTTACGGCTTGCCGAGGTTTTGATCTGGGCAGCGAACAGGTTCTGCTGCTGGGCGAACGAATATTCGTTGTAGCTGATCGCGCCCTCGGTGTTCTTCACTTCCGCCGAGGTGCCGAGGTTGCCCTTAGCTCCGGTACCCACGCCGCCAGTGAAGATCTTGCCGGTGCCCTTGTCCCATGCCCCGCCGGATGCGGCCTGCAGGTAAGCCTGGAAGTGAGCGGTGGTGCCGGACGGATCCTCACGGTAGACGACGTGAATGTTTTCCGGTGGCATCGATGTGTTGAGGGCGGCGATATCTGGGTCATCCCAGCGCGTGATGCTGCCGTTGAAAATCTTGGCCAGCGTCGGCGCGTCGAGTACTAAGTTGTCAACGGCGTTGAGGTTGTAGGTAATCGCGATGGGGCCGAAAACGACGGGCAGGTTCCAGGCGTCGTTGCCGCCGCATCGCTGCTTCGCGGCGGCGTATTGGTCGCCGGACAGCGGTATGTCCGATCCGGCGAAATCGGTCTTGCCGGCCAGGAAGTCGTTGACTCCTGCGCCGGAGCCGTTGGCGGTGTAGGTGAGGGATTGTTGGCCCTTGCACGCGGTGTTGAAGGCGGCGATGAACGCGGTCATCGCGTTGGCTTGCGCGCTCGAGCCACTCGCGGTGATGGCTTTCGCGCCGCCGCAGTCCACCCTGGCCCCGTTGGCGTAGGCCAGGGCGGTGTGCGGCTTGCTGCATCCCGACAACACCAGAGCCGCCGCAGTCAGCACGCTGAGAGCGGCACCCGATCGATTGCGCTTCACGTTGATTGCCTCCTCGAGAACAACAGACGGTGGGACGGAGCCGGATGGTGGCCGGCGGCTGACGATGCCACCGAGGGTGCGGCACTTGCTGTGGTGGCCAGGGGTGGCCACGTCAGCCCGAGCGGGCAATGAGGGGTGTGCACTCAGTCTCCGGCGGCGTAGAAGTCGGGCAGGTTGCTGCGCATGGCCTGGTCGGCCACGATGGCGCCTGACTCGGCGGTGAGCTCGGTAGGGGCCCATCACCCCGATTTCGCCACATCTCGACATTTAGAACTATCGAAGCAACGGGCAAACAAACACCAGATGAACTAGACCGGGCTCGGACTGCGACATCACCACGGCGTTTGCGGAAATGCTCATCCTGCCGCGCGATCGGCACGGGTTCAGTACCATCTCAACTCGTGCTGTCTACGCCGACGCGGGTTTGCCGAGCAAACGCGAGTGTTCGGCTCCTGGCCTTTCTGACTTACCGAATTGGTGGTGCCCGATGACCGTAGAAGCGCCCGCGTCGCATGCCGCTCCGCCGCCCAAAAAACGAACCCGCGGCTTGGTGATCGGTTTCGGCATTCTCATTGCTTTCATCGTGGTCTACGGCTTGTCGTTGTTCGGCTTTCACCTCCTGGGCCAATCGGCGGCGCCCCTTAAAGCCCCGGATCTCAACGCGGCCGACGACACCGTCGTTCTGGTACGCATCGAGGAGCTGAAGACCGTTGCCAATCGCCTCGCGGTGAAGGTGCTCGTGTATCCGAAGGAAGAGATGTGGGACTCGCGCCTCGACGTTCTGAAATCGGATACCGCGGTACGCATGGATCCGCCGAACGACCTGGGTGACCTGGTCTATCCGGCGGGGAAGTCGCCCGCACAGGTGACCACCACGGTCGATGCCCACGGTGACCCCGAGATCTGGCCCTTCGACTCCTACAAGACGGACACCCTCTCGGCCGACGTGCTCGTCGGGTCTGGCGACGACCGCAAATACAAACCCGCCCGTGTCGAGGTGGCCGGAAAATTGGAAGGCTGGGACGTCAGCGTTCAACGGGTCGGCGAAGGCAATCAAGAGGCGGGCGGAGGCGACAGCGTGATCATCACCCTGCACAGGTCCAAGGCCCCGCTGATCTTCGATCTGGGAATCTGCCTGGTCCTCTTCGCCCTGGCCGCCCTGGCGCTGGCGGTCGTCATTCCGATGGCGACCGGTAAGCGGAAGTTGGTGCCTCCGTTCGGCGGGTGGTTCGCCGCGCTGCTGTTCGCGGTCATCCCCATCCGCAACTTCCTGCCGGGGGCTCCACCGCCGGGTGCCTGGATCGACCAGGCACTGGTGATCTGGGTGCTGATCGCACTCGTCGCGGCGATGGTGATGTACATGCGCGCCTGGTACAAGCGATCGGATTAGCGCGCGGCGGGTGCGTCATACCCTGAACTGGTGCTCACCGAGCTAGTTGACCTGCCCGGCGGCTCGTTTCGGATGGGCTCGACGAGCTTCTACCCGGAAGAGGCGCCGGTCCATACCGTGACCGTGCCTTCCTTTGCGCTGGAACGGCATCCGGTCACCAATGCGCAATTCGCCGAATTCGTCGCCGCCACAGGCTATGTCACGGTTGCCGAGCAACCGATCGACCCAGCGCTGTACCCGGGCATCGACCCCGCCGACCTGCGCGCCGGCGCACTCGTGTTCCGCGCCACGCCCGGCCCGGTCGACCTGCGTGACTGGCGGCAATGGTGGAGTTGGGTACCGGGAGCGAATTGGCGCCGGCCATTCGGCCCGGACAGCGATATCGCAGACAGCGGCGACCACCCCGTCGTGCAGGTCGCCTATCCCGACGCCGCGGCCTACGCGCGGTGGGCCGGACGGCGACTGCCGACCGAGGCAGAGTGGGAGTACGCGGCCCGGGGCGGAAGCGCGGCGGCCTATTCCTGGGGCGACGAGGTGAAACCCGATGGCCGGTTGATGGCCAACACGTGGCAGGGCAGGTTCCCCTACCGCAACGACGGCGCGCTCGGCTGGGTGGGCACGTCGCCGGTGGGGACGTTTCCGCCGAACGGGTTCGGCCTGCTCGACATGATCGGCAACGTCTGGGAGTGGACCGCCACCGAGTTCTCGGCGCACCACCGGCTCGACCAGCCGCCGAAAGCCTGCTGCACGCCGTCCGGCCCCGCCGATCCGACCGTCAGCCAGGCCTTGAAGGGCGGTTCGCACCTGTGCGCCCCGGAGTACTGCCATCGCTACCGTCCGGCAGCGCGGTCACCGCAATCACAGGACACTGCCACCACGCACATCGGGTTTCGGTGCGTGTCGGGCTAGCAACGCGTCGGCGGATACAGCTCACTATCTTGGCCGGCGCCGGGGGTGTGCGTTAACGCAGCCTGGCCGGTAGGTGACGAAAGCCCCCCGACATGGGATTTCGCTGGGCTGTGGTACCCGGTACTCGCTACCATCTGACCCCGTGTCGCCTCAACACGCTCGATTACCACAGCGGTCCCGGCAAAGCGGTGCAGCCCCCGCAGCCCGCGGCCGATGACCACTGACACCTCGGAGCTACCGCCTCCGCCACCACCAGAGGAAGAGCCGCCGCCACCACCGCCGGTGGACCAGGGGCCCACCACGCGCCTCGGACGCTTTCAAGCCGCTTTCAACCGGCGCAAAAAGCGCATCTCGGTCGCCGTGGGGGTTGTGGTCCTGGTGGCCGGCGCGTACACCCTGTCGCTCTTCGCCGTCCACTATCTACAGAAGTCCGCGGGTCCACTCCCGCCGCTGGACTTGAGCGAAGGCGGGGGGAAGTACACGATTGTCCAGCTGCGCCTCGACGAGCTGAAGACCACCGCAAACCGCCTCACGGTGGATGTGCTGGTGTATCCGCCGGATTCGGTGTACGACCAGCGCTTCGATGTGTTGGCCAAAGACGTGGCGGTGCGGCTGTATCCGACGAGCGACCTCGGTGACCTGGTGTTCCCGGTCGGAAAGGCCCCAGCCCAAGTCCAAACCAAAATCGAGGCGCACGGCGACCCCGGTAACTGGCCATTCGACCAGTACAAGACCGAGAAAATCTCGGCCGACACATTCATCGGAGCCGGCGACGCTCGCAGAAAGTATTCGGGCCGCGTCGAGGTAACCGGCGCGTTGGAGGGCTGGGACGTCGCCGTCACCCGGGTTACCGACAACGGTGAACCCGCACCCGCAAGCGATGACGACGCGAGCCTGGTGATCACCCTGAAACGAGCCAAGGGTCCGCTGGTCTTCGACATCGCCATCATCGTGGTCCTCATCGCCCTGCCCACCTTGGCGCTGGTGGTGGCCGTTCCGATGGTGATGGGCAGGAGAAAGTTCGTGCCCCCGTTCGGAACGTGGTACGCCGCGATGCTGTTTGCCGTTGTCCCGCTGCGAAACTTCCTGCCCGGTTCGCCGCCGCCGGGCTCCTGGATCGACCAGGCCGTCGTCCAGTGGGTGCTGATCGGGCTCGGGACGGCTATGACTTTGTACATAATCGCCTGGATCCGGCAGGGCGACTGACTTTTCCCAGCATCGATGTCAGGACTGTGTTAACACCACGTAGCGGTGCTGTTTTATCCGAGGTCAGCAAACATCTGCGTTGCTAGCATCTGGCCGTGTGACGGTTCAACGGGACGTAGCCACGTCTGCGGCTTATCGACCCGCCGAGACGAGTCCCGAGTTCGACCTGGCCGGGGTCCTGGCGATGCCGGTGGATCCCCCAGAAGCCCCGTCGACCGATTTGCCGGAGACCCCGCCGGAACCGGCGTCGGAGGAGCCGGAGGAAAAGCCGCGACGACGACGGCACCTATTCCTCGATATTGGCATCATCCTTGGCGTTGTGATGGCGTATTGCTTGTCGCTGCTCGGCTACCACCTGCTGGCGAGCGCGCCCGGCTTGCCCGAACCGGAATTGAGCACCGCCGACGGCACCGTGGTGTTGGTGCGCCTCGAACAGCTGCACACCGTGGCGAATCGCCTCGATGTCAAGGTGCTGGTGATGCCCGACGACTCGCTGCTGAACAAACGCCTCAACGTGTTGAACACCGACACGTCGGTGCGGTTCTTCCCGCAGAATGACCTGGGCGATCTGCAGTACCCGGTAGGGAAGTTGCCGGCGCAGGTGTCCACCACCATCGAGGCGCACGGCGACCCGGGCGACTGGCCATTCGACTCGTACAAAACCGCCATGATCCAGGCGGACGTCCTTGTTGGATCCGGCGATAACCGGATATACAAATTTGGCCGGGTGGAAGTGACCGGGTCATTGGAAGGCTGGGACGTCGAGCTCACCCGCGTTGCCCGCAACAAAGACGACCCCGATCGCCCGGACAACGTCATCATCACCCTGCATCGGGCCAAGGGCCCGCTGGTCTTCGACCTCGGCATCTGCCTGGTCCTGATCACGCTGCCCACCCTGGCGTTGTTCGTGGCTATTCAGATGTTGACCAAACGTCGGCCGTTCCTGCCGCCGTTTTCCACCTGGTACGCCGCGATGCTGTTCGCCGTGGTGCCGCTGCGCAATATCCTTCCCGGGACCCCACCTACGGGTGCGTGGATCGACCAGGCCGTGGTGATCTGGGTATTGATCGGCCTGGCCACCGCGCTGATCCTCTACATCATCGCGTGGTACCGAA
>Ga0182030_10007448_pt1 | contig 22826 bp, 16 predicted proteins | sample 812S3MmetaG_FD_121299 | JGI IMG/M metagenome (GOLD analysis project Ga0182030, IMG submission 121299) | Permafrost microbial communities from Stordalen Mire, Sweden - 812S3M metaG (Illumina Assembly) | ecosystem: Environmental > Terrestrial > Soil > Wetlands > Permafrost | place: Sweden...
AACACGCCATGTCCGCCTCTTAATTCGAAATTGCGCCCACCCTCGCCAGCCGCGCTCTGGCCGCATCAAGGCGTAGGCAACAACGCGCTGACGTCGATTTCACGAACCGTGCGAAGCTCGTAAGTGCCGCCGTTGCCGGCCTTCGAGACGGTAATCCGGAAGGCCGGCGGTTCGATCGTCGTTGGCTTAAGCGGCAAGCTTGATCAACCCGAGCTGCTGCAGCGCGGTGACGCCGTCGTCGAGCCCGATTTCCTCGGTGATCTGGCCGTCTTTCAGCTTTAGAACAGTCATACCGGTAAATCGCATTTTCCGACCGGTGTTGGCGGGCAAGGAGCCGGCCAGGAAATCGCTGAACGCGGGGCCGGTATGCGTTCCACCACCTTCCCAACGGCCGACCACATAGTCGCCCTCCGCGACGAGATCGGCGGCGCCCCAGAAATTGAGATCGGGAAAGGCCTTGCGGAAATCCGTCATGAAAGCCTTGATGTCTTGCCGTCCCCGACGTGGCTCGTGAAGTGAGTACTGAAGGAGCATATCCGGTGCCGCGAGCTCGTCGACGATTCCGAGGTCGCAAGTCCCACCCCAGAACTTGGTGAACCAGCGGCCGACGACGGCCTTGTTCTCATCTTCTCTCGACATGTTCCATCTCCGGTTTGCTGCGTGGTCTCTACTGCCGATCGGGGCGATCGACGGGATGGACTTTGGAGCGGAGACCTGCGGTCCGCCACCCGATTTCCGCCGTCGTCGCAAGGCGGCAGGTGCGAACGCTTGGCGGCCTTTTTCGCTTCAGGCTCGTGTCGCCCGTTCGCCCATTTGCGACATGCCGACAGGCCCTGGAGACGTCCGCTTCCGGGTGTATTGCAGAAGTCGCGTTATGGGGCCGTCAGGGCCGTCCTGATCGTGAGCGGACATAAGTACGGATTAGAAAATAGTCCGGCGGGGGTCTTGTCAGTCTGTCGCCTTCGCCTTTCGGACCAGGCCAGGGCTTGACTCCAGGTTTTCAACTCGACTTTTTCCGATCGGCAGCATCATGCAAAAAACCGCGCCGCGGGGTTCGTTCGGCGTTGCCCATAGCCGTCCGCCATGCGCCTCGACGATCGAGCGGCAGATCGACAACCCCATCCCCAAACCGCTCGACTTGGTCGTATAGAAGGCCTCGAAGATGCGCCCGAGGTTCGCCGCAGGCAGCCCCGGACCCGAATCGCTTACCGCGACAAGCACGCCGCCCGACTCGGCTTCGCCGGTGCTGATCAGCAACGCGCGCGACCCCTCGCTGACTTCGCTCATCGCCTCGATGGCGTTCATGATCAAGTTCAGGATCACCTGCTGCAATTGGATTCTGTCTCCGAAAATGTGCGGCACCCCCTCTGACAGTCGCATCTTCACCAAAACGCCATGCTCCGAGGTCGCGGCACGGGTCAGTGTCATAATCTCCAAAATTGCTTCGTTAATTTCCAGATCTTCGTTCCGCGCCGGCGCCTTTTTGGAGAAATCACGAATCCGGCTCACAATGTCAGCGGCTCGCTTGCCGTCGCCGACAATACGATCGATCAACGGCCTGGCCTTTTCCAAGTTTGGCGGCGCATGGGCGAGCCAGCGCACAACGGTTTCGGCATTGGTAAGCAGGGCAGCGAGAGGTTGGTTGACTTCGTGGGCGATCGAGGCCGTGAGCTCCCCCATCGTTGCGACGCGGTTGGCGTGCGCCAGCTCTGCCTCGGCGCGCTTTCGCTCGCTCAGGTCGACGACGAAGGCAACACCCTGGTGCCGCAGTTCGCCGAAGCTTGCCCCACCCACAAGCACGGGTACGCGGCTGCCGTCTTTGCGAAAAAAATCCGTCTCGCTGGGTTTCCAGGTTCCGGTAGAAGCCAACTCCGCCAGGAGCCGTTCCTCGGCTCCGGCCCATTCGGGAGGTGTCAAGCCGGTAAAGCTCACGCGGCCCGAGATAACGTCATCGCGGTCATAGCCCACGATGCGGAGAAACGCATCGTTGGCCTCCACGATGCGACGGTCAAGATCAAAGATGCATATCCCGATGATATTGGAGTCGACAAGGCGTCGAACCTTCGCCTCACGTTCCCTCAGATCGCCATAGAGACGGGTGTTCTCCAGTGAAATTGCGGCCTGCGAGCCCAAAAGCTCGAGCAGCCTGGCGCGATCCGGCGTGAAGACGTGCGACGCCAGTGCGTTCTCCAGGTAAAGCAATCCGACCAGCGCCCCCTGCCGAACCAGCGGAAGACAAAGGATCGATCGCTGTCGCCGAACACCCAGATATGGATCTTCGGAGAAGAGATTCGGCCTGACCGCGTCGTCAAGGATCACGCCCTCCTGCGTCCTCATGACGTAGCGGATGATGCTTTCCGGAACCGCCGGACCGGCGGCGGCGCCGTAATGCAGGACGATTTGCTCGCCATCCGCACGCGCCTCGGCCGCGATGCGGTAGTCATTCTGGTCTGGCAGGATCAACAAGCCACGTTCGGCGCCGGCATTTTGCAGGGCTATCGTCATCAGCCGCTCGATCAATTGCGGCAGCAGCATCTCGCCAGACAGCGCCTGTGACGCCTTCACGACGGCGGCTACGTCGAGCTGTTGATCGGGCGACGCCGCCTCGCGCTTCCCGCCGCGTGGACCGGTCATCACGAGGTGCGGATGGCGGGCCTCGAGCTGCCGCACCTTGCCATCGGCGCCCCAGCGAAAATAGCCGTCGTGGGCCCTTTCGAGAAACAACTCGGCGATAACATCAAAGCCGCGCGCGGCGTAGAAGCGCGCGGCTGTCTCGCAGGCCAGCGCCTCGTTGTGGACAAAGCCGTTGGCGCGGGCCGAGCGGATGGCCTGTTGGTACAGCTGCTCGGCCTCGGGCACGCGGCCTTCCAGGCGGGCAAGCTCGGCGCCGACCAGCGCGGCGCGGTTCTCGAAATTCTCGGGGCAGTGCCCGGCCCACATCTGGAGTTGCCGGTAGTGCGCGCTCAACGCTTCCCGGTGCGCCGCCTGCCGGTCGGGTTCGACATCGGCGACGGTGTCGACAGACCCCGCCAGCGCCAAGGCAGCATAAAAGTGGTACTCGGCGCGGTCGACCAATGATGGCCCCTGCAGCTGGCCTCCCGCCTTGGCCTTGACTGCGGCGTCAAGCGCTGAAGCATAATCTTCCGCGAAGACGCACGCCTGCAGTTTTCGGGTCCAATATTGGTACGCGGGATTCGTCAGATTTGAGTTGGCTTCAAGGTACTGCTCGTAATCGCCTTCGTCGACCTCTGTATCATCGAATAATCCAAGATCGAGCGGCAAGCCTCTGAGCCTGCGAATCAAATAGAGCTTGTTGAGGATGATGGCAAAAACGAAACTGGAGCCGGTTTTCCGCGCGAAGTCGAGGCCTTCCACCGCCTCCCGTTCCACTTCGTCAAGAGGCTCACCAGAGGCGATTAGACCCTTGATGGCGTAGGAGCGACAATGACTGGCATAGAGGACGTCGCCGATTTTATCTGCTTCATCGCGGGCTCGTAGAATGAGTGAGCGGCCGAATCGAAAGTGGTGCGTCAAGGGCCTAACGGCGCCCCCGATTCTGAGGTAAACGCGGGCCTTGAAGGCATCCAATCCCCGCTTCTCGACCAGATCGAGGCTGAGCTGGGCAAAGCGCACCGCCGTCGCGTGGTCTCCGAAGTCGGTGGCCAAGGCCAGCGAGACATAGCCGAGGCACGATGCATTGCTGTTGCCGTATTCGAGGCTGAGGTTCACCATGCGCGTGATCAACAGGCAGTTGAGGTTGTTGTCCGTGTTGTTGCCGGACGGCATGAGCTTGGATAGCACGTTCATCGTCGCGAGCGTGCCGACGTCGTTCATCAGAGGCAGGTCAATCAGATCCTCGATCGGACGGGTTCCAAGCCGATGCCATAGCCGCGCGTACTCCTGCCGCACGTCGTCATCGGTTGGATGAGGCGACCACTCGATGCCGACCTGCCGGAGGTAATCGAGGCCGACCTCGACGAAGCGCTCCGACCGCGAGAGCATGATGTAGACTTCCAGGCGCAGCGAGGTGACGGCGGCGAGATCGACAAGATTTTCCGTGCGGCTAGCAAGCGCCGATAGCCGCGCTTCCGCGTTCTCCAGGTCGCGGGTCAGGAACTCGCACTCGGCGCGGTGAAACTCGAGTTCGAAGGTGAGCCGGTACTGCCGCGTCCAACTATCTTCCGCCAACAGCGCGCGACCGCCGGCAAGATGGGTCAGCGCCGACGAATAGGCCGTTGCGTTCTTGGCGCGTTTGCCCGCAGTCAAATTGAGCTGTGCCAACTGCTCGCGTTCGTCCTGCGAGACGATCAACGCCGTGCTTCGGTTGAACTGGCCTACGATCTCGAAAATGATCTCTTCGCGCCTGTCGGGCGGTGTGTGTGCCAGCAGCAGCCGGCCGATCCGCAGGTGGGCTTCGGCTCGCGCGTCCTCAGGGATCAGCGAATAGGCCGCCTCCTGGATGCGATCGTGTTGGAACGCATAGGAGTCCTCCGAACGGAGCACGAGCCCGGCTCGAACGGCGTCCCAGAGGCCGTCATGAAGATCTTCCTGCGATGTCTGAAGGACCGTTCCAAGCAGGGCGAACACCGCACCGGAGCCGACGCAGGCCAGCTGGCAAAGTGCGGTTTGGGTTTGGGGCGGCAAGCGATTGAGCTTGACGACCATGAGATCGACGACATTGTCGGTGTAGCGCTTGGCGTGGATGCGATCGAGGTCCCAGGACCAGCGCGCCTCGGCGTGATCGAAGACCAGCAGCGCTTCATCCGCGAGCGCATGAAGAAACTGAATCGAGAAAAATGGATTGCCGCCGGTTTTCTCATGCATCAGCTGCAACAGCGGGACCGCGCTCCTTGATTCGCAGTGCAGGGAGTCCGCGATCAGCTGTCCGAGGTCGTCATGACTGAGCGGCGCCAGCACGATGTCCAGTAATGTTGCGCCCGCCCGGCGGATGGCATCGAGCTTGCGCATCAACGGATGGGCGGAATCGACCTCGTTGTCCCGAAAGGCGCCGATCAGCAGCAAATGCCGGACGTCCGACTGCGTCAGAAGATCTTCGAGCAGATCGAGCGTGGCGGCATCGAGCCATTGCAAATCGTCGAGGAAGAGCGCCAGCGGGTGCTCGGGGCGCGCAAAGACGCCGATGAACCGCCGGAGCACCGTCTGGAAACGACGCTGAGCATCCTGCGGCGGTAGATCGGGGACCGGCGGCTGTTTGCCGATGACGAGTTCCAACTCGGGGATGAGGTCCACGATCAGCAGCCCGTTCGGACCCAGGGCCTCGCCAAGCGCCTCCCGCCAGGCCTGGAGCTCCGCTTCGCTCTTGCTCAGGATCTGCCGGACCAGGCTTTGAAAGGCCTGCGCCACCGTGGCGTAAGGGACGCCGCGCTTATACTGGTCGAACTTGCCGGCGGCGAACAGGCCGCGCGGCGGCACCAGAACCTTGTGGAGCTCATGCACGACCGAGGATTTGCCGATGCCGGAATATCCGGAGACGAGAACCAGTTCGGGCATGCCGCTGGCGACGACCTGATTGAACGAGCCGAGCAACGCGGCAACCTCGCGCGAGCGGCCGTATAGTTTCTCGGGGATCAGAAGCCGGGCCGCCACGTCGTGCTCGGCCAGCGGAAACTGAGCGATGCGGCCCCGCATCTCCCATTCGGTACGGCACCGCCGGAGGTCGTGCTCGACGCCGGCGGCTGTCTGGTAGCGCTCCTCCGCGATCTTGGCGAGCAGCTTCATGACAAGCTGGGAAATCGGCGCCGGGACGGTCTCCAGCCGCTGGCGTGGCGGCATCGGCGTTCTGGCGATGTGGCAATGGACCCATTCCAGCGGATCATGCGCGCTGAACGGCAGCGCGCCCGTCAGCATCTGGTAGAACGTAATTCCGAGAGAATAGAGGTCGCTTCGGGAATCGATCGAGCGATTCATCCGCCCGGTCTGTTCCGGCGCCATGTAGGCAAGCGTGCCCGCGATGAACTCGGGCGGTGAGGGCGCCTGCCGTTCGCGCCGCAGGCGCGAAGCCACGCCAAAGCCGGTCAACCAGACCTGACTTGTCGAATCGTTCACGAGGATGTTCGAGGGATTGATGTCCTTGTGAATGAGGCCGCGCTCGTGCACCTTTCCCAGGGCCGCGGCAATGCCGATGGCGATGCGCAGGAAGCGTCCCACTTCCATCGCAGTGCCAAGCAGCTCGCCGAGCAGCTCGCCGCCGGGATCGTCGAGCAACAGAACGGTCTGACCACCACGGTCTCGCTCAAGCTCGAGCGGTCGCACCGCCCATGTGCTGTCCAGCTCATCCTTGAAGGAGTATTCGTGGGCAAGGCGATCGAGGGTGGCCGGTGTCGGTTGCTCCGAGGCTGGAAGCATGACCAGCAGGCCATTGCGCCTGCCTTCGGTGGTATCACGCCACCCCCTGCAAAAGGCGAGTCCAGCATCCTCCGACAAGACCTGAAGACCACCAAGTCCGCTAGCGCTGAATCGAGAAGACAGCTCCACTCGCAAACCTCGCCGTTGAGCCGGGAACTGGCCGACGCCTCTCTGCCCCGCTCCTCGGTGACGTCAAGATTAGCACGGCTGCACACGCTCTTGGAAGCCGTGCGCCATCAATCACTTGGCGGGCGGTCGCGAAGAAATGTAGGCCTCCATATATTCCGGTGCCGTGGCCTTCGCGATCTCGTCGAGACTGAGTTCGCGCGTGATATTGCCGTTGTGGTAGAGGAAATCGGCCATCTCCTTGGTGAACCGGACCTGTCCGGAATATGTCTCGCCAGGCTTCGGCTTCAACGCAAAGGACGACTCCTCGAGAGCCTCGCGCATGTCCTTGACGATAAGCTGCTTGTTCAGGGTGAGGATTTTCAACGCATCGGCCGCATCCATGCCGGCGTAACGAGCAAGGGCCTCGGCGCCCGCCTCAGGCTTCGCGTTAATCGCGCGCAAGCTCTCGTCGAGCGCCGCAAGGAACATCTTCATGGTTTGCGGATGATCCGCCATCCATTGGCGGCGTCCCCAATAGATCGCCGGCTGCAGATAATCGCTTGCACCGACGAAAGGTCCGAACGGTTTGCCGCCGGCGCTCATCAGCTTGATGCCCCAAGGCTCCCAAACCGAGACGCCGTCGACGTCCTTGTTGGCGAAAGCGGGCAACAGGCTCGGTATGGACATGTACACGAGCGATACGTCCTTGAGTGGAATCTTTTCAGCATTCAAATATTTCAGCAGGGTGTATTGCGCGGAGGTGCCGTTAATCACGGCAATTTTCTTTCCCACCAGCTGTTTGGCCGAAGTGATTTCCTCGGAAGGCTGCATGATCAACGAGGTATTCACGGTCTCGAGCCAGCAAAAGAGCGAAACATCCATACCCTCGTCGACTCCGGCGACATAGGCAGGCATTCCTCCAAAGGCGATATCGAGGTCGCCGGCCTTGAACGCCGCGAGCATGGGCGGGGTCGAGGTGAACTTCACGAAGGTTGGTTTGAGGCCGGCCTTCTCGAACAGCTTTTCCTGTTGAGCATAGAAGAATTCGAACCAGGCGGCCGGCTGCCACCCGATCCGAACCTCGTTCGTTTCGGCATTGGCCGCCTTTATCGGGCCGCCGAAAGCACAAAATATCACGAGACAGGCAACAGATATAAGTCGTTTCATTTGCTTCATCGCCTTTCCGATCAGCGTCGCGAAGAATTTTCCCTGAACGCAGCCGACCGTTTCATCGGCAAGCTTCCGCCATCGCTCATTGAGTTTCCTCGATGATATCGCTGCCGCGCGCAATCATTTGCCGCTCCAGTGCACGAAGCGCCGTTCGAACAAACTCAGCCCGCGCTCCAGCAACAGGCCGATCAACCCGATGAGGAGAATTCCGACATACAGGTCCGGAATGCGGAAGAAGGTTCCCGCATCCATGATAAGGAAACCAAGTCCGGACTGGGCGGCCACCAACTCGGCGGCGACAACCACTGCCCAGCTCAAGGCCAGGGCGACTTTCAGGCCAAGCATTACGTAGGGGAGTGCCTCGGGCAGAATGACCGCATAGAAAAGCCGAAAGTTACCGACGCCGAGCGAGCGCGCGACCCGGATCAAGTCCTGTGGCACGGCGCGCACGCCCGCGGCGGTGTTGAGCGCGACGTACAGGAAGGAAGCCAGAAATATCAGGACGACCTTGGAGAACTCCCCGATTCCGAACCACAGGATGACGAGCGGAATGTAGGCGATCGGCGGAATGGGGCGAATGAAGGAAAAGAATGGCGCCAGCGCGCTCGAGATGATGGGGCTGCAACCCATCGCGATTCCCACGCCGATGCCGACGATCGCGCCGGCAATGAAGCCTGCGCTGGTTCGGAAAAGGCTGGCGCCAATATGCACCCATAGCGGAGTGCCGCCATAGCCCTGCGTCGCGAGCAGATAGAGCTGGCGCAACAGTTCCAGAGGTCCGACGAAGCTGGAGTGCCTGGTTTCCGCCGCAAGCGCCCAAATGGACCAGATGATCAGAAGCAACAATGCGGACAACGCTCCGACAAGTGCCGGTCGGAGTTCCAAAGCCGCGGTGATTTGCTTGAGGCGGCCGCGCGTCATGGAGGTGGTTCCCGCGTCCTGTTTGGATGCACCTCGTCCCGGATCAATCCGAGGATACGCTCCTTGTTTTCCAGAAATGCCGCCGTCGTCCGCGCGCGATAATCCGCGCGAGGTTGGGGCAGATCGTTGGACAGCAGCGCCTTGGTCCGGCCCGGATTTGACGACATGACGCAAATGCGGGTCGACAGGAAGATCGCCTCATCGACGCTATGCGTAATGAAGAACACGGTTTTTCGCGTGCGTTGCCATATTTCGAGCAACTCCTCCTGAAGCACCTCGCGCATCTGGGCATCCAATGCCGCGAACGGCTCGTCCATCAGCAGGATCCTTGGATCCGCCGCGAGCGCCCGCGCAATCGCCACGCGCTGCTTCATCCCGCCGGACAATTGATAGGGATAGTGGTGCCGAAAGTCCTTCAGGCCGACCAGATCGAGATATTGAAGCGCCACGTCTGCCCGCTCGGCCTTTGCAAGCTTGCGGCCGTGAAGGGCGAATTCGACGTTCTTCAATACGCTTAGCCAGCGGAACAAGGCATAACTCTGGAAGATGACGCCGCGATCCGGGCCCGGACCGGAAACGGCCTCGCCGAAAATCGCGACGTCGCCGGCCTTGGCTTCGATGAAGCCGCCGATGATGTTCAACAATGTGGTCTTGCCACAGCCGGAAGGACCGAGCACGGTGAAGAACTCACCCGTCTTGATCTGGATGTTGACGTCGCGCAACGTCTGCGTCCGGCCCGACGGCCCGTCGAACCAGTGACCCACCCCATCCAGACTCACCGCGATTTCGTCGCAAGTCGGCGCGACCACCTCAAGCGCGGAGCTGTTTCGGGTAAAAACCGGCATCCAGTCGCTGTCCTGAAAACGCTTGGAGTTTAAGGCACGCAAAGCGGCTCCGCTTCGGGATCCCGCCAGCAAGGCTGACTGCTTCGAGACCGCATCTGGCCGCTAACGTCGTTTGTAACCGCGAGCATCTTCAACCGGCTCCCGTTTTTGGCCTATCCTTGTTGGATCAATCCACTGCACATCAAACAGACAACGCGTGAGCCCGCCCGATCGTCTCTCGACAGTTGGCCATCCAACTCGGCACGGCAGCGATGGCGAAGCTATCATACCTTGATATGAGTGACCGTTCCTCGTCGGCGGCACTGGGACGAACGCAGGCGCCATGCTGAATGATTGTTTCCATATATTTCGACCGGGCGCCGGTTCGCTTGGCCTGTCTCCGGGGTGTTCGCTCCCCGATTTGTCGCTGGCTCAGGTTTGCCGCCAACGGGTGGCCCATCATCATCGCGGGACTGTGACCTGGTTGACTGCCTGCCTTGAAAACGCCGAGCGCGGCCAGTCATACGTTGGTATGACCGGCTTCGTCCAAAAGTCGGATGGCACTGCGTGGGGAGACCATCAGAATGAAACTCGAAAGCATCCGGAAGCATCGCAAGAAAACGGAGTTGGCTTGCTGAATCGTGCACGTCGGCGGGGGTGCCATGAACTCGGCAGGGGCTTTGGATGCTCAAACCCGGCGATATCGGGCGCTGCCGGCTGGAGTACAGACACTTCACCTTGCCGCCCGCCAAGCGGCAGATCGGCAAACCATTTGGGCTGACGTGTGGGTCATGAACCCGGAAATGCGCCATCTGGCAGGGGAATGAGTATCGCTGTTTCCCAAGCGATTTGCGATGACGACGGCGCCTTCCTGTCCAGAGCCGCGGCGGGATCTCGTGAACTGCGTGTTTGCCTCGCGCTGATCGGGATTTCAGTTGTCGTCTTTGTTGCCTGCGTCCCCTACGTACGCGTGCCGCTGCAACCTTCGCCGCCCTTCGTCGCCGTATACAACGCCGTGTCCATACTCAATGATTTTACTACCTCCGTCATTCTCTTTGGCCAGTTCAACATCCTGCGCTCGCGCGCTTTGCTGCTGCTGGCAAGCGGATACCTGTTTGCATCGCTGATCAGCGTCGTTCAACTTTTGACGTTTCCCGGCGCGTTCGCCGCTGCCGGCCTGCTCGGAGCGGGACCCCAGACGGCGTTATGGCTTTGTATATTCTGGCACGGCGGCTTTCCGCTGGTCGTGATTTTTTATGCACTGTCTCATGGCAGTGGCCGCGAGATTGTATCACCTCGGCGTACCGCGATCGTGGCGGCAGTGATCGCCGTGATCGGCGCCGTCCTCATATGCTGGCTCGCCGCGACCTGGGGCGCCGAGAATGCGCGCGTGCTGCCGCCGCTGCTGAATGGCGCGGGCTTTACGCGCTGGCAAAGGATCGTCAATCTGGCCGACATCATCCTGGTCGTGGGGGCGTTCATCCTGCTGTGGGTACGGCCTCGGCGCAGCCTGCTGAATCTGTGGCTTATGGTCGTGATGGGTTACTGGTTCTGCGACATCACGCTGAGTTCGTACTTGAACGGCGGTCGCTATGATCTGGGGTTTTATGCGGGCCGAATCTACGGCGTATTGGCGGCGAGCTTCGTGCTCGCGGTGCTGGTACTGGAGAACTCGCGCCTGTATCGCCGTCTCGCCATCGCCGCAGGCCGCCTGAAGGAACGCGCCACGGAGCTGTTGCGCGCGAACGAAACCCTGCAGAGCGAAATCGCCTACCGCAAGCGCGCCGAAGAAGAGCTGCGACAGGCGCAGGCAGAGTTGGCCCGTGTCAGCCGGATGACCGCCATGGGGGAACTGACTTCCTCCCTGGCGCATGAAGTGAATCATCCGATTGGCGCCATCATGATCAACGCCGAGACCTGCTTGCGCTGGCTTTCCCACGAGGTCCCGAATGTCGAGAGGGCTCGCACGATCGCAAATATGATCGTAAGGGACGGAACGCGTGCTTCCGCGACGGTGGCTCGTTTGCAGCGGCTGTTCGACAAGGCTGCTCCGACGAGTGAATCGGTGGACGTGAACGATGTCATCCGGGAGATGATCGTTCTCCTGCACGACGAGGCAACGCGATCTGCCGTGTCGATCCGCGCAGAACTGATGGAAAATCCTTCCCGGGTCGCAGGCGATCGCGTGCAATTGAAGCAGGTGCTGATGAACCTGATGGTCAACGGCATCGAGGCAATGAACGGCCGGGACGGGACACGGGAGCTCACCATCAGGTCGCAACAGGCGGAAAATCGACAGATCGCGGTGTCCGTCAGCGATACCGGTGTCGGACTGCCGCTGCCGGTAGACCGGATTTTCAATGCGTTCTTCACCACGAAACCGCAGAGCATCGGCATAGGTCTGTCGATAAGCCGCTCCATCATTGAAAAGCACGGGGGGCGGCTGTGGGCCACCAACAATTCGTCGCGCGGCGCCAACTTTCACCTCACTCTTCCGATCGAAGGCGAGCCAGTTCGTTGACGCGTCGGCCGGCGTCGGCGAGGTGACGCCGTGGATCGGCGCCAGCTGCTGGCGCAGGCGACAGATGCCGTCGTCGCAAAGTTGCTGCGCGTTGAGCGTTCCGGACGACAGTCCGATCGGCGGCACGGGGATTTCGGCAACGAAGGAAATCGTTTGAGAAACGGCGAATGCGCCGTCTTCCCTCATATAGGCTTCGATCCTATATCTAGCTCTCCTTTCACAGGTAACATCGCAAAACGTGTGGAGAGCAGGGGATGTCAGGTTCGAAATACGCCGCCTACGGGGCCGTCAAGCCCTACTTCGATCTGGTCCGAGGGGCGCTGGGCGACCTGGTCGATGGCGAGCACTTTTTCGATATCGTCTCTGGTGACGTCGTCTACGAGGTGCTCTACGATTTCCCCGGCTGGCCTCGCATTGTCAGGGGGCGCGCCGATCTGATGGCTCGGTTCGCAGGCTATGGCGACAACATCAGGCTCCAGGCTGCCGACAAGCTGATTACCCACAAGACGGACGACGGCCGTGTCGTCGTCATCGAGTATGAAGTCCATGGAACCATCCTCGCGACGGGGGTGAAGTACAACAATCGCTTCGCCTCGATCATAAGGATCAAAGATCGGAAAATCGCGCACTGGCGGGACTACATGGACTCGCTTGCGGCATGGAACGCGCTGACGGCCGGCGCCCGCTGAGACATCGGCATCCCTGAAATCGCGCCCGCCCTAATCCGACCGCGTGCCGAGCCGCTCCCGGGCCTTTGCCACCGCATCCGGGCTGACCGGCGCGGCCGCGGTCTTCCAGGCGTTGCGGACATAGGTCAGGACAGCGGCGACTTGCGCGTCGTCGAGCTGCCAGGCGAATGACGGCATGCCGGGCGCGGTCGGCTCGGCGTCGGTGGCGACGCTGCGTCCGCCGCGCAGCACGAGGCGGATAGCGCTGGCGGGATCACCCGCATGGGCCAGCGAGGATTGCGCCAGCGACGGAAACAGCATCGCCACGCCCTTGCCGTCGAGGCCATGACAGGCCGAGCATTGATCGCGGTAGATCGCCTCGCCCGCCTTCATCGCCGACGGCTCGGCCGGCGCCGGTGCGGTGGCCCCAAGTCCCGGCAACGACTTCAGATAGACGGCAATGGCATGCAGATCGTCGTCGTCGTAATGCGAGGTGGAATTGACCACTTCCTCCGCCATCGGTCCGGTCGCCGCCGTGATCCGGTTATGGCCGCTTCTGAGATAACCGGTGATATCGGCCTCGCTCCACTGGCCCAGCCCCTGGCCGGCGTCGCCGGTGATGTCGGGCGCAAACCAGCCCTGCAGGTTGAAGCCGCGCAGATTGTCGCCGGTCTTGTCGCCGCCGAGCAGGGATTTCGGCGTGTGGCAAGCCGTGCAATGCCCGGGGCCCTGCACCAGATAGGCGCCGCGATTCCATTCCGGAGATTTTTGGCTGTCGGGCTTGAATTCGCCTTCCGAAAAATACAGCGCATCCCAGGCCCGCATCGCCAGGCGGATGTTGAACGGAAACGGCAGCGTGTCGGCCTTGACCGGCTGATGCACCGGCTCGACGGTCGCGAGGTACGAGCGGATCGCCAGCACGTCGTCGTGCGTCATTTTGGTGTAGGCGGGATAGGGCATCGCCGGATAGAGCCGGCTGCCGTCCGGCCGCACGCCCCGGCGCACGGCGTCGTCGAACTGCTGGTCGCTCCAGGCGCCGATCCCGGTTTCGTTGTCGGGCGTGATGTTCGAGGAGGTGATGATCCCGAACGGGGTCTCGATCGGACGTCCGCCGGCAAAGGGTTTGCCCACCTTCAGCACGGTGTGACAGGCAAAGCAGTCGGCCACCGTGGTGAGATAATGGCCGCGCTCGATCCGCTCAAACGCCTGGCCATCCGGCTCGGCGGCGCGGCTCGAGCCAACACCCGCGAGCCACGCCGCCACGGCACCGATCAGAATCGGAAGTTTTGCCGCATTACGCATGCACCAGCGGCCCCGGATTTTTCAGATACTGGCCGCGGATCGCGCTTGCCGCCCAGAACGCCAGCGCCGCCACCGTACCGGTCGGGTTGTAGCCGGCGTTTTGCGGAAACGCGCTGGCCCCAGTGACGAACAGGTTGGAGACGTCCCAGCTCTGCAGATAGCGGTTGACCGCGCTGGTATTTGGATCGGTCCCCATGATCACCCCGCCGTTCAGGTGCGTGGTCTGGTAGTCGGTCGCGTCATAGGGTCCCTTGCGATACGCCTTGTCGAGGGTGTGGGCGCCCATCGCGCGGATGATCTCGGCGAACTTGTCGGTCAGATAGGCGTTCTGCTTCAGCTCGTTGTCGTGAAAATCGATCGTCATCCGCATCATCGGGCGTCCAAACCGGTCCTTGTAGGTGGGATCGAGATCCAGATAGACGTCGCGGTAGCTGTAGAAGCTGCCATGCACGCCGGTGCCTGGCGTGACGGTGGACAGATAATTGTCGCGCACCGCGCTCTTCCATTGCGCGCCCCATTTCGGCGTGCCCGGCGGCACGTGCGTGGTCTGGATCGGCCGGCCGCCGGTCTGCACCTGACCCATATAGCCGCCGCCGACAAAGCCGAGCGGGCCGTGATCGAAATTGTCGCCGTTGAATTCGTCGATGCACATGCCGATCGAGCCCGAGGCGATGAACGGATTGAAGTTGAACTTCTTGTTGTCGAAGAAGCCGTTGACGCTCGAGATGGTCTGGTGGGTGAAGTTGCGGCCGATCACCCCCTTGTTGGCGACGGGATCGTAGGGCGTGCCGATCTGCGAATGCAGCAGCATCTGCACATTGAACAGCGTGTAGGCCGACAGGATGACGAGGTCGGCCGGCTGCTCCCATTCCACCCCGCCGGTATCGACGAAAGTGACGCCGGTGGCCTGCTTGCCGGAGCGGTCGAGGTTGATCCGCACCACTTCCGAATTGTCGCGTGCGGTGAAATTGGATTTGCGGATCAGGTGCGGCAGGATCGTGGTCTGCGGACTGGCCTTGGAATAATTGCCGCAGCCGAACCATTCGCAGAACCCGCAATAGGTGCAGGGGCCCATCTGCAGCCCGAGCGGATTCCTGTAGGCCTGCGACAGGTTGCCGGAGGGCTGCGGAAACGGCTTGTAGCCGAGTTCGCGCGCCGCCTTGGCGAACAGGGTGTGGCTGAACGGCTGCTTCTGCGCCGGTGTCGGGTAGGGCCGCGAACGCGGCCCCTCGAACGGGTTGCCGCCGTCCTGGATCTGGCCGCGCAAATTGCCGGCGGTGCCGGAGGTGCCGCAGAGATATTCGAAGGTGTCGTAATGCGGCTCGAGCTCGTCATAGGTGACGCCGAAATCCTGGATCGTCATGTCGGCAGGGAGGAACGCTGCGCCGTAGCGCTCGGTCAGGTGAGTCCGCAGCACGAAATCGGTCGGCAGGAAGCGCCAGGTTTCCGCATTCCAGTGCACGCCGCCGCCGCCGACGCCGTTTGGCGGCATGAACGAGCCCCAGTCGCGGATCGGCAGCGCGGTCTGGTCCATCCTGTTGCGGAAGGTGAAGGTGTTCTGATCGGGGCGCAGGAACAGTTCGTGGCGAATCCGGTAGCGCAACTCGTCCTGCACATAATTGGTCGGGAACTGGGTCGGGGCGTCGCGCCAGGGGCCGCGCTCGATCGCGATGACGTCGAGACCCTCGTCGGTCAGCTCGTTGGCCATGATCGATCCGGTCCAGCCCAGGCCGATGATGACGACGTCCTTTTTCGGCAGCTTGCGGGCCATCGCGGCTTCCCGGTTCAGGTTTTCGGGGACCAGTCGGCGCGGCCGATCAGGCTTACCGGCGGCAGCGGAAAGCGTTCGTTGTGGCGCTCGACCCAGTCGAGATAATTGTAGCGCGCGCCGGGATAGCCGATCATTTTCCATCCCACCATGTCGCGGTTGCCGCCATAGAGCGGGTCGGCGAAAAAACCCTCCTGCGCGTCCTTGATGACAGCGGCGAAGAACGACTGGCCGTCGACGCCTTCGAGTTTTGTCCTGCCGTCCTCGATGCTCTTGAGCAGTTCGTCCTTTTGTTGGTCGGACAGATCGGCAAAACGCTTGTCCTGATATTTCGCCTGGCAATATCGATCGAGCGCAGCCAGCGCCTTGCGATAGATCGCCGCCGGGGCGTCGGGAGATTGCGGGCCCTGCTGCCTGGTGCCGGGCATGAAGGGCGGCCGGGTGTAATGACCCTCGGCGCGGCCATAAGCGCCGGCCAATTGGCGGTCGATGAAGATGGCGCAGCCGGCATCCTTGCCGCCGGGTGTCTGCGCGTCCGGCGGAATGATGCGGTCGGCCAGCGCCTCGACGGCGCGGCCTTCGTCTGCCGTGAAGTAGTGCCAGGGGCCCGGTCTGACCGGGAGCGGAGGGCTGCCGGCGTCCGGCGTCCATGGCAGGCCACCAGAGATGATGGTGGCCCGGCCCTTCATGGTGCCGAGCACCAGAATCGCGGTCCCCGCCAGGAAGTCGCGCCGCCTCATCGCCATCGAAAAATCCACCGCCAGCCGATCCAATGAATGCGCAGCCGTGGCCTCAGGTTCCGACGTCCTGTCGAAAATTTAATGACAGGGCTGGACGGGCGGAATTGTCTTGCTGCCGCAATCACATGGATGTTCCGCTCAAGGTCGCGGTCTCAAAGTCTCATTGATCACGAGGCTGGCTTGCCAGCTTCAGTCGGGGTCGCCGTGGTAATTGGGACAGAAGTCGGGCGCCGTATCGCACGGCCACTGTTTTGTCGGATCCGGGTTTGTCGCGGACCGGCCCCGCGTCGGCAAATAGAAATCCCGCGCGTCGATGCCCGATTGTTTGCCTGGCTCGCGATAGATCGGCGGAGAGGGCAACCCTGCGTCTGCCTGGGTCTGGGCCAAAACCGGCGGAGCCAGCAGCGCGGCAAAAGCCACGCCGGCGAGAATCATTTTCATGAGCTCATCTCCCGATGGTTCGAACGGCGTCAGCGCCTGATGAACCGGAGATGGAGGGCGGTTGCGACGCAAACCATTAAAAACGAGTTTAGTCGCGAACGCAGGCGCGACGAACTGCACAGCCAACGCGGCACGTACCGTCCGGGTTTGCGCCCCAAGTCGGCGAATCGCCGGCTGAAGACGCATCCTCAGATGTGCAATTGCACAGCGTGGAATGACGATCGCCCCGCGAACGCTTGCTGCTTCGCTCTCGCTCACACCGCCCGGCGTTCCGGGGAGATGTCGTGCGAATAGTGGGTACAGTCCATCACCGCCGACAACGCTGCCGATTTCAGCGCTACGGGATCGCGCTCGCCGCGGGCGGCGCAGGCGAGAATTCCCGAGGCAATCTCGGCCTTGATCGTCGACGTGCGCCTGGCTTCCGGAAGCATGCGCACAGCTTCCTCCAAAACCGATTTCATCAACGCGATCAATTCAGGCTGAAAAACCGCTCCTCTGGGATTCATGGTCGGCTCCTGCGCCCCGCCCACCCTCATCTAAATCCGGATTTTCCAATTGAGCAAGGATTCCGAGCAACCTCCATGAAGGTTTTAATAATGAAGCTTTTCAAAGCCCCGCCAGGGCTCGCCGCCAGACGGCAATGCACGAGGAGCCGGGTTTGAGTCAAACCTTTGAGCCGGCCGCGCCTCGGCAAACGGCAAGGCTGCTGTCCGAAGCAGCGGAACTCGTTCTCGGTTCACGCGTTTTCCGCGACGCAATATGGTCAGAGGTAATTGCATCGGGAGCGAGCGGCCATGAACGAGTGGATCGGATCGCTTCAGCAGGATCTTGCTTTCGTTCCCTTGTGGGTGTTCTGGAGCGCATTTCTCGGCGTTTCGGTGATCGGAGGTCTGCTGGTCCACAGGATCGTCTATCTCGGGCTGGAGCGCCGTCTGCGCAACAGGGAACGAACGGCCTGGCTGCTGGTCTTGCGCGAGACCAGGGGGCCGACCGCACTGGCAGTCGTCATCGTCACGATCGGGCTCGGGCTTCAATTGGCCCGCCTGGAAGGGGCCATGGCTGAAGTCCTGCTCAGGTTGCTGCAGATTGCCTTTATCGGCCTTTTGACCTGGGTTGCGATCGTGAGCGTGGATATTTTCGGCGCGGTGTATCTGCGCCGTTTCCGGCTCGACGTCGAAGACAATCTGCTGGCGCGCAAGCAGGTGACGCAGATCAGGATCTTGAAGCGGGCGACCGTGTCGCTGATTGTCGTGGTCGGGGTTGCCGCCGGCCTGATGTCGTTCGATTCCGTCCGGCAATACGGGGTCAGCCTGTTTGCTTCGGCGGGGGTCGCCGGGTTGGCGGTCGGCCTGGCTGCGAGGCCGCTATTGTCCAACCTCATCGCCGGCATCCAGATCGCGATGACGCAACCGATCCGGATAGAGGACGTCGTCATCGTTGAAGGCGAATATGGCACGATCGAAGAGATCACCTCGACCTACGTCGTTGTCGCGCTGTGGGACTGGCGCCGCATGGTTTTGCCGCTGAGCTATTTCATCGAGAAGCCGTTCCAGAACTGGACCCGGGAAACATCATCGATCATCGGCAATGTGACGTTCAACGTCGATTTTGCGACGCCGATCGAGCGCGTTCGCGCGGCATTGTCGGATGCCGTCAGGGCGTCGCCGCTATGGGACGGACGGGTGGTCAACCTGCAGGTCACCGACGCCACCGATGCCTCGATCCAGTTGCGCGCGCTGATGAGTGCAAGGACCGCCGCTTCATGCTGGGATCTGCGCTGCGAGATCCGCGAAAGGCTGGTGTTATTCCTGCAGTCCGAAATGCCGGACTCCCTGCCGCGGCATCGGCAGACTTTCGAGGATTTGACAGGCGTCGATCATGCGCCCATGCAAAAGAGCAACGGCCACAGGCAATCCGGTTGAAGTGCCGACGGAAGGATCGCGGCGTGGTCGTCCAGCCAGATCGCAGCCACGCTCGGTACAGTGGCGCATCTGCGGCAATATCGCGCAAACGCCACGAGTCATCTTCGCGGTGCAAAAAGCCCGGACGATGCCGGGCTTTTTGAACGATTGAAGTGCCGAGAACTCAGTATCTTGCGACGACCGGAGCACCCCAGTTGAAACGGTAGTTCACGCCGACCTTGACGGTATCAATATTGAGGCCAAGAGCCGCCGAGTTAACTCCCAGGGTTGCAGGAGGCGCGGTCACTGAATCGAACCCATAATGCATGTATTCGATTTTGGCGCTCCAGTTCGGCGCAAAGCCCCACTCGATGCCCGCACCGGCCGCATAACCCCAGCGGTCACTGGAGTAGAAGCCCGTAGAGAGGGCCCCTGGTACACCGCCCGTCAATGCGCTGTACGCCGTATTTGCGTATCCCAGACCGCCTGTGCCGTAAAACAGGACCGGGCCAGCCGCATAACCGACGCGGCCACGGAAGGAGGCCAGATCGCGTGTGTTCGAGGCGCAGACAAATGCCGGATTCGGGCAGAGCGTCGAACCCTTGATGTTCGCCCAGTCCCCGTCTGCCTCAACGCCGAGCACCCATGCACCGGTCTGCCAATTATAACCAATCTGACCGCCGGCCAGACCTCCCGAAGTGTGATGGTTGGCGAACGTGTTCACAACATTGAACTGCCAGTCCGTGCGCCCCCATCCGCCGCCGCCGTTGGCGCCGATATAAAAACCTGTCCAGTTGTAGATCGCCGGGGGTACGACGACCGGCGCCTTGGTGTAGGTCCGCGCAGGCAGATCGGCAGCAGACGCCGCGCCGACACCGAGAATAGCGCCGACCGCAACAGCGAAGGATATTTTCACTTTCGAATTTAGCATGGTTCCCCTCATTAAGGTCGGGTGGGCCGGGAATCTAGCCAACACAATTTACCTCATATCTTGGGATCCATTGGATTTTAGTTGGGAGTATCGGCTAATTTTGACCCAGCGTTGCAAAAATAGCTCAGTCCGGAGTTTCTCGGATGGGCTGAATGCCACTGCTAATTATCCTGTTACCGTTTTGGTTGCGCGGCCCGTCTGTCATTCCGAAAAGCCGGGACGATAAGCCTGCCGTTGTCGGCACCAAACGACCCTGACCGGGTGGATCTCTTGCGGCTAGCCCGGCTGTTCCCAACCGGTCGCGCGTAGCCGCTTGAGCGGCGGGTAATCGCCAATGGACCGGAGACCGAGTATTCGGCGATAGTACAAGCTAACAAGGAGCGCGGGGTGTGAGGCCAACAAAGCCGCCGATGATCGTGGTTATTCCCCTCGACGGAAACTGAAGCCCCCCGATGCACGCGCCAACAAAGAAGCCTGCGAAACTCAAGAAAGCCCAGAGGTAGTTCCTGAACTGACACGCCTTGCAGCGCGGGACGGTTACTTTGACAACATTCCGTCCCCAAGCGCTACGTTTGACCGGAACGCCCAATCCATCCGCATATTGGCTGCGATTGACCAGAGTTTGGCTGTGCGCACAACCGGGATCGGCTGCTGCGTCACATTGCCAACAGACGGTGTCTTCATTCGTCATGACCGTTAGCGCAGGAAGTGCCTGCTCGGTTCCCTGACGAAGTTGGAAAACGCTGGTCGTTGTCTTCAATTGCCGTGCTGTGGCGAAACGCCCAGCATAACTTTGACTGCGGCAATCACATCGGTCGCAAGTTGAGCTGCACCCAGCGGAAACACCGTGGACGAATTTCGGACAAAAGCCTCCCTTCGATGATCCGCGAACGGTCGACACCACATCTGCGTGCGACAATGGGGCTGTGCTGATCCCGAAACTGACAGCAGGCCGAAGGGACGCTCGCTCCCGTGTCTTGCCGAACGGCATTCAGAGGCGATACCATCTCGGGGAGCCGCGAGGCTCTTTTCAAGAAGAGGGCGCTACCTCAATGATCCGACCTTTGCTTTTATCGGTGCCGACTTGCGCCCTGTTGCTTTGGAATGTCGGAGCGCGTGCGGAAACCAGGCCTTCCCCGAACGCCATTGTGAAATGCGGTCGCCTGGCCGGGCTGAAGCATCTGCCTGGATGGGAGACACCCGCAATCTATAAGATCGAAGGAAACAAAATAACCTTTGAGCGTGTCCTGACATCGGCTGATGAAACCCAAGCCTGGTCAGGTCTGAAAGGTCAATCCGGACAGATCCTGCTTGTTGGAGAGGGGGGCGACAAGTCTGATCGGTGGGTTATGGAATTTTCCGGCAAATGGGCAGGCGAGAACAGGACCAGGCTGACTGGTAAATTCATATATACGTCCGGAAGCTCCGGTTACCGGATTTGCACGATCAACCTGTAAAGATGGTGATAAGAACATGGCTCGGCAGCTTTTCTTCGCGATCACCCTGTTGGGCGTCGGAGTGCTCCTCAACTCCCCGGCAGAAGCAGTCACAAACGCCGCGGGATGTGAGGATCAAGCCGCAAACTGCGTGGGCCGATGTGCCAACCCCGGCGGTGGGACGAATGACAACAAATGCATTTTGTCCTGCGACCGGCAGGTGACCAGATGTTTGATACGTGCGCATGGCGCGGCCGGACTTGGCAGGCGGTGACGGGATCGAACCGCCAAGATCCCCTGAACCAGCGTGAACATGGCCCAAGCCGCTTTTCGACAAGTGTTGGTCAGCGGGTGGCGGCAGAACGCCGCCGGCAGAAGCGACCGGTGGATCAGACAGTTCATGGAAGCTGAGGCAATCTGCCTGCGTTTCCAGTCTCGCCGTTAATTTTGAGTTGGTCCCGGTTGCACTGCCATACGCACGTTGCGGCGATGTTGTTCAATCCACGGATATTCAAATGAAATTGGCCGATTCATTGCCCTTGATCGAGAAGCTTCCGCAATACAAATCCTCGCAGGAGGTGGGCGCTGCTTTCGCTGAGTTCGTGGCGGCTCACGGCTTTCTGGCAACAGCATGTGGCGAGTCGCGCGATACTCCGGAAGGTAGAAGTTGGGAGTTTTTCTTCAATACGTGGCCCGCCGATTGGCTTCTGCAGTACCAGAAGAACGACTTCGTCAGACACGATTTGCTGCCGATGGTGGCGCGATACTCGGCGCAAACCTTCACCTTTCTTGAGGCCATGAGAGGACGAACGCTGACTGCCAAGCAGCGCGAACTTCACGAATGGACAAATGGCCTGGGCATTGTCGATGCAATCGCGGTACCGTTCCACTATCCCGGAGGCGACCTGGGTCTGTGCGTCAGTCTCGCCAACCATCCGATCGACGACCGCTTTGAGCGAAATGTCCTGCAGATGGTGTCCTTGTTCACCTACCAACGCTGCCGGGAGCTGGGTGGCCAGAGCGAGGCAAGCATGGCTCCGAGGCTGCTGACGCGCCGCGAGGCCGACTGCATGCGATGGGTGCTCAAGGGAAAATCCGACACGGACATTGCCTCGATTCTGGAAATCTCGCATACCACGGTGAAATTCCACATTGACCGGGTGAAAAAGAAGCTCGATGTCAAAACCCGAACCCAGGCCGTGGCAGCTCTGGTTTCGCTCGGCTATCTTTAAGACCAGGCGATCTCCCGCACAGCCGATCGCCAGTTGAATTGTATTCCTGCAATGCGCCCACGCTTTCTCCGCAAGCGACGAAACCGGTGTCCGGAGCCGACGCGGCGTGCTGAAATGGAAACGAAGATCCGCTCAAGTCGCGTCGGTCAGACAACGGGATCGATCACATTGGAATCCGTCATCGGTCTTTCGGCCGCCTGTCTCGCTGCCGATTCCGATGATCTCGCCCACCATTCCGATTTGATGTCGCCCGGGGCGTGAGGCGTTCTGGCGGCGGCTCGCCCCAGTCAAAGGACAAGATTTTTGCGATTTTCTCGCCGCGAAGCCAGTCGTTAGAACTCGATAGAACACCGCCGGTTACCGGATCAAGAATCTCCGGTACTAGAATGTGCAGGTGACCGTCGAACAAGGACTCGGCCGCCTTGGCCTTCCTATGCCCGCGGACGTATGCCTTGGCGGGGTTGAATTTGAATTCCGCGGCTAGGCTATCGACCGCT
>Ga0182030_10007450_pt1 | contig 22825 bp, 16 predicted proteins | sample 812S3MmetaG_FD_121299 | JGI IMG/M metagenome (GOLD analysis project Ga0182030, IMG submission 121299) | Permafrost microbial communities from Stordalen Mire, Sweden - 812S3M metaG (Illumina Assembly) | ecosystem: Environmental > Terrestrial > Soil > Wetlands > Permafrost | place: Sweden...
ACGCTCGGCCAGATGGCGAGCCAGATCGTTAAACTGGTCGGCCTCGTGCGGCGCATCGCCAAACGCCCGTGTGCAGTGGGCCGCGCCATACTCGCAATTGTCCGGTTCAGCATGCACGCGCAGCGACTCCAGGTCGTAGACGCCGTCGCGGCCGATCCACGGCGCGCCCGAGCGCAAGCGGCTGGCGAGATAGAGCCCCGCCAGCCCCGCGAACAGGCTGGACAAAACATGCGCGCCGATGGTGACGCGGTCGGTGCGAATGCCGGCAAGCCGGGCGCCCGCCGCGTTGCCGCCGACCGCGTAGATATGCGCGCCGAAGCGCGTCGCGCCGAGCAACCAAGCTGTCGCAGCGGCCAACGCGAACAGGGCGATGACCGACCACGGCAGCACCCCAAGCGCGCCATAGGCGACGGCGCCGAAGGCCGGCGGCACGGAGCCGGTGAAATCGTTGAAATTGGCCGAGAGCACGCCTTGCATGACGAGCCCGGAGCCCAGCGTCGCAATCAGCGGGCTGACGTTGAGCCGCGAAATCACCAAGCCGTTGATGGCGCCGACGGCGGCCGACAGCGCCAGCACCAGCACGACCGCCGGCAGCATCATGGACGGCTCGCCGCGCATGACGAACGAGGCGATCACGGCGGCGACGCTGATGAGACTTCCCACCGAGAGGTCTATCGAGCCGCATAGGATGACCAGCGTCTGGCCGAGCGCGACGATCCCCAACCCGACCATGCGCTGCGCCAGACCGACGAGGCCGTTTGCGTCGAGTTGGTTGAACGAACGCGTCCACAGCGCCGCGCCGACATAGAGCGCCGCCGAGCCGACGAACAGCAGCAGCGGCGCGCGGGCGCGCAACGATACGGCGGCGCCGCTCATGCGACGCGCTCCAGCGCATGACCGACCGCCAGCGCCATGACGTCCTCCTCGGACGCGCCGCGCGGCGCTTCGCCGACGATGCGGCCGTCGCGCATCGCGACGATGCGGTCGCTGACGCCGACCAGTTCCGGCAGGTCGGAGGAGACCATCACGATGGCACGGCCGCGCGCGGCGAGATCGCGCATTATTGCGTAGATCGAGGCCTTGGCGGCGACGTCGACTCCGCGCGTCGGCTCCGCGAAAATGAGCAACTGCGGGTCGCGCGCGAGGCAGCGCGCGACGACGACCTTCTGTTGGTTGCCGCCCGAGAGCGCGCGCACCGGAATGTCGAACGAAGCCGCGCGCACGTCGAGCGCGTTCAGTTGGGCATCGAGCGCGCGCGCCGACATTTCCTTGGCGGCCGGGCGGCGAAGGGCGGCGGCGAAGGCGCGCAGGGTCAGCGCCGCATTGTCGCGCAGGCTCTGGCCGAGCACGAGCCCCTCGGCCTTGCGGTCCTCAGGCAGCAGGCCAGCCCCGGCGCGAATCGCCTCGCGCGGCGAACGCGGCGCATAGGGTGCGCCGCCGAGCCGCATCCGCCCGCGCGTGAACGGCCGGTCGCCGATGAGCGCGCGGGCGAGCGCGGCCTTGCCGGCGCCTTCGAGCCCGGCGACGCCGACGATCTCGCCTCGCCGCACCACGAGATTTATGTCGGCGAGTTCCGCGTTGCCGCCGCCTTCGATTTCGAGCAGCGCTTCGCCCGGCGGGCCGCCCGGGGCGGGAAAATATTCGGCGAGATCGCGTCCAACCATCGCGCGCACCAGCCGCTGCGTCGGCATTTCGGACGTCGGCGCGGTGACGACCTTGCGCCCGTCCTTCAGCACCGTGACGCGGTCGGAGACGGCGGCGATCTCGGGCAGGCGGTGCGAGACATAGATGATCGCCACGCCCTCGTCGCGCAGGCGGCGCAACAGGTCGAGCAGCCGCGTAGCCTCGGCGTCGTCGAGCGCCGCCGTCGGTTCGTCCATCACCAGAATGCGCGGATCGCCGCAGAGCGCCTTGGCGATCTCCGCCATCTGCTGCTCGGCTACGGAGAGATCGCCGGCGCGGTTGTCGGGGTCGAGCGTCGAGCGCAGCCGCGCGAGAGTTCGCCGCGAACCCAAGCGCATCGCCGCGCGGTCGAGCCGGCCGAAGCGCGTGGGCTCGCGGCCGAGAAAGATGTTCTCCGCGACCGTGCGGTCCGGCAGCAGGCTCAATTCCTGATGCACGATGGCGACGCCGGCCTGTCGCGCCGCTATCGGATGGGCGAAGGCGACCGGTTCTCCGGCGATGCGCAGGCGCCCGGAGTCCGGTTGATAGACGCCGCCGAGGATCTTGATGAGCGTCGACTTGCCGGCGCCGTTCTCGCCGCAGATCGCGTGGACCTCGCCGGCCGCGCCATCGAAGCTGACGTCGTCGAGCGCCCGCACGCCGGGAAACGCCTTGCAGATCGAATCCATTTCCAGCGCGAGGCTCATTCCGCGGCGAGGCGTTGCGGCGCGGCGAGCCGGGCGCTGGGGTCCTTGTGCATCTTGCCGTCCTTCATGATCATCACGAAGCGGTCGGGACCCACCAGCACGGATTGATCCTGCAGGGGATCGCCGTCGACGAGCAACAGATCGGCGAGCGCGCCCTCGGCGACGACGCCGAGTTCGCCCTTGCAGCCCATGAGATCGCCGCCGACGGCGGTCGCGCATTTGAGCGCCTCGGCCGGGGAATAGCCGAAGAATTTGACGAAATGGCCGATGTCGCGCGCGTTCTGGCCCATCGGCGTGACGGTGAAGCCGTAATCGCCGCCAACCACCACGCGCATGCCGCGCTTGCGCATCTGTTGATAGGTCGCGACCGTGTATTCGAGCTTGCGCGGCAGGTTCATCTTTTCCGCGATCTCTTTGGTGAGGCCGACGACCTCGCCCTCGAACACCGAGTTGTGCACGAGGCCGAAGGCCGGGCCGACGATCACCCGATCCTTGGCCGCCTCCAGCATGTCGAGCGCCTCCTCGTCGGCGAAATCGCAATGGTAGATGCAATCGGCGCCGGCGCGCACCGAGCGCTTGACCGATTCGGCGGCGCGCGCGTGCACGGCGACGCGCTTGCCGAAATCGTGCGCGGTCTCGACGCCGGCGTTCAATTCCTCCTGGCTGATCGACACCAGTTCGGCGCGGCAATTGGAGACGAATTCGTCGCCGGAGACGTTGATCTTGATGTTGTCGACGCCCTCGCGGGCGCACAGCCGGACCGCGCGGCGGATTTCGGTCACGCCGTCGGCGACCATGCCGAAGCCCTCGAAATGGCCGTGGTTCTTGCGCTCGTCGCCGAGTCCCCCGGTCGTGGTGATCTCGGGGCCGGCGGCCTTGTAACGGGGACCGGCGAGATAGCCGTCCTCGATCTCCTGGCGCACGACGACGTCGAGGCGCAGCTTGGCGGAGGCGGCGGAATAGGCGGAGGTGAAGCCGTGGTTGAGCAGCAGCGTGGCGTTGCGCATCGTGCGCAACAGATGCTCCTCGGGCGGGATCTCGCCGAGGTCCTGGTTGCGCGCGGGGTTGACGAAGGAGAGATGGCAATGGCCCTCGACCAGCCCCGGCATCAGGAACAGGCCGCGCGCGTCGAAGGTCGAGGAGGCGCGGCTGGCGTCGATCTGATCCCGGCCGCGCGCCACCGCCTTGATGCGCTGGCCTTCGACAAGCACCTCGCCGGGATAGGCCGCGTCGCCGACCGCGTCCCAGACCTGCGCGTTCCTGATGAGCGTCGCCGCCATGAACTCCTCCCCGTATAGGCGCCTTTCCGGCTGAGGAGACGTTATGTCGGAACGCACGAAATCGCCACTTCAACTTCGGGCCGGCAATTCGAAATTCAGACCGGCCGCCAATTCACGCTGCGGTCCGGATAATAACGGCGCCCGGAGCTTCCGTTTGCGGACGAACCGGGGCATGATTCCTGGGCACATCAAGGAGGTCGATTTGCGGAGACTCATCGTGGCTGCGGCGGCGCTGGCGGCAAGCGGGTCCGCTCGGGCGCAGGATCTCGATACCGGCTGGCGGACCTATGTCAACGCCCGTTTTGGCGTCGCGGTCGAATACCCCGACGTGTTTTCGGTCCGCGACCCCGAGCCGGCCAACGGCGACGGGCAGGTTTTCCATACGCCCGGCGGGGAGGCGAAATTGACGGTCTATGGCAGCTACAACGCCAACCGAAAATCGCCCGGCGAGCTTCTGGAGGCCTACAAAACCGCCGGAGTCGAATATTCCTATGCGACGGCGACAAGGGGCTGGTTTGTGTTGTCCGGCGTAAGGGCGGGAACGATCGGATATATGCGCTGCAATTTGGCGCCCTCGGACGTCGTCGGCTGCTTCGACATCGAGTACCCGGCGTCGCAGGCGAGGACATGGGCGCCTGTGGTTGAACGATTGGGCCGATCTTTGCGGCTGACGTCGGTCAAGTCGTGATAGGACGACAACTAGCCGGACTTCGCGAGGAACGATGAGTGAATCCGCCGACGACCTGACACGGCGTACGCGAGAACTGGCCGCCACGCTCGTCGGATGGCCGAGCGTCACCGGAAGCGCTGATGAGGCCGCGTTCGCGCAGCGCCTGTTCGACCTGATGGCGGGGTGGCCGTATTTCCGGCGCCACCCCGAGAACCTTGTGCTCGCTCCCGTGCCGGGCGGCCCGCATCGGCGGCAGAGCCTGCTGGCGCTGGTTCGCGGCGCGGGACGTCGCACGGTCGCGCTGGCGGGTCACTTCGATGTCGTCCCCGTCGATGACTATGGCGACCTTGCGCCGCTGGCGGGCCAGCCTCAGGCTTTGCGCGAGGGCCTGCTGCGCCGGCTGCGCGCTGCGGGAGATGCGCCGCTCGCGCTCGCCGATCTCGAAAGCGGCGAGTTCCTGCCGGGCCGCGGCATGCTGGACATGAAGTCCGGCCTGGCGGCGGGTCTCGCGGTGCTGGAGCAGTTCGCCGGCGAGGAGGGACGTCAAGGCAATCTGCTGCTGCTCGCGACCCCTGACGAGGAGGACCGCTCGGCCGGCATGCGCGCCGTCGCGCGGATGCTGCCGCAGTTCCTCAGCGAGCGCGGGCTCGACGTCGCGCTCGCGATCAATCTCGACGCCATATGCGACAACGGAGATGGCGTGACGGGGCGCGTGGTGGCGATGGGCTGCCTCGGCAAACTGCTGATCAGCGCTTTCGTCGTCGGCAAGGAGGCGCACGCCTGCTATCCGTTCGACGGCGTCAGCGCGGTCCATCTCGCGGCGGAGCTGGCCTGCGAGTTCGAGGCGGCGCCGGAGCTTTCCGAGCGCACCGGCCGCGAGCTGGCGGCCCCGCCCGCGGCGCTCGGCCTGAAGGACAGCAAGACGGCCTACAACGTGACTACGCCCGGCCGTGCGTGGTTGTTCTGGAACGTGTTGCAGCACCGCCGCAGCGCTCGCGAAGTGTTCGAGGCGGCCGAGATGCTTGCGAGCCGCGCCGTCGCGCGCGCTGCGGCGCGTATTCGCGAACGCGCCGCGGCTTTGGGCAGCGACGTAACGCCGACCGGCGCCTGGGCGGATCTCCGCATCCTGCGTTTCGCAGATCTCCTCGCGGCGGCCCGCGCCCGTACGCCTGAGATCGACGCCGCGCTGGATGCCGAGGTGGCGACTCTCGCCGCAGACGGGACGCTCGACTGGCCGACGCAGAGCTATCGCCTGACGGAGCAGGTCTGGGCCGCCGCGGGATCGCCGGGGCCGCTCGTCGTGCTCGGCGTCGCCTCCATGCCCTATCCCGCCATCGGCTGGCCGGAGGGGGCGACGCGTCTGGCGGAGACGATCGACAAAGCGAGAGCCGCCGTCGCGACGGAGACGGGCGTCGCGATCGCGACCCAAGCCTATTTTCCCGCCATCGCCGACATGAGCTTCCTGGGGCCGGTGGACGGCGCGGCGCTGGATCTGGTCGCGGCCAACATGCCGGTCTGGCGCTCCGGCGCGGTCGGCCTGACGACTCCGGGGATTCCCACGATCAATATCGGCCCCTGGGGTCGCGACTACCATCACTGGCTGGAGCGCCTTAACGTCGACTATGCGTTTCGCGTGTTGCCGCGCCTCGTGCGACGTGTTGCGCGCGACGTGCTGCAATCCGCATGACCGTCTTCGGCGCTTTCGTCGCCGAAGACGTGACGATTACGCCTGGCCTCGGGGCTTGCTAAACCCCGCTCCCCGCGTCAACGTGAACGCCTCCATGCGTTATTCCGCCTTTTCGATTCTCAAGCAGGGCCTCAGCGGCAATCGCCACTGGTCGCGCGCATGGCGCGCCCCGGAGCCGCAACCGCGCTACGACGTCGTCATAGTCGGGGGCGGCGGCCACGGACTCGCCACCGCGTATTACCTTGCGAGCAAATTTGGCGTGCGCAACGTAGCGGTGCTGGAGAAGGGCTATCTCGGCTCCGGCAACATCGGCCGCAACACCACGATCATCCGCTCCAACTATCTGCTGCCGGGCAACAACCCCTTCTACGAGATTTCGCTGAAGCTGTGGGAGGGGCTGGAGCAGGATTTCAACTTCAACAGCATGGTTTCGCAGCGCGGCGTGCTGAACCTGTTCCATTCCGACGGGCAGCGCGACGCCGCTATCAGGCGCGGCAACGCGATGCGGCTGCATGGCGTGGACGCCGAACTGCTGAGCCGCGACGACCTGCGAAAGCGCGTTCCCATGCTCGACTTCGACAATGCGCGCTTTCCCATCCTGGGCGGATTGTTGCAGCCGCGCGGCGGCACGGTGCGTCACGACGCCGTCGCCTGGGGTTATGCGCGCGGCGCCGATGCGGCCGGGGTCGACGTCATCCAACATTGCGAGGTGACGGCCATCCGGCGCGGCGCCCAAGGCCGCGTCGAGGGCGTGGAGACGACGCGCGGCTTCATCGGCGCGGGCAAGCTCGCGCTCGCCACCGCGGGGCATTCCTCGCAGACGGCGCGGATGGCCGGACTCCGGCTGCCAATCGAGAGCCATGTGCTGCAGGCCTTCGTATCGGAGGGCCTGAAGCCATTCATCGACACGGTCGTCACCTTTGGCGTCGGCCACTTCTACATCTCGCAATCCGACAAGGGCGGGCTCGTGTTCGGCGGCGACATCGACGGCTACAATTCCTACGCACAGCGCGGCAATCTCGCGCTTGTCGAGCATGTGATGGAGGCGGGCGTGTCGATGATCCCCGCGCTCTCGCGGGTCAAGGTTCTGCGCTCGTGGGGCGGCGTGATGGACATGACGATGGACGGCTCGCCGATCATCGACCGCACGCCAATCGAAAATCTATATCTCAACGCGGGCTGGTGTTACGGCGGCTTCAAGGCGACGCCGGCCTCCGGCTATTGCTTCGCGCATCTGATCGCACGCGAGGAGCCGCACCCCGTGACCCAACACATGCGGCTCGACCGCTTCGAGCGCGGCTATCTCCTCGACGAGACCGGCCGCGGCGCGCAACCCAATCTGCACTGACATGGCGAGCCTCATCTCCTGCCCGCATTGCGGCCCGCGCCCTCGCGAGGAGTTCTCCGTCCGCGGAGCGGCCCTCACGCGCCCCGCGCCAGAGGCGAGCCGCGCGGAGGGGTTCGCCTATGTCTACCTACGCGACAACCCGCGCGGCTTGCTCGATGAATGGTGGCGCCACGGCTCCGGATGCGGGCGCTGGCTCGTCGTCACGCGCAACACGCTGACCCACGAGGTCGTCGCCGTGCGGGACGTCGGCGCATGACCTCATATCGCTTGCCTGAAGGCGGTCGCATCGACCGCGCCGCGTCGCTCGCCTTCCGCTTCGACGGCAAGGGCTACAGAGGCCATCCCGGCGACACGCTCGCCTCCGCGCTGCTCGCCTCGGGCGTCTCGCTGATGGGGCGGTCGTTCAAATATCATCGCCCGCGCGGGGTCGTGACCGCGGGCTCCGCCGAGCCCAACGCGCTCGTCACCATCGGCGAGGGCGGCCGGCGCGAACCGAACGTGCGCGCCACCATGCTCGAACTGCACGACGGCCTCGTCGCGGAGAGCCAGAACCGCTGGCCGTCGCTCGGCTTCGACGTCGGCGCCGTCGCGGGTGCGCTCTCGCCCTTCCTGGGCGCGGGTTTCTACTACAAGACCTTCATGTGGCCGGCGCGCCTTTGGGAGCGGATCTACGAGCCGGCGATCCGCCGCGCGGCCGGACTGGGCCGCGCCGGCGCCGATCCCGACCCGGATGCTTACGAAAAGCTGTGGGCGCATTGCGACCTGCTGATTGTCGGCGCCGGTCCCGCCGGGCTCGCGGCGGCGCTGACATCAGCGCGGGCCGGCGCCGAAACCCTGGTCGTCGACGAGGGCTTCGAGTTCGGCGGTTCGCTGCTGAGCGAGAGCGCGACTTTTGGCGGCGAAAGCGCGGTCGATGCGCTCGGCCGCGTCCTAGCGGAACTCAGGACGCTGCCCAACTGCCGCCTGCTCGCACGCACAACCGCCGTAGCCTGGTACGACGACATGACGTTCGCCGCTGTCGAGCGCGTGCAAAAACACGTCGCTGTTCCCGACCCCGGCGAGCCTGTGGAGCGGCTGTGGCGCATCGTCGCCAAGCGTGCGCTGCTGTGCACCGGCGCCGAGGAGCGGCCGCTCGTGTTCGGCGGCAACGACAGGCCCGGCGTGATGCTGGCCGAGGCGGGTCTTGCCTATGCGCGCCGGTTCGGCGTCGCGGTCGGTCGCCGCGTCGGCTTGTTCACCAACACAGAGGGCGGCGCGCGCGTGGCGCGAGTCCTGAAGGCAAGCGGCGTTGAAGTCGCGGCCGTCGTGGACGCGCGCAAAGGCGGCGCCGTGCTCTCGACCTCCGGCGGTCTCGCGCTGACCGGCGCGGAGGTGGAGGAGGGCGGCCGGCGCCGGCGGATCGAACTCGACGCGCTGCTGATGTCCGGCGGCTACAGCCCGCGCATCCATCTCGCCTGCCAGCGCGGCGGCAAGCCGCGCTGGAGCGATGCGCATGTCGCCTTCTTGGCGCCGGAAGGCGGCGCGCTGCCGCTCGCGGGCGCGGCGGCCGGCGCGGCGACGCTCGCCGCCTGCGTCGAGCAGGGCGCGCGATTGGCCGCAAGCCTGCTCGCCGAGATTGGCCGGACGGCTGCGGCGGCTTCGTTCGGCGCGATCGAGGACGATTGGACCAACGCGCCGGCCAAGCCGCTCTGGCGCGTCGCAAAGTCGAGGGGCAAGGCGTTCGTCGACTTCCAGAACGACGTGCAAGTCGACGACCTCGGCCTCGCCGTGCGCGAAGGCTACGATCACGTCGAACTCGCCAAGCGCTACACGACCAACGGCATGGCGACCGACCAGGGCAAGCTCTCCAACGTCAACGCCATCGGCATTCTCGCTGATGCGCGCGGCGTCTCGCCCGCTGAGGTGGGAACGACCACCTTCCGTCCGTTCTATACGCCGGCGTCGTTCGGCGTGCTGGCGGGACCCAACACAGGCAAAGACTTCCAACCAACGCGCAGGTCGCCGCTGCACGACTGGGCGCAGCGGCGCGGCGCGGTGTTCGTGGAGGCCGGCGCCTGGATGCGCTCATCCTACTTCCCGCGCGAGGGCGAGACGCATTGGCGTCAGGCCGTCGACCGCGAAGCGCGCACGGTGCGCAGCGCCGTCGGCCTGTGCGACGTTTCGACCCTCGGCAAGATCGAGATCGTCGGCCCCGACGCTGGCGCGCTGCTCGACCGGGTGTACACCAACCCGTTCGCCAAGTTGCCCAACGGCCGCGCCCGCTATGGCCTCATGCTGCGCGAGGACGGCTTCTTATTTGACGACGGCACGACGAGCCGGCTCGGCGAACAGCGTTATTTCATGACCACGACGACCGTGGCCGCGGCGCAGGTGCTGGAGCATCTGGAGTTCTGCGCGCAGGTTCTCTGGCCGGACCTCAAGGTCCGCCTCGCCTCGGTGACGGATCAATGGGCGCAGATGGCGCTCGCCGGGCCGCTTTCGCGAAAAGTGCTGCAGAGCATCGTTGACGCCGATGTCTCCAACGAAGCCTTTCCTCATCTCGCGGCGCGGGAGGTCACGCTGCTCGGCGGCAGGATACACGCGCGTTTGTTCCGCCTCTCCTTCTCCGGCGAACTCGCCTATGAGATCGCCGCGCCTGCGGGGTTTGGCGGCGCTGTCGCCGAGGCGCTGATGCAGGCAGGCAGGCCGCATGGCGTCTGCCCCTACGGGTTGGAGGCGATGGGCGTGATGCGGATCGAAAAGGGCCATGTCACGCACAGCGAGATCGACGGAACAACCACGCCGGAGGATCTGGGTCTCGGCCGGCTGGTCTCGAAGCAGAAGCGCGACTTCATCGGGCGCGCGATGGGCGAGCGCGAAGGGCTGACGGACGCGAACCGTCCGCGTCTGGTGGGGCTGCTGGCGCTCGAGCCGGCGCAGTCCCTTCGCGCCGGCGCGCATGTCGTGCGAAAAGGCGAGGCGGCGACACTGGAGAACGATCAGGGACACGTGACGTCAGCCTGCTATTCGCCCGAGGTCGGCGGTCATATCGCGCTTGCGCTGGTGAAGCGCGGCGCTGAGCGCTACGGCGAAGAGGTCGTCGTCTGGAGCGGCTTGACCTCGGAATATGTCTTGGCGCGCGTCGTCGCGCCGGTCTTCGTCGATCCCACTCACGGACGCCTGCATGGTTGACAATCAACTCATGCGGGAATCCGAACTACCCGCAGCTCCCTATGCGTCGCCCAGAGGATTTGTCTTGCGCGCGCGGCCGATGGGACACATGCTGCTGGCGCTGGGCTTTCCCGGCGCGGCGGCGCCGGCTTTCGCGGTTCGCCCGGCCGGCCCGCAAACCTGGATCGTGATTGGCGACGCGCCTTTGAGCCCGGGCGATCTCGCTCAGCGCGAGTCCGAACTGGGCGGCGCCGTCGCGCTGGTTGACCTCACCCACGGTCGGGAGCGTCTGGAAATCTCCGGGCCAGGCGCGGCGCGCAAGCTCGCCGCTGGCGTCGCGGTCGATCTCGCTTCATCCGCCTTTCCGGTCGGCGCAAGTTGTCAGACTTTGTGCGGCCACATTGCGGTTCATCTGACGCGAACCGGACCCGAAAGCTTCGAGCTTATCGTCGGCCGCAGCCTCGCGCACGACCTTTGGCGCGCGCTGTCGGCCTGAGCCCTAGGCGCCCTGCCAATCATCGCGCCGCCCACAGCATCCCGCGACGGACGATCTCGCGCATTGGCGGCACATCGAACTCCGCCGCGACGTGACCGAGCGAGCTGTAGAACACGCGGCCTTCGCCGTGCCTGCGCTTCCACACCACGGGCATCACGACGCCCTTCGTCCAGGGCGCGTGCTCGCCCGAGAAGGTGGTTGTCGCCAGCACCTCGTTCGACGGGTCGACATGCATGTAATATTGCTCGGAACAATATTGAAAACCGTCGATGCCCTGCACGATGGGATCGTCGGGCTTGGCGATGTCGACGCGGTAGTCGATGACGTTGCCGGGATGGGCGACCCACTGGCCGCCGCACATGAACTGATAATCCACCGCCTCGCGGAAGGAATCGCACATGCCGCCGTGGTAGCCCGCGAGTCCGACGCCGCTGCGCACCGCGGCGGTGAGGTTCTCGACCTCCTCCTTCTCGATCTTCGACATCGTGACAATGGGAACAATCAAACTCATGTTGCGGATGGCGGGGTCCGCGAAGGCCTCGGTTGTGTTCTCGACGTGAACCTTGAATCCTTCGCTCTCCAGCATGGAGGCGACGATCCTCGCGCCCTGCTCGGGCTCGTGACCGCTCCAGCCTCCCCAGACGATGAGCGCTTCCCGCATCGGATGTTTCCTTATCCAAGCTGCGCCGCGCTTCCGCGCGCGGCTAGTCGAGCCGCCCCTTGCGGAGCTTCTCCGGCATCGGCGCCGGCCGATCCGGACGGCTTGCGATTTTGACGGCGGCCCCGCTATCGGAGGAGGTCTGAAACCCCTCCATAACCTCCAGCGCGTGGAGCGCCAGCTTGCCGTTGGCGCGGTGCGGCCGACCGGCGCGGATGGCGTGAGCCATTTCGGCGAGGCCGATGATGCGATAGTTGGCGTCTGCGTAGGGGCGCTTGGTTGCAACCTTTCGCCACTCGTTTTTCACGGTCGAGAGCCGGACCTCGCCGTCGAAATTATTGGGGTCGGGAACGATCAGCGATCCCGTTTCGCCATAGATCTCGATCGGGACGTGCTTGTGGCTCAGGACGTCGAAGCTCATCGTGACCGACACCGCCGCGCCGCTGACAAAATGCATCGCGCCCGTGACATGGGTCGCGACTTCGACGGGAATGCGTGAACCTTTCAGCGGCTCGCTGGCGATCAACCGTTGCGCGCGCGTGCGCGTGGCGACGCCGACGACCTTATCGACGGGGCCGAGCAGGTTGACGAGCGCGGTGACGTAATAGGGTCCCATGTCGAGCATCGGGCCGCCGCCGGCGAGATAATAGAAGGCCGGGCTCGAGTGCCAGCGCTCATGGCCCGGACACATGAAGAACGCGGTCCCGCCCACAGGCGCGCCGATCAACCCGTCGTCGACGCACTGACGCGCCCGCTGCTGCGCGCCGCTCAAGAACGTGTCCGGCGCGCAGCCCAGCCGCAAACCCCCAGCCTTCGCCGCCGCGCTGAGTATCCGGGCCTCCGCGACAGTGACGCCGAGCGGTTTTTCCGAGTGGACATGCTTGCCGGCCGCGATGGCCCGAAGGCCAACCTCGACATGCGCCTTCGGCACAGTCAGGTTCAGGATGATCTCGATCTCGGGATCGGCCAGCGTCTCCTCAACTGACCGCGCGGGAATCCCGAACTCCGCGGCGCGTGCGGCGGATGCCCTAGGGTTCATGTCGGACAGCGCGACCAGATCGAGGATCGGAAAGGTCTTCGACGCCTTCAGATAGGCCGCGCTGATGTTGCCGCAACCGATGACGCCGACCTTGACGCGCTTCATGCCGGGCCTCCCCCGTGAATGGCGCCGCTGCGATGCGGGGCGGGACCGGTCGCGCCGCGGCGCCCGGGGCGATTCGCTCGACGCGGCGATGATGTAGCGTCGCGGCGAGTTCCGCTAGTTTTTCTTGATCGCCCCGCCGCTGGCCGGACTCATTTTACCCGTCGACGCTGTGGACGGAGACAGCCGGCCGCCGCCCGACTATTCTCCCCGCGCGCCATCGGCCTAAACTGCGGCATGCGAATCGTCACCTATCGCGACCTGCGCCCTGGCAAATTCGGCAAGCCGATAGCGCGCCTGAGCGCAGCGCTGGCGCGCGCCGACTTCGCTGCGGCCGGGCTGAAAAAGCTGACGCCGACGCCCTATTGGCGCGCCAAGCTCAGCGACGAGGCGCGCCTGCTCCTGCAGTTCGTCCCGTTCCAGGGCGAGACCGTTTGCCTGTTTCTGGAAGTCATCGCGGATCACGCCTACGAAAAATCCCGCTTCCTGCGCGGCGCGGCGGTTGACCGCGAGAAGATCGAGGCCGGCCCGGACGAAACAAAGCCCGAGCCGGAGGCGCGGCCGGGCTGGGAGTTCAGGTGGCTGCCGCCGGAGGCGGTCGCATTCGACCTGCTCGACAAGCCGCTCGTGCTCGACGCCGCCCAGGAAGCGGTGCGCAACCATGCGCCGCCGCTCGTCATCATCGGCCCCGCCGGCTCGGGCAAGACCGCCGTGACGCTCGCCAAGATGCGCGAGGCGACCGGCGACGTGCTCTACGTCACGCTCTCGGCCTATCTCGCGCAGACCGCGCGGCGGCTCTACGGCGCGCACGGCTACGAAAATCCGCAGCAGAGCGTCGAATTCATGAGCTTTCGCGAATTCGTCGACTCCATCGCGATTCCCGAAGGCGACGAGGTCAGCTTCTCCGCCTTCCGCGCTTGGTTCGAGCGTCGCCGCGGCGGCCTCAAGGGCGATCTCAGGCAGGCGGACGCCCATGCGCTGTTCGAGGAATTCCGCGGCGTGCTCGGCGCGCCGGCTCAGGCGGCGTTGACGCAGGCCGAGTATCAGGACCTGGGCTTGCGCCAGTCGCTCTATCCCGCCGGCGAGGCGCGGGCGGCCGTCTACGAGTTGTTCGACAAATATCGCGACTGGTTGAAGGCGGAAAAGCTCGTCGACCTCAACCTCGTCGCCCACGCCTGGCGCGCCAACGCCGAGCCGGCTTACGATTTCGTCGTCGTCGACGAGGTGCAGGATTTCACCAACGCCGAACTCGCCCTGGTGCTCGACACGCTGAAGGCCAAGGACGGTTTCCTGCTCTGCGGCGACTCGCATCAGATCGTGCATCCCAACTTCTTTTCCTGGGCGGCGCTGCGCGCTTTGTTCTGGCGCGAGCGCCAAGGCGACGAGGCGCCCGCGTCGCGCGAAATTTCCGTGCTGCAAACCAATTTCCGCAACACTCAGGCCGTCACCGGCCTCGCCAATCGTCTCATCAAGATCAAACAGGCGCGGTTCGGCTCGGTCGACCGCGAAAGCAATTTCCTCGTCAGATGTGCGTCTCAGGCGCCGGGCGCGGCGCAACTCGTGAAAGGCGACGACAAGGCGCTGCGCACGCTCGACGCCGCCTCGCGCGCTTCCGTCCGCTACGCCGTCATCGTGCTGCGCGACGAGGACAAGGCGGCCGCACGCGCGCATTTCAGGACGCCGCTCGTGTTCTCCGTCCGCGAGGCGAAGGGGCTGGAATATCCCGACGTCATCCTGTTCCAGATGATCTCCTCGAACCGTGCCGCCTACGCGGAAGTGTGCCGCGACGTGGCGCCCAGCGACCTCGAAGGCGACGAGCTGGAATTCCGCCGCGCACGCGACAAGGCCGACAAGTCGCTCGAACTCAACAAGTTCTACGTCAACGCGCTTTATGTCGCGATGACCCGCGCCGTCGAGGGCCTGACGATCGTCGAGAGCGACGTCGAGCACCCGTTGCTGCGATTGCTCGATCTCAGGCAAACCGCTGAAGCCGCAGCCGCCCCGGCGTCCGCCTCCAGCAAGGACGAGTGGGCGCAGGAGGCGCGCAAGCTCGAATTGCAGGGCAAGCAGGAGCAGGCGCGCGCCATCCGCGAAACCTTTCTCGCCGCCAAGCCGACGCCGTGGACGCCGTGGTCTCTGGCAGGCGTCGCGGAATGGACGCCCAAGGCGCTCGACCCGAAGCACCCTTCAACCAAGATCAAGCAGACGCTGTTCGACTACGCGCTGTGGCACGGGCAAGGCGGCTATATCGAGAAGCTCGCGCAAGCCAAATTCGCGCCGGCGCTGACGCTGATTGAACGGGGCATGCTGGGGGCTCGCATCGCCAACATTCGCTACGATCGCGAGTTCGTCAACCCGGCCGCCATTCCCGGTTACTCCGAAGATCCGCGCAATGCGATGGGCCGGGCGACGCGCGCGTCGGCGGCGATGCGCGAGCGGCAGTTGCGGCCCTATCTCGAACGCTCGCCGAAATCCGTGCTGCAGGACTGCGACCTCTACGGGATCGATCACAAGACCTATTGCGGCGCGACGCCGCTGATGCTCGCCGCGCGCGCCGGAAACGTCACGCTGATCGAAGCCCTGCTTGTGCGCGGCGCCGACCCCGAACTCGCCGACCACTACGGCCACACCGCCTGGATGGGCGCGCTCAACCGCGCCGTCGACGATCGCGCCTTCGCGCGCGCCCATATCGGCGCCTTGTTCGAATGGTTGGGGCCCGAGACGCTCGACGTGCACGCCGGCGGGCGACTCGTGCGACTGGAGCGCGGCCAGAGCGAATTCTGGTTGCTTGGGTTGATGCTGGCGGGCCTGAAGACCCACTGCGGCGGCCTCGTCGCCCGGCCGCTCGGACCCTGGCGCTACACGCGCGGCTTCTTCGCCGAGGGTCTGCAGGAGACGTTGGAGTGTCTGCCCGTACATCTGTGGCCGAAGCCGCGGCGCAAACGCGAGTACATCAACAGCGTCCTGGCGCGAGCGGAGATCGGGTCGAGCTACCGGCCGGCGCGCAAGCTGTGGAAGCGGCGCGAGGTCGGCTTTTACGTTCCGGCGCCGGACCTGAAGCTGAGGCGCAAGACCTCGGATGGCGAGGCGTGGGTTTCCATCGCTGACGCGCTGAGCCTGAAGGCGGTCTGCGCCGGGAGCGAAGGCAGCTTCTTTGATGAGTACGCCGTGGAACCCGAGGCGCAGGGCTCGCTGGGATAGCGAAGGATCGGTTGTTTGGTTCGCCTCGGCGCGGGCATCCAGCTCTCCGAGATCGTTGGTCCCGTCCTTGAGGCCCGCATTTGACGCTACTCACGCCTTCGGACGCGCTGGCTTCGCATTCACTTTGAGTAGAATCCGACGCTATGCAACCATGAAGGTATGGGCCACAATTCTTCGTCCGATCGCCGTAAAGATCGACATTGCGCCGCTTTACGCGTCAAGACCGAATGCGGGGAGATCCAAAATGGATAAGAACAGAATTGCCGGCTCGATCAAAGAGATCAAAGGCGAGGCGAAAGCCGCAATCGGCAAAGTGGTTGGCGACGCGAAATTACAGAGCGAAGGCAAGATCGACATCGCGGCCGGCAAGGCTCAGAACGCCGTAGGCGGAGCGAGCGACGCCATGCGAGACGTGGCGAACAAGCAATAAGATCCGGCCTCTGGACTCTCAATCATGAACCTCATCGTCATCATCATCATCGTCGTTCTGCTCTTTGGCGGCGGCGGCGGATATTACGCCCACAGCTACTACGGCGGCGCGGGGCTCGGGGGAGTCCTGGGAACTGTTCTGATCGTGGTCATCATCTTGTGGCTTCTGGGGCGCTAGGCGACGCTGTCCGAAGATGAATGTTCAGGCGGCGACCTGTTCGATGGCGAAGGGCCATCGTCGAAAGCCGCAGCGCCGCCGCCTAACGGGGACACGCGAGTCCCGGTCGCAGATTGACTCGCGCCGCCTTGGCGCCGGCTCGCAGCATGGGCCAGACAGCCGCCTTCAAGGCCGTCGCAGTCTAGCCCGCGTGGATCATTCGCCCGAGACTCCCGAAGCGGAGTCTTTGGCGTCTTTAGCGTCGCGCGGCTCGGCGGGCGGCCTCTCGTCGCCCCTTGCGATCAGCGCCAACCGGGCCAGCGCCGGCAAAGACTTTGAACCCGTCCGCTTCATGATCCTCATGCGATGATTTTCGACGGTGCGCTGGCTGATACCCAGGTCCGCCGCAATGTTCTTGCTGGGGTGTCCAGCCAACACCATTTCCATCACCTGAATCTGACGCGGCGTGAGCCCTTCGAGGTGCGCCACCGCGCTGTCGCGTCGCTCCGCCAGCTTGTCGGAATCCCTTGAAAATTCTAACGCCCGATCGAGGCTCGCAACCAGTTCGTTGCGGCCGACGGGCTTCTCGATGAAGTCGATAGCGCCCGCCTTCATCGCCTCCACAGCGATAGCCACGTCGCTTTCTCCGGTAATCATGATCGCCGGTAGATGAGGCCCTTCCGCGTGAATTCTGCGCAGCAGTTCGAGCCCGGACATTCCTGGCAGATAGGCGTCAACCAAGAGGCAGGCGTCCTTTTCAGGGCGAAAGCCGTCCAGAAACGCCTCGCAGCTGGCGAAGGCCGTCACGGCGTGCCCTTCCTCCTCCAGCACGCCGACGAGTGCGTTGCGAACATGAAAGTCGTCATCGACGACGAAGACCCTTGGCTTGCGCGGAGCGGCTATGATTTCGGGCGGCCGGTGGGAGAGCGGCGCCGGCGTCGAAAGCAGACGGGCTATCGCCTGGGTGAGGTCCCGCAGGTTCACGGGCTTGCTGAAGTGCAGGCAATCGTGCAACGCGATATCGCGCAGGGCGGCCGTCGAAATGTCGCCGGTCAGGATCACGAAGGGAATGCTGAGGCCGAGTTCGCTTCGCACACGCTGCGAAACGTCAACGCCGGTCAGGCCGTTCGGCAGATTGTAGTCGGCAAGCACCAGATCGGGGCGCGAGGTCCCCTCGGCCAGCAACGCAAGCGCGGCAGGTCCGTCGACCGCGCTCAAGGTGCGATAGCCCTTCTCCGCAAGAAACAGCGCGAGGTGTTCGCGCACCTCCGGTTCGTCCTCAAGGATCAATATCGTTTTGGAGCGCGTCGGCGGGTGCGCGGCTTCCGGTTGAACCGATCTGACAGCAGAGTCCGGGTGGCCGGCCTCGCGGCCGATAGCCAGCGGCACTTCGATGGAGAACGCCGAACCCTTGCCGGGGCGGGATTTCACACGGATGCGATGACCGAGCAGGTCGCAAAGGCTCTTGACGATCGAGAGTCCGAGTCCGAGCCCACGGCTTCGCTCGCGGGCCGGATTATCGACCTGGTGATACTCCTCGAAGATCGCCTCCAGGTCAGACGCGGCAATGCCGAGCCCGGTGTCCCAGACCTCGATATGCAGCGTTCCCGAACGCCGGCGGCAGCCGAGCAAAATCCGACCGCGCGGAGTGTATTTGAGCGCGTTGGACAGCAGATTGCGCACCATCTGCTCCAGCAGCCGCGGATCGCTTCGGATCGTCAATCGGCAGGGCAGCACCTTGAGCGCCAGCCCCTGCGACTGCGCTTGCAAAGTCAGTTCCCTTCTGAGCCGATCGAACAGGTCGTTCAGGCCAAACTCCGACGCTTCGACCTTCACCGCGCCGGACTCGATCTGATTGATGTCGAGCAGCGCATTCAGCATTTCCGTCATGGCGCCGAGCGCGTCATTCATCCGGCCGAGCAGAATCTGTTCTTTCTCGCCGGTCAGCCTGCCTTCCAGCAGGCCCTGGAGCAGCGCCAGCGATTGCAAGGGTTGGCGCAGGTCGTGGCTTGCCGCCGCCAGGAAGCGCGACTTCGCGGTGCTCGCCTGTTCCGCCTGCCGCTTGGCGACGCTTAGCGCCTCGGCGGTGCGCCTGCGCTCCGTGATATCGGCGAAGGTGATGACGACGCCCTCGGTCTTCTTGTCGCGCGTTCGATAGGGCAGAATGCGCCTTATGAACCATGTCCCGTTCTGGCCCGACACTTCGCGCTCCAGCGGAACCTGGGTTTTCAGAACCTGCTGCGTGTCGGGCAGCAGATCGCCGTCGTTGGCCAGCGAGTTCAAGTCTGTGAGCGGTCGTCCGACATCGCCCGGAATGATATTGAACAGCGCCTTCGTCGCCGGCGTGAAGAAGCGGATGTTGAGAGACGTGTCGAGGAAGATCGTTGCGACATTGGTGCTGTAGAGGACATTTTGCAGATCGTCGGCCGTCGAGCGTTGCCGATCCAACGTTTCCTGAAGCTGGGTGTTGAGGGCGTTCAGCTCCTCGTTGAGCGATTGCAGCTCCTCCTTGGACGCCATCAGCTCTTCGTTGGTGGCCTGATATTCCTCGTTGACCGACAAGGCCTCTTCGTTGATCGCCGACTGTTCGGCGCTTGCGGTCTCCATATTGCGGACCATAGTCTGCAACTCCACCTTATTCGCCTCCAGCTCGCGTTCAAGCTCGACAAGGCGAGACGCGTCGGCTGGCGCGCCCGGTTCGCTGACGGCCGCGACCGCCTGTTCGATGAAACACGCCAACACGAGCGCCTCGCCGGCGTGTGGCGCGGGCTCCGCGACGACTGAGAACGATATCGGACCGGTTTCGCCTGAGATCTGCCCGACCGAGGAGGTGAAACGTGCGCGTGTCTGCTGCGCTCCCTGTATGGCCGCCAACAGCTTCGGCTTCACGGCGTCGCGCGACATGGCGATGACGTCCCGCGACGCTCGCCCGGAGGCGACCTTGAGATACCGATCCGTGGGTCCTTGGCAATAAAGGACTTCGAGTTTGGCGTTGATCAGCACCGCAGCCGGGCCATAAGACTCCGACACCATAGCGCGACAAAGTTCGGCGAACGCGGAGTCTCGCGACGGGGCCGGCGCCGCTCCGGCGCGCGGGCGCAGCCTAGAGCCTTCGCCGACGGGAGGCGCAAATGCGATCTTCCCCGGCCGGTTGTCGCCCACGCGTCGGTAAACGTGGGCCGGCTTGGAGGCGACAGCGAAAGCGCCCGCCGCGCCGCTGACCGTCTCGGATTTTCCAACCAGCAGAAGCCCGTCTTTTCGCAAGGCGAAATGGAACAGCGAGATGACGCGGGCCTGGGCCTCGGGCAGGAGATAAATCAGCAAGTTGCGGCAGGACACGAAGTCGAGTTTGGCGAACGGCGGATCGACGATAACGTCATGCACAGATAAAACAACGCTCGCGCGCAATTCGGACGAGATCCGATAAACCCGATCCTCCCGGGTGAAGAAGCGAGCCAGTCTTTCGGCGGAGACGTCGGTTGCAATCGCGTGCGGATAGACGCCTTCGCGCGCCGTCGCGATCGCTTCGCCGTCGACGTCGCTGGCGAAAACTTGCAGCGTGATCTTGCGCTTGGACGCTTCGATGCCTTCGCGAAACAGCATGGCGATGGAATAGGCCTCCTCGCCGGAACTGCAGCCGGCGATCCAGACTCGGAGCGGCCGATCCTCGGGATGGTTGCGGACGAGGTCAGGTACGATTTCGTGTTCGAGTATTTCGAACACTTCGGGATCGCGAAAGAAGGCCGTCACGTTTATCAGCATCTCCCTGGAGAGTTGTTCGATCTCGGCGTCGTCGTGGCGCAGCCGCGCGAGGTAGGAGGGTTTGGTCTTGATCCCCGCCATCGCCATTCGCCGCTCGATGTGGCGCTCCAGCGTGCCGCGCTTGTAGAGCGTGAAGTCGTGAACGGTCTTCTTGCGCAATAGGTCGATGATTTCGGCAATCCAATCGCGAATCGGCCGGGGAGACGGGGTCGCGACAAGGGGCGATTCCGCCCTGCCGACCCGTCCGCGCTCGCGCTCGACGAGAACAGCCGCAATCTGCGCCGCCGGGAGAATGCCGCCGACATCGCCCGTCGCGATTGCGGCGCGCGGCATGCCTTCGTAATCGGCCTCGCCGGGCTCTTGGGCCAGGACGAGGCCGCCATTCGCCTTCACCGCCTTCAACCCCAGACTGCCGTCGGCGCCGGTGCCCGACATCACCACGCCGACGACACGACGGGAGAACGTCGTGGCCAGTGAGTTCAAGAGAAAGTCGAAGGGAAGCCGCGCGCGGCGCTTCTCTTGTGGCTCGGAGAGCCGCAGGATACCGGCGCTGTCGACCGAAAGGTAGACGCCGGGCGGGATGATATGCACGCGCTCGCGCTCGATCGCCATGCCGTCGCTCGCCTCGACGACGCGCATCGAAGTTCGCGCGCTCAGCAACTCCACCAAAAGGTTTTCGTGGCTGGGCTCAAGGTGTTGGACGATCACGAACGCCATCCCGTTGTCCGGGGGCAATGCGTCGAGCAGTGTCTTGCAAGCCTTAAGGCCGCCGGCGGAGGCGCCAATTGCGACAATCGAGAAGCCCATGACCTTCGCGGGGCTGAGAGGCTTACCCGGTCGATGCGGTCGGGCGGCCTTGTCAGGCGTCGGACGCAGGGGTGTCATGTCGATAGCTTCCAAGAGCGGGTTTCCCGGCGAGAGGCACTAAGGGAGGCTGAGTCGCTAAGCCTTAAACAGTGTTCTGCCGGGAACAAATCCCTAGCGAGGGACCTGTAACGTTCCCGTGAGTAGTTTCCGCCTCTCGACAGCCTCCGGGCTTTGCGAGACGGATTGGCGCCGAAGACCACCGCATTCCCCCGCATTCGAGGGACATATACAGCGATGACCATAGCCAACGCCAACGAAGACGGCATTGCAGCGAACGCGGCCAAACCGCCCGCCGTCAACAGCGGCGCCGACAGGATCGCGCGCGAGCGTAGCACGAAAGACGCCTGCTGCAATGCGGAAAATCAAAAAGGGTCGCATCAACCAGCGCCGAGCGCTGCTGCGAAACCGTTGCGTGTGCTGATTGTCGAGGACGATCTCACAATCGGGCCACTGCTTGCTGAGGCTCTCGAAGACCTCGGCCATGTCGTCTGCGCCGTCGAAACCGCCGCCGCGGCCGCCGTGGCCGCCGCGAAGCGCGATCGTCCCGACTTGATGATCGTCGACGTCGGATTGGGCAAAGCCAGCGGGATCGCGGTCGTAAGCGAAATCCTGAAGCAGGGCTTCGTGCCGCACGTCTTCGTGACCGGCGACGCGGTGCGCAACCTGCCGGTCGGACCCAAAGCGATACTGCTGCAAAAACCCTATCGTCTCTCGGACCTTGTTGCAGCCATAGCGAAAGCCACGGGGCGCGGGAATTTGTAACAATCCGACCCGGACGGATTGGGCCTCTAGTGCGCCATTGGCGCCCGGCGGCGGCGCATCCGGCGCTTGAGTAGTTTCCGAGACTGTCCGTTGCAGAGCCCGGACGTGTAAGGTCGCAAAACAGGCCGGCGACATCGACGAGCGCAATATCTTCGTGCGGATGACGTCCGCTCGGACGGGGAACCGTCTGGGCTTAAAGGAGAATGTCATGGATAGATACGATACAGCCGTGGCGGTCTTTCCGACCCATGAAGCCGCAGAGATCGCCGTGAAGCGCTTGGCGGCGGCCGGGTTCGACATGAAGAACCTCAGTCTCGTCGGCAAAGGCTATCACTCCGACGAGAAGGTCGTCGGCTTCTACAATACCGGAGACCGGGTCAAGTTCTGGGGCTCCCGCGGCGCCTTCTGGGGCGGCTTCTGGGGCGTGTTCTTCGGCGGGCTGTTCTTGACCGTTCCCGTCGTTGGACACGTCGTCGTGCTCGGCTATCTCGCCGCCATCGTCGCTTCGGGAATTGAGAACGCCATCGTCGTCGGCGGATTGAGCGCACTGGGCGCCGCCCTCTACAGCTTGGGCATCCCCAAAAACAGCGTGCTTAAGTACGAGACGGATCTGAAGGCGGACAGCTTCCTTGTCATGGCCCGCGGCAGTGAGACTGAGATCGAACGCGCACAGAAGGTTCTCGCCACATCGAGCCCGTCTCGCTGCGATATCCATAAGGCGGGTAAGCCCGTACCTGTGTTGGCGAGCCCCGTGGCCGGGCACGCCTGAATTTGGGCTTCCCCCCCCCCACGCGCCAAGGCGCGCGGGCAAGCCAGAAGCCCTGACGACGCCTGCACAGCAGCGATCT
>Ga0182030_10007451_pt1 | contig 22824 bp, 22 predicted proteins | sample 812S3MmetaG_FD_121299 | JGI IMG/M metagenome (GOLD analysis project Ga0182030, IMG submission 121299) | Permafrost microbial communities from Stordalen Mire, Sweden - 812S3M metaG (Illumina Assembly) | ecosystem: Environmental > Terrestrial > Soil > Wetlands > Permafrost | place: Sweden...
ACGAACCCTTGTCGAGCAAGAGTTCGATGCGTTCCCGCGCCGTCAGCTTGCCGCGGGCGTGCTGCGCCTCGATGCGCTTTTCGCCGCCGCCGAGCTTGGCGCCGGCGCGCCGCTCCTCAAGGGTGTCCAGTATGTCTTTCATGTGATGTTTCCCGCCAGATTTGGCTGGGTTCTAACACGGCATTTTGGCGGCGGGAAACGCCCTTGCCGCATCTGGCACCCCGGGCTCGCGCAGGATATATCCGGGGGCCCCGACGGAGGCGACCCCATGACGGATACTGCAAGCACGGAAACGGGAGGCGCGGTGTCAGGCGGGCTGCGAACGCTGCTCCGGCTGGAGGGGCTGACGCTGTTCGCGGGCATGACGCTGCTTTACGCGGTCTGGGGCGGATCGTGGTGGATCTACGCCATCCTGTTTCTGGCGCCCGATCTGAGCTTCGCGGCCTATCTCGCCGGCCCGCGATTCGGCGCCGTCGTCTACAATGCCGCGCACAGCTATCTGGCGCCGATGGCGCTGATGGTGGCCGGATTCGCGGCCAGCGAGCCGCTGATCCTTTCCATTTCGATGATCTGGCTCGCGCATATCGGCATCGACCGCGCGCTCGGCTACGGCCTGAAATACAGCGCCGGTTTCGGCTTCACCCATCTCGGCCGCATCGGCAAAGAGGCGACCGGGAAGGCTTGATGTTACCGGGTTATTTTTCGCCGACCTTGAACGGCGGCTCCTTGCCGGGGGGCGTGGTTTCCTCCGCCATCGCCAGCATCATGGCGACCATGACATAATTGCCGGCCACCGCGGTCAAATCCACGATCTGCTGGTCGTTGAAAACCTTCTTCGCCCGCGCAAAGGTCTGGTCCGAAACCTTTTGCGTCGTGGTCAGCTCGGTGACGAAATCGTACACCAGCGCCTCGTCCTCGGCCATCTTCGCGGGCCGCTGATTGGCTTTCAGCTCGGCGATGATATCCGCCGACAGTCCCGCCTTCGCCGCCAGCGGCGCATGCGAGTACCATTCGACCTGCGAGCGCCATTGCCGGCCGATGATCAGGATCGCAAATTCATTGAGCCGGATCGGGACCGAGGTCTCCCAGCGCAGATAGTGAAACAGATCGAACAGCCGCTGGCCCAGCACCGGGCTGCGCATCATCGGGTTGTACGGCCCTGCGAGGCCGACGCTCGAGACCTTCATCACCTGTTCGCCGAGCGGCTTTTGCGCGTCGCTGAGCTCATCCATGGTCAGTTGCGGAAAGCGCGGTTCCCTACCGGTCGCGGGCTGCGCGAACATCGTGGCGGCGAGCCAGCCGCCGGCCGCGGCGAGAGTGAGCGACGACATCCAGACGGCATATTTCATGGTTTCCTCCACGGGTTTTTAAGAGCCGGGAGAGCTATAGCGCTTTAGCGCGTTCGAGCGAAAGCCTGCCCCGCACTTGATGCCGGGTGGATGATACCGGATCGCGCCAGGAAATCGCGTCAAAGGGAGAACTAGCGAATGCGTCCCGACAGCCGCAGCACGAATATCAGCACTTCCGCCACCGCCTTGTACAGTTCTGCCGGAATTTCGTCGCCGAGTTCGACGTTCGAAAGCGCCCCGGCCAGCACCTCGTTCTCCTCGATGGGGATGCCATGGGCTTGGGCAACCTCGATGATCTTTTCACCCAGACTTCCCCTGCCCTTGGCGACGACCCGCGGCGCGCCTGACCGGTCGTAGTGCAGCGCGACCGCAAGCTGGGGCTTCGCTTTCGGGCTCATAGCGCGCGATCCAGAAAATGCCCGGCCGGCGCCGAGGCCGATGGCAGCGGCGCGCCGATACGGATCACGATATCGCCCGGCACCAGTTCGGCGCGGCTCAGGGCCTGACTCAGCTGCGAAACGCCGGCCCGCAATTGCTCCGCGGTCGCAGGACGTTCCGCCCACATCCGCACCGAGGTCCGCTCGCCGCTGAGCGATACCATGGCGTGGACCGGTCCGGCCGGCTCGACGTCCAGTGAAAACCGCGCCCGCCAAGTCCGCTTGGCCGCTTCGGCCTCGCTGCCGGCGCCGTCGCGTGAAATTTCGAATTGCGCCATCGCGGTTCCCTGTGGCGTCGCAAATGGAATTTCGAAATTCCAGCGCGGCGCGGTCGGATCGAGCCGTGCTGCGGTGGTATCGACCTGGCCGGGCAACGAGGCCACCTGCAACAGCGTCTGTCGCGCGATGGCGGCGTCGGTGTCGTCAAGCAGATGACGTGCATTGATTGCGAGCGGCGCACCCGATGCGATCGACGGCGAGGCAATGGCTTGCGCCGATGGCAACGCGCCGCGAAATGGCGGCGGCGGCGTGTTGGTATGAACGGTGACGTCATCGTCGCGCACGTCGTTCGGCGCTCCCGGCGCCAGCGATCCGCTGCCGATTTCACGCAGGTTTTCCTGCAGATTTCCTTGCAGGTTTCCTTGCAGGTTTCCTTGCACCACTTCCTGAAGCAGATTCAATGCAGCGCCGGCCGTCGCTGTGCGCGCGGTGTCCAGCAATGTCGCAGACGACACGATTGACGGCAGAATAATTTCCGGCAGCTCGATTTCGGGAGCCAGCGACGGCGCTGGCGTCGGCGCCGCCGCGTGCAGCACCGAGGCTTCTTCCGATGCCGGGGTATCAGCAGTCGGCGGCGGGGCAGACTGCGCCGTCGTGGCTTGCGCTGCGGCTGCCGGGCTTTCGCCGGCGCCGAGCGATGACAGCAGCGCCTGACGAAGCACGATCAGTGCCGCCTTGAGATCGGGTACGCCGGATGCGGTCGAAGCAGACCCCGACGCCAATGAGGCTTCCAGAAAAAGCCCGGAGCCTTCGAAGGCATTCTTGACGTCGCTGCCGGTCAGGTTTTGATCGAGGCTCAGCCGCTGCGCCAGCAATTGCATTACCGCCTGTTGCAGCGCCGGCGGGATGCCGCCGGACGCCGCGACGACGCCGAGATTTGCAAACAGCGGCGCCAGACTTCCCTGCTGTGTTACCGCGGTCTGCATCGCCGCGGAAACCGCCGATCTCTCAAGCGGCGTCAGTGCGTTGATCGGCGGGGCAACGCCATTCCCTGGGGATGCAAGGGTGGCGCCGGCCGCCAGGGTGACGGTGTCCGATGGCGCACCGCCAGTGGCCGCGCCTGTGCCCTGCCCGACAACCGCGAGCCTGATGCCGTCCTGCGTCTGCGACACGGCAAGCTGCAAGGTCTGGCCCGCCTGAAGCGGGATTTCCGAGAGAACCTCGATCGACAGATTGGCGATCGCGATCTGCACCAGATTGTCGGCGAGGATCTTCAGCACCTGGGCGTCGATCACGGTCCCCGGCTGCAGCACCAGACCGGCCGTAGCCCCCGGGGCAGTGATCACCGGAATGGTCGGGTTGACGGAAATCGGCATGACGGAGTCTCGCTGGGCTGTGAACGCTAGCCGAGCGACGTAAACCTCTCGTTAAGATAGTGCTCGTTCAGGCCCGTCGCGAAGCATCATTCGAAGACTGGACCCGGTCGTCGTTTACCCGACGATCACGCCCTCAGGAATTGATCCCTGCGCGCTTGCGATTCAAACTGACGTCGGCAACTATATCGGGCGTCGGGGGCACTGCCGATGAATGCCGTGATTTATGACATTCAGATGTGGCTGATGACAGCGTTATGCTGCGTGGTGTTTGTCGTGGCCGCACAGCCCACGGATGAGCTGGCCCGATCATGCGGCACCGATGCAGTTGCGGCTTGCGGCAAGCTGGCCTTCCTGTCCGAGCATCATGACGAAGTGACGCAACCCCCCGGAAGAAACGCCGCGCCCCACGCCGGAAAACAATACCAATTTTGACGGGGCATGGACATTCACCAGCGCCGGATGCCGATATACCGGCTCGCTGCCTGCCAAGATCATCGCGGCAAGCTGATCATCAGAGGCGGCAGCGGAAACGTCGATCCGGATGGCACCTTGCATTCGGTCGGCGCGGCTGGCGGCATGACACTGACCGCGGTCGGACGATTGTCGGGAAATACCGGGGCTGGAACATTCGATCCATCCGACGGCTGTGTCGGTCGTTGGATCGCCATCAAGCACTAGACTAGACCGCCTGTTATGGCTGTTGCAAACCCTCCCAACTGAGAGCCCAGCACAAACGTTCTGAGAATATCCATATCGAGATTGGTTGGCAGCCGCATTTCGGGAATCTTTAAAATGGAGATGTTTTCGGCATCATAATATACATCGCATTATCAAATGCATGAAGGTGCAATAGATAAAACTGCCATGTGCATGTTTCTCATTTGATGTCAGAAGGCCGCTGGCGTCGCCATGCGGCTATATCTGTGCGAAGCCTGGGGGACAAATTGACGATGAAGACCCGTGTTTCCATTTCGGTCGCGCTTGTGTACGCCCTGCTCGCTAGTACAGCGCTCTTTGCGCCCGGCGCCGCCCATGCCTCCGGCACGCTGATCTGGGGGACCCCCGCGGAGGCCGACTCGCTTGATCCGCACGCGATGGGCGGCTGGATCGGCCGCTCGATCACTCAGCAGATTTACGAGAGCCTCTTAGACGAGGACCTCACCGATCCGAAGGCAACATCGGTGAAGCTGAAGCCGGCGCTTGCGAAGAGTTACGAAGTCACCGAGGGCGGCAAGGTCTGGACCTTCAATCTGCGCGAGGGCGTCAAGTTCCACGACGGCACGGATTTCGACGCCGACGCGGTCAAGTTCAATTTCGACCGCTTCCTCGACGAAAAGTCGCCCCAGTATTATCCCAAGGCCAAGGGCTTCATCGTCGGCTTCGCGAGTTGGATCGACAGGGTCGAGGTGCTCGACAAATTCAAGATCCGTGTCACGCTGAAAAAGCCGAACTACGAGTGGTTCCAGAGCGGCTTGCAGCCTTACGGCGTGTTCCTGATCATCAGCCCCGCGGCGATCAAGAAATACGGCAACGACCAGATCTCTCTGCATCCGACCGGCACGGGCAAGTTCAAGTTCGTTGAGCGCGAGCAGGGCGTGAAGATCGTCCTCGAACGCAACGACGACTATTGGGGCGAGAAGGCCAAACTCGACAAGATCGTCGTGCGCGTGCTCTCCGACCCGACGACACGCGTCAACGCGCTGCTCGCCAATGAAGTCAACCTGATCACGACGCCGCCGTGGGACGAGATCGACGGCCTCAAGAAGGCGGGCTTTCAGCTCGTGACCAACGAGAACGTGCCCTCGATCTGGTATGTCTCGATCAACACGCGCCATCCCATCCTCAAGGACAAGCGCGTGCGCCAGGCGCTGAACTACGCGGTCAACCGCGAGGAACTCGCAAAAACCATATACCAGGGCACGGCCACCCCGGCCTGGGGCATACTTTCACGCGGCACGCCGGCTTTCGATCCGAACTTCCGCGCCTACGAATACAATCCGGACAAGGCCAAGAAGCTGCTCGCCGAAGCCGGCTATCCCAACGGTTTCGACGTCACTTTCCAGATCCCGCAATACGGCACCGGCGAGCTTGCGGAACAATGGCTGCAACGCGATCTTAAAAAGGTCGGCGTCAACGTCACGATCCAGAAATTCGAGTGGATCAGCTATATGCACGAATGGACGCAGGGGCTGAAGGACTCGGTCGGTTTTAACGAGATGGGCTGGGGCGAGAGCATCCCATCCTGGACCGCGCGACAGGCGCGTACCGATACGGCGCCGCCGAATGGCACCAATGTCGGTTGGTACAGCAACAAAGAGGTCGATGCGCTGTTCGACAAGGCGCTCGCCGAGAACGACGAATCCAGCCGGATACGGGACTATCGCGACGCACAGAAGATCATATCCGACGACGCGGCCTTCATCCCGCTCATCAACGACCAGCAGCCTGTGTTCATCAGCCCTAAGGTCAAGGGATTCGTGAACCCGGCGCAGGACTGGTTCGATTTCTCCACAGTCTCGGTCGATCCGTGATCGCCGGTTTCGGCCCTTTCTCCCCGACCTGAGCGTTGCGCCGGGCTCGTGGGCCCGGCGTCAATCTGAATGGGCCATTCATGTTGCTGTTCCTGCTCAAGCGGCTCGCTGCACTCGTGCCCGTGCTGCTCGGCGTTTCGTTCCTTGTATTTCTGATGGTGGAACTGGCGCCGGGCGATGTGACCACGCTGTTGCTCGGGCCGCTCGCCAGCGAGGAAGCCAAGGCGACGTTGCGCAAGACCCTTGGGCTCGATCAGCCGATTCTCATCCAATATGCTAAATGGCTCGAACATGTACTGGGAGGCGACTTCGGCGTCTCGATCGCCACGAGCCGGCGCGTCGTCGACCTGCTCGCCCCGCGCCTCCTCGCCACCGTGATCCTCGGCGGCGCCAGCCTCGCACTGACGATCGTCTTCGGCGTCGCGGTCGGGGTTATCACCGCGGCGCGCGCCGGCGGGCTCGTCGACCGCGTGACGCAGTCAGTTGTCCTCGTCATCGGCAATCTGCCGCCCTACTGGCTGGGTCTCGTGCTTGTGTTTGCCTTTTCCCTGCAATTCCGCTGGTTCCCGACGAGCGGCATGCGCAGCGTCTCGGGCAACGGCGGCGTGACCGACGTTCTCAACCATCTAGTGCTGCCTGCCGTGACGACGGCCGCTGCGCCGGCCGCGGTCGTCGCCGCCATGGTCCGCGCCGCGATCATCGAAGTCATGGGGCTCGACTATATCAGGGTGGCGCGCGCCAAGGGCGTGCCGCGGCGCACGATCATTCTCAAACATGCCATGCGCAACGCACTACCCACGATCGTCACGATCATCGGCCTTCAGATGGGATACCTGTTCGGCGGCGCGCTATTCTCCGAGGTCGTGTTCGCATGGCCCGGCCTCGGACAATTGCTCTACACGTCGATCGTCGGTCGCGATCTGCCGGTCATCCAGGCGTCCGTGCTCGCGATCGCGCTCGTGTTCGTGCTCGTCAATCTAGCCATCGACATGCTCAACCGGGCGCTCGATCCGCGAGGGCAGCATGCCTGATCCGGTCCGGCATCCTTCGCATCTTCTCGGCTACGCCTCGAAGGCTTGGCGCAACCTCGGGCCGTTGGTCGCCGCGGCGTTTCTAGCGCTCGTCGTCACGCTGGCGATCCTCGCGCCTTGGCTGCCGATCGCCGATCCGCTCGATGCCGATCCGTCGAAGCGCATCGCCGCCATCGGCACGCATGATCTCTGGCTCGGCGGCGACAATCAGGGACGCGACATCCTCGCCCGCCTGATCTGGGGAGCGCGCATTTCGCTTGCGATCGCTGTGGCGCCGACCCTCGTGGCGACGCTCGTCAGCCTCTTTCTCGGCATCGCCGCCGGCTATCACGGGCGCTGGCTCGACCATATCATCATGCGGACGCTCGACGTGTTCTTCGCCTTTCCGCTCGTGCTGCTCGCCATCGCGATCGCCGGAATCCTGCAGCCCGGCGTTCTCACCGAGATCGTCGCGATCACCGTGGTGCTCGTACCCTACGTGACCCGCGTGGCGCGCACCAGCGCCGGGCAGGTGGCTTCGCAGACCTATATCGAGGCGGCGCGGGCGAGCGGCGCGTCGGTCGGCGCTCTGCTGCTCCGCTACGTTCTGCCCAATGCGGCCCCGCCGGTGCTCGTCTATGCGACAACGCTCTGCGGATTGATGATCGTCGTCGGATCGGGCCTCAGCTTCCTCGGTCTTGGTGTGCAGCCGCCCGCGGCCGACTGGGGCGCGATGGTTGCCGACGGCGGCGTCGTGCTGCGCAAGGCTGCTCACGCGACCCTGCTTCCGGGTTTGATGATCGTGCTGGCGGCGCTCGCCTTCTCGACCCTCGGCGAAGCCCTTCGCGAGGCGCTCGATCCCCGTTCGAACAGGCGCCGCTCGTCATGACCGCGCTCGCCTCCGCCGAAGAGTTGCCGCTGCTCGACGTCAAAAATCTTCGCGTCTCCTTTCACACGGCCGAGGGCCGGTTGCGGGCCGTCGATGGCGTGTCCTTCTCGGTGCGCGCCGGGCGCGTGTTGTGCATTGTCGGAGAAAGCGGCAGCGGGAAGAGCGTCACAGCGCAGGCGATCCTGCGGCTTGTCGACGCCGCGGGCGCACAGGTGGCGGGCCAGGCCCTTTATCGCGGCCGTGATCTGCTGCAGCTCTCCGAAACGGAGATGGAGGGGCTGCGTGGCGATCGCATCAGCCTCGTATTTCAGAACCCGATGACAGGCCTCAACCCGGCATTTCCGGTCGGCGAACAGGTCGCCGAGGGCCTGAGGCTGCATCAGGGGCTCGGTCGGCGGGCGGCGCGCGCGCGCGCCATAGAGCTACTCGCGCAGGTCGGCATACCCCATCCCGAATCGCGCTGCGATGACTATCCGCATCAGTTCAGCGGCGGCATGCGTCAACGCATCCTTATCGCAGGCGCCATCGCCTGCGAGCCGGACGTGCTGATCGCCGACGAGCCGACGACGGCGCTAGATGTTTCTGTGCAGGCGCAGATTCTGAAGCTGCTGAAGTCGCTGCAACAGGAACTCGAAAACGCCCTTGTCCTAATCACCCACGATCTCGGCGTCGTCGCGGCCATCGCAGACGACGTCATGGTCATGTATGCGGGCCGCGTGGTCGAGCAGGCGCCAACGGAGATTCTGTTCGACAAGCCGTTGCACCCCTACACGCTCGGCCTGTTGAGCGCCTATAACGACGGCGGTCAGGGCTTCGAACCGATCCCCGGGCAACCGCCGGTTCCCATCGACCTGCCGCCAGGCTGCGCCTTTCGCGATCGCTGCTCCCGCGCGACCGACGCTTGCGCGGCGGAGGCGCCGGCGCTGCGGGCGGTCGCCACGGCGCATGTCGTCGCCTGCCATCTCGTGGTAGGCGCTGCGCAATGACCGAAGTGCTGCTCGAAGCGCGCAACCTCGTGAAGACGTTCAAGGTCGGCTCCCGCGGTCTCTTCGGCCGGACCCGAAGCCTGCGCGCTGTCGACGGCGTGAGCCTCACCTTGCGACGAGGCGAAACGCTTGGCGTTGTCGGCGAAAGCGGATGCGGCAAGTCGACGCTCGGGCGCGTGCTGTTGCGCCTGATCGAACCTGATTCCGGCGCCTTGCGGCTGAACGGCCGCGACCTGCTCGCGCTGAACGCATCCGATTTGCGCGACATGCGGCGCCACATGCAGATGGTGTTCCAGGATCCCGTCGGCTCCCTGAATCCGCGGATGACGGTCGAACAAAATCTGGCCGACACGTTGCGCTTCCATCGGCTCGCCTCCGAACGAAGCGTCGTGATCGAGGCGCTGCGGGAGATCGGGCTTTCGGACGCCTATCTCGATCGCTATCCGCATGAAATGTCGGGCGGCCAGGCGCAGCGCGTCGCCATCGCCCGGGCGCTCATCTTTAATCCGGAGCTGATCGTACTCGACGAGCCGGTCTCCGCGCTCGACGTCTCGATCCGCGCGCAGATTCTGAAACTGCTGGCGGAGCTGCGCGCGCGCCATCGGATCACCTACGTCTTCATCTCGCACGACATCGGCGTCGTGCGCCGCATCTCCGACCGGATCGCCGTCCTCTATCTCGGCAAGATCGCGGAAATAGGGGATGCGGCTCCGCTCGCCGCCAATCCTCTGCATCCATACAGTCAGGCGCTGTTGCGATCCGCGCTGGTCGCCGACCCCAGACGCAATCGCGTCGCCTCGCTCAGCGTCATCGAGGGCGATCTACCGAGCCCGATCGATCCGCCCGCCGGTTGCCGCTTTCATGCGCGCTGCGTTCACGCGACCGATCGTTGCGCGCGCGAGGAGCCGCCTTTGTTCGACGTCGCGCCCGGGCGCTCGGTCGCCTGCTTCCTGCACGAACCCACGGATGCACCCCAAGAACAGACTCGAAAGGAGCTTGTCGGGTCATGACCAAGCAAATCCGCATCAACGGCTTCGCCATGAATTGTGCCGGCCATCTGTCGCCAGGGCTGTGGACGCACCCGCGCGACAAGTCGGCCTCATACAACGATATCGATTACTGGGTCGAGATCGCGCAGATCCTTGAGCGCGGAAAGCTCGACGCGCTGTTTCTCGCCGACGTACTCGGGGTCTACGATGTCTACAACGGTTCCGCCGAAGCCGCGCTGCGGCACGGCGCGCAGGTTCCGGTCAACGATCCAGCGATCATCGTTCCGGCGATGGCGCAGGCGACCAAACATCTCTGCTTCGCCGTGACAGCGACGCTGACTTTCGAGCCGCCCTATCCCTTCGCACGCCGCATGTCGACGCTCGACCATGTCACCAAGGGACGAATTGGCTGGAACATCGTCACCGGTTATCTCGACAGCGCCGCCAAGGGCTCGGGTCAAGACAAGCAGACCTCACACGACCAGCGCTACGAAATCGCGCACGAATATCTGGATGTCGTCTACAAGCTCTGGGAAGGCAGTTGGGCAGAGGACGCGGTGGCGCGCGACCGCGAGCGCGGGATCTTCACGCATCCCGAGCGCGTACGCAAAGTACAGCATCACGGCGAGCATTTCCGCGTGGACGCAATCCATCTGAGCGAGCCCTCGCCTCAGCGAACTCCGGCGCTGTTCCAGGCAGGCACTTCGACCGCGGGCATCGACTTCGCCGCCAAGCATGCAGAAGGCATCTTCGTCGGCGGCGTCTCGAAAGCGGTCATTGCACCGCGGGTGGCACGCCTGAGGGAACGCGCGAAGGCATTTGGCCGCAATCCGGACGACATAATCGTCTTCATGGGGATCAATGTCGTCGTCGGGAAAACCGAGGCGGCGGCCAAGGCGAAGGTCGAGGAATACAGGCGCTATGCCAACACCGAAGGCGCGCTCGCCCTGCTCTCCGGCTGGACCGGCATAGATTTCTCGAAATACGACTGGGACGAGCCGATCAAATACATCAAGAACGACGCGATGCAGTCGGTCGTGGAGGGCTTCACGATCGCTGATCCCTCCCGCGTATGGACCCTTCGCGAACTCGCCGCCAACGCTGGACTCGGAGCCGCGTGGCCACTAATTGTCGGCGATCCCTCGCAAGTCGCCGACGAGCTTCAATCCTGGGTCGCAGAGACCGGCATTGATGGATTCAATCTTGCCTATCTCGTCTCTCCCGAAACGTTTTCAGATTTCGTCGACCTTGTCGTGCCCGAATTGCAACGGCGCGGCGTCTTCAAACGCGACTACGACGACGGCGTGTTTCGCGAAAAATTGCGCGGTAAGGGACAGCGATACCTTCCGGACAATCATCCAGGGGCTCAGTTCCGGCGCTGGCCATGAGAAATCAATAATCTGAAGACCGGGTTCGGCCAACTTTTTAGGCGCGGCTTGCGCTGCAGGATGTTATCAGTCGAATGCTCGAAGCTTGCTGTCGATTGCTAGGTTAAAGATGACAAGGTCCCGCCTTGATCCTGCAATTTCTAGACGAACTCGAATGGACCAGACGTGCTTCGGCTCGAGAGGTTTCTTCTGGCCGATGAGTAATCCCTTGTTCCAAGGTCGTTGGCCTCTGTCGATAGGGCGTACCGGCATAGGGGGGGCCTCCGCCATCCCGCTTACCGCGTCGCTCTGTCGCGATCGTTTGATTTTTATCGACTGAGCAGTTTGGTACTCCCAAGAAAGTAATCACGACCGACAGCTTCTGGCGCAAAGCGGAAGTCGCATTTCAGCGACGTTAGTCGAGCGCCGCGTCGCTCGGCTACTAGCCGATCCCCGAATTCAGCGATGTGAGAATGCCGGCGGCGGCTCTGAAATCGACCAGCCGGGCGGCGCGGCGCGCGGCAACCTCTTGATCCACGCCCCATTGATCGATGTTCCAGTCCTCATCGACATGGGCGGCGGTCCAGACCTGATCTGGATTGAGCTCGCCATGCATCAGCGCCAATGCGAGCAGCGCCGAGCCGGTCAACGTGGTGACGACGTGCAGGGCCGCGATCGACCAGGGGTCCGCCGGAAAGGCCTCGCGCGCCGCAGCGATGGCGGAATCGGGCTGGCGGACATGCACGATCCCTTCGGCCAGAATGAAGTGGGCGCCCAGCGCATCCGCCGCCCAAAACAGCACCGGGTCCCAATGCGCGCCCTCCCGCGCCACCAGCGCCTCCGGATGACCGGCACGATAGAACAACAGATCCGACCCGAGATATTTGGCGACGTCGTCGGCGACGGCTTCGACCCGGTCGACCACGGCATCGACGACGCTGTTGCCAAATCTGGTCAGCGGCATGGTCAGGGGATCGATGTTCTCCTGCTGGGCTTCCCATTCCCTCGACATCGCATCGGCGATTTCCCGGGTCGGCGCCACCAGCGTACGCCCCGACGGCGTGCGGATCGGCTTGTCATCGAGGGTAATGCCGAATCCGTCCGTCGATTCGACGACGCCGGCATGGGCGTAGAAACGCTTCCGGCGCGGCCCGCGCGTGGTACGCCTGACCGCCTCCTCGGCATCGAGCGGGGATTTTCCGGCTACGTCATCGAACAATTCACGCATGTGGTCTTATATCGCTTTTGAGCGACGTCGACACCAGTCGTTCACGGCTGGCGATAAATCACCTCGCCCGCACGAATGGCGTAGACGACCTTGGCGAGATTGCGAACGTCGGCCACCGGGTCGCCATCCAGGACCACGAGATCGGCGTCAAACCCCTGTTCGATCTTGCCCTTCTTCGCCGCCTTGAAATACAGGGCAGGATTGGTCGTGAGCGAGGCGAGTACCTGCCTTTCCGAAAGCGCCCGGTGCATCAGCTCGTATTCGGTCGAGGTGTCATAGAGCTTGGTGAACCCGACGTCGGTTCCAAAGAGAACGACGCCTCCATTCTCCGAAAATTGCTTGAGCTCGCTGACCGCCGACGCGACGATGCGTGCCGTCAAGGCGGGGTCGAGGACGACGGTGGTAAAAAGCGATAGCGTCGGAATCAGCGCGGTTCCTTGCGATTTGAACTGCGCGAGCTGCTCCGGCGTGTAGCCCGATGTCCCGGGAGCGGTGTGCGCGAGCACATCGACGCCGGCCGCGATCACTGTATTGACGCCTGTCTCGTTTTGCGGATGGGCAAACACTGGCTTGCCCTGTGCGTGCGCCACTTCCACCGCGGCGCGAGCAATCGCCACGTCCATGTTCACGACCGGCTTGTCGCCCATGTATGCGCCGGTGAAAAGCTTGATGCCGTCGAGGCCCATGTCAAGATAACTCCGCGACAATTGCGCGGCTTCGTCGGCTGTGGCGACTTCGGGAAGTTGCAGCTCGGCCGGCAGATAGGCGGGATGCCCGCCCTTCGGGAACATGTCTCCGGCAAACAGAATATTCGGACCCGGCACTTCACCGGAGTTGACGCGCCGGCGGAGAGGCAGCGAGTTCCGCGGGTCGGAACCCAGATCCCACACGGTGGTGAAACCCCATTGGGTCAGCATCTCCCGCATATGTTCTTCCAGCGGCGCGGCGGGGGCCGTCGCCGCGTTTCTCCATTCGGCTTGCGTGAAATGAACATGACTGTTCCAGAATCCCGCAACGACGGTCTTGCCCGTGCAATCAAGGACACGGGCATCCTGCGGAACCCGGACGTCGCTGCGGTTGGCGATTGCGGTGATGACGCCACCCGAGACGATGACGACCGCATCAGGGAGCGGAGCGGCGTCAGGCGACGCATACACGCTGCCTCCGAGGAGGACGAGCGTTTGCGCGTTTGCCGCGGCGCTGAGGCATCCCGTGCCGCCGAGAAGCAAACAGAAAAACGCGGTGCGGAGCAGATTCCCGATCATACGCGGATCCTTTGAATAGTTCAGGGACCGTCGGCCGCCACGACAGACGGAAACCGAGCGATACCTGACCAGCCAACCCTCGATTTGATCGTTATTGCGTCTGCCGGATCAAATCGATGGCGGACGGCATCATGCTTCGAATTCATTCTTCCGGCGCGTTCTCGATCGGATCGAACCGGTCGGCCTCGAGGCCGAGCAGATTCCACGATTGCAGCATATGCGGCGGCAGCGGCGCGGTCGCGTCGATCACCCCGCCGCGCGGATGCGGGATCACGATCCGGCGCGCCAGCAGATGCAGCCGTTTCTGCAGACCGCCCGGCAACTGCCAGTTTTCCTTGTTGAAATATTTGGGATCGCCGACGATGGCGTGGTCGATATGCGCCATGTGCGCGCGCAACTGATGGGTCCGCCCGGTGACCGGCTTCAACGAAACCCAGGCGAGCTTCTGCGCCGACGTCTCCACCACGGCATAGTAGGTCACGGCATGGCTGGCGCCCTCATCGCCATGCGCCGCGATCCGCATGATGGTATCGTCCTCGCTCTCTTCCTTGGCGAGATAGGTCGAGATGCGGCCCTGCTTCGGCTTCGGCACGCCCGCGACCAGCGCCCAGTAGATCTTGCGCGCTGAGCGATGGCGGAACGATCCGGTCAGCGCAGTGGCGGCGAATCGCGTTTTCGCGATCAGCAAACATCCCGCCGTTTCCTTGTCGAGCCGGTGCACCAGCCGCGGCTTCTGCCCCTTCGCGTCGCGCATCACTTCCAGCATGTCGTCGACATTTCGCGTGATGCCGGAGCCGCCCTGCACCGCAAGGCCCGCGGGCTTGTTCAGCACCATCACATCGGCATCTTCAAAGAGGATCATGTCCTTGAGGGCTTGAAGCGTTTTCGTCGCGCCTTCCGAAAGCTCGCCTGCGACCTTCGGCGCATCGAGCTTGAGCGGTGGAATGCGAATGCTTTGGCCTTCTTCCAACCGGTCCTTGCTGTCGGCGCGCTTGCCGTTGACGCGCAGCTCGCCTTTGCGGACGATGCGCTGGATGTGGGAGAACGACAGGCCGGGAAAGCGCGCTTCGAGAAAGCGGTCGACGCGCATGTTGTTCTCGTCCGCGGTCACCACCACGGTCTGAACTTTTGTCGGCAGCGGCGGCGGTTCGGCGACGGTCTTTTCGGGCTCGGCGATGAAGGCGGACGGCTTCGGGGCGCGCGGCGCTTTAGCCGAAAACCGAGCCGGCGGCTTGCCGCCCGGGCGATGCGCCCGCGGGCGCTCGGCTAGCGAACCGCGATAAGGACGCGCGCCCTTCGGGCGGTCGCCCGTTGTGCGTTTCGCCAGTGGTCTCTTGGTGCGCCGGCTCATGCCGTTTTTCCAAATTTTCGCGACGTTGATCGATTCCCGCGGCGAGGCAAGGCGGCGATTTGTTCCCCTATCTCGCTTTCGGCAAGACGCAATTCATAAAGCTGCTGCAAATTCATCCAGAACTGCGGACTGGTGTCAAACCAATGCCCAAGACGCAACGCCGTATCAGCGGTAATACCGCGCTGGCCATGGATGATGCCGGTGATCCGGTTCACCGGCACGTCGATCTGCCGCGAAAGCTCCGCCGCACTGATGCCAAGCTCGCGCAGTTCTTCCGCCAGATGTTCGCCGGGGTGGATAGGTGTACGGGGCATAAATGGATTCCCTCAGTGGTAATCGACGATCTCAACGTCAATCGGCCCCGGCGATCCACTCGGCCATGCGAAGCAAATTCGCCATTGATCGTTGATTCGTATCGAAAGCTGTCCGGCGCGATCTCCTTTAAGGACCTGGAGCCGATTTCCCGGCAAGGCTGCCAAATCAGCCAAACTCGTCGCAGCATCCAATCGATCAAGACGAACCTCGGCCTGCCTGGCGAAACCGGAGAACTCCCTGACATACCGGCCGGCAGCAAACCGCTCGGTACGCCTGTCCCGGAAGCTGACGATCATCATCCGACATTACGTCAATTTACGAGTTACGTAAATAGTAATTGACCTATGTTAATGCGGCGGACGAGAGGAATTCTCGTCGCTGTGGGAATCAGCATTCGCATCACCGCACCGAACACGGCATCGCATTTCGGCACGATAGCAGCTTGGCTGGCCGGTGGCTGGTCGCGACGTCAAGCTGTCGTCGGCTGGTCCGCTTTCATCGTTACTGCGATCCCCGCTCGCGGCGCAGCTTTGCCCAATAGTCCAGCCGCTTGCGGATCTCCCGTTCGAAACCGCGATCGGGCGGATCGTAGAAGGTCTGGCGGCCGAGTGCCTCCGGGAAATAGTCCTGCCCCGAAAAGGCTTCCGGGGTGTCATGATCGTATTGGTAGCCGTCGCCATAGCCTTCGGATTTCATCAGTTTGGTCGGCGAATTCAGCACATGCTTCGGCGGCAATAGCGAACCGCCCTCCTTCGCCGCGCGCATCGCCGCGCCAAACGCCTTGTAGGCGGCATTCGATTTTGGCGCGGTGGCGAGATAGATCACCGCCTGCGCGATCGCCAGCTCGCCTTCGGGGTGACCGAGGAAATCGTAGGCATCCTTGGCGGCGTTGCAGATCACCAGCGCCTGCGGATCGGCGAGCCCGATGTCCTCGACCGCCATCCGGACCACGCGCCGCGCCAGAAACAGCGGGTCCTCGCCAGCGTCCATCATGCGCGCCAGATAATACAGCGCAGCATCGGGATCGGAGCCGCGCACCGATTTATGCAGCGCCGAGATCAGATTGTAATGTCCGTCGGCGGATTTGTCGTAGATCGGCGCGCGGCGCTGCAGAATGTCCTGCAAGGCTTCCGCATTGAAGGTCTCGCCTTCGCGCGCCGCGCGCCAGACCTCTTCGGCGAGCGTCAGCGCCGCGCGTCCGTCGCCGTCGGCCATCCGCACCAGCACGGCGCGCGCCTCCGCATCGAGCGGCAGCTTTTTGCCCTCGATGGCCTCGGCGTGGACGAACAGCTTCTCGATGGCGGCCGGATCGAGCGAATGAAACACCAACACGCGCGCCCGTGACAGCAACGCGGCGTTGAGCTCGAACGAGGGATTTTCGGTGGTCGCGCCGACCAGCACCACGGTGCCGTCTTCCATGACCGGCAGAAACGAATCCTGCTGCGCGCGGTTGAACCGATGCACCTCGTCGACGAACAGCAGCGTCCCCTTGCCCATCTCGCGCCGCGCGCGCGCGGCGTCGAAAGCCTTCTTCAGATCGGCGACGCCGGAAAACACCGCCGAGAGCTGCTCGAAATGCAGATCGGTCGCGTCTGCCAAGAGCCGCGCCACCGTGGTCTTGCCGGTGCCCGGCGGTCCCCAGAAGATCAGCGAGCCCAGGGTGCGCGTCGCCAGCATGCGCGTCAGCGCGCCGTCCGGCCCCAGGATATGATCCTGTCCGACCACATCGGCCAACGCGCGCGGGCGCAGCCTGTCCGGCAACGGATGCGGTGCGTCGTGATCCATCCCCGCCGCGGCGAACAGGGTTTTGGCTTCGCGTGGCGGCTTCGGGCTCATCCGCCGAGCGTAACGTTGATCTGCTGGCCGCCGCGCACCATGGTGATGCGCCAGACCCGGGCGGTTTCGTGCGTCGCCTTCTCGAGATCGCTGGTCCTGGCGATTTTCTGATTATTGACAGCCAGGATGATGTCGCCCTTCTGGAACCCGAGGCTGGCGGCCGTTCCGTCATCTGCCAGATCGGTCACCACGACCCCTTCGGTGTCGGCATCGAGATGCAGCTCATCCGCTACCGCGGGCGAGATGTTGGCGACCTTCGCGCCCTGGAACGGCGAGCGCGTCGTCAGGACGATTTCGTTGCGGCCAACATCCGGCGCGGTTTCAAGCGGCACGGTCAGCTTCACGGTCTTTCCGGCGCGCTGTACATCGATCTGCGACGTGCCGCCGAGCGGACGGGTTGCAAAGCGGTAATCGAAGGCATTGGGATCGTCGACCGTCTGGCCGTCGATCGCGACGATCAGGTCCGACAGCTTCAGTCCGGCGCGCGCCGCCGGACTGTTGGCAACCACATTGGAGACCAGCGCGCCGCTCGGGAGGTGAAGCCCCAGCGTCTCGGCGATCTCCGGCGTCACCGCCTGCAATCGCGCGCCGAGCCAGGGCCGCTTGACCGCCTTGCCGCCGCTCTTGGCGGAGGCGACGACGACGCGCACCATGTTGGCCGGAATGGCAAAACCGATGCCCTGCGATCCACCGGAGCGCGAGAAGATCGCGGTGTTGACGCCAACGAGCTTGCCGGTGATATCGACCAGCGCGCCGCCCGAATTGCCGGGATTGATCGCGGCATCGGTCTGAATGAAGAACTGGTAGTCGGTGATGCCGACCTGGGTGCGCGCCAGCGCCGAAATAATTCCGTGCGTCACGGTCTGCCCGACCCCGAACGGATTGCCGATCGCCAGCACGACGTCGCCGACCATCAACTCGTCGGAATTTGCAAAATCGAGCGTCGGGAATTTCTCGTGGGTGTCCTTCAGCCGCAACACCGCGAGATCGCTGCGGCTGTCCTTGAGAACAATCTCGGCCTCGAATTCCCGCTTGTCGGAGAGCGAGACCTTGACCTGATCGGCGCCTTCGATCACGTGATTGTTGGTCACGACCAGGCCGGAAGCATCCACCATCACGCCCGAGCCGAGCGACCGCTGCATCTGTTCCGGCTGCTGGCCGGGCACGCCGAAGAACCGGCGAAAAATCGGATCGTCGAGCAGCGGATTGCGATTCTGCACGATCTTGGCGGCATAGACGTTGACCACCGCCGGTTGCACATGCTGCACGATCGGCGCGTAGGACAGCCTGATGTCGGCAGGCGACGCAGGCACGCGCCGGTCCTGCGCCAGCGCCGGCATGGCGACCACCGCCGAGATCAGCAGCGCGGCCAGGGAGCGAATCAACGTCATGCGGAAGATCCTGAAATCGATAACCTCAGATATAGGCACGGGGTTACGCCGAGAAAAGAGAAACCGGGGCGCGATACCGCAAGTTAGGCTGCGCGATCGGGCGCTTTGATGGTCTTTGAGATAGTCTTTGCGATGGCCTTGGGCGCGGGCTCGCAGGATAACCTTTCCTGATGGCGCTCGCCCCAGGCCTTGAGGGTGTCGATGACCGGGCGCAGGCTTTCGCCGACCTCCGACAGGCGATATTCGACCCGGGGCGGCACTTCCGCATAGACCTTGCGGATCACGAGTCTGTCTTCCTCCAGCGCCCGGAGCTGCTTGGTCAGCATGCGCTGGGTAATGCCGGGCATCCGCCGCCGTAGCTCGCCGAAGCGCTGGGTGCCATCCTGCAGGTGGTAGAGGATGACGCCCTTCCACTTGCCGTCGATCAGATCGAGGGTCGCCTCAACCGCGCAGCCCGGCCGCCGCGCGAAATCTCGCCGTTTCATGTGCTATTTTCCCAATAGTATCCAAACAGGCACTATATCCCCGAATTTACAGTACTTGCCAAATTCGTGCCATCGGGACAGTAGATGGCGCCACCAGATGGAGACCACGAGCATGAAGGCCGTCGGATACAAGAAATCGCTGCCGATCGAAACCGCCGAGGCGCTGATCGATTTCGAGACCGCAAAGCCGGAGCCACGCGGCCGCGACATCCGCGTTGCCGTGAAGGCGATTTCAGCCAATCCGGTCGATTACAAGGTCCGCAAGCGCGCCGCACCGCCGGAAGGCGAGACTAAAATTCTTGGATACGACGCCGCCGGCATCGTCGATGCGGTCGGTGCCGATGTCACTTTGTTCAAGGCCGGCGACGAAGTCTTCTACGCCGGCTCGATCCAGCGCCAGGGCACCAATTCGGAATTTCATCTGGTCGACGAGCGCATCGTCGGCCGCAAGCCGAAAAGCCTTTCATTCGCGCAAGCCGCTGCCCTGCCGCTGACCTCGATCACGGCCTGGGAGCTGCTGTTCGATCGCCTCGGCGCGGTGCCGGGCAAGAGCCTCGATCCGCGCACGCTGCTGATCGTCGGCGGCGCCGGCGGTGTCGGCTCGATCCTGATCCAGCTTGCGCGACGCCTCACCGGCTTGACTGTCGTCGCGACGGCGTCGCGGCCCGAATCGCAGAAATGGTGCCTCGATCTCGGCGCCCATGCCGTGATCGACCACGCCGGGTCAATGAAGGAGCAGATCGAAAAGCTGAAGCTCCCGCCGGTGGCGCTGATCGCAAGCCTGACCTCCACCGACCAGCACTACAAGGCGCTGGCGGAGCTCATTGCGCCGCAGGGAAGATATGGATTGATCGATGATCCCCCGGAATTCAACGTCAGCGTCTTCAAGGGCAAGGCGGTCTCGATTCACTGGGAATCGATGTTCACGCGCTCGTCGTTCCAGACACCGGACATGATCGCGCAGCACAATCTGTTGAACGATGTCGCCGACCTCATCGACAAGGGTGTGCTGCGTACCACGCTCGATCAGACCTTCGGGACCATCAACGCCGCCAACCTGAAACGCGCCCACGCTTTGCTGGAATCCGGCAAGTCACGCGGCAAGATCGTGCTGGAAGGGTGGTAGCCAAAAGGCAGGCGTCGGGTGGGCAGCAGCGCCCTTGCGCCGTGCCCATCCTGATGGTGGGCGCGCTTTCGCTTTGCCCACCCTACGATCTGCTTCACCTCTCCCGCTTGCGGGGGAGGTCGACGCGCGAAGCGCGGCGGGTGGGGGAAAGCCTGTCGCCTCGACCAGCGCATCTTGCGGAAGCACCCCCACCCCGACCCTCCCCCGCAAGCGGGAGAGGGAGCGCGCTTCCGTCGTAGCTACTAAACTCGATCTCATCACGCTTATAGCTTGAGGGGCGCGCTAACCCCCGCCAAAATCAATCAATACGGCACCTTGTCGGCCTTTCGCGTCCATGCCTCAAACACGTCCTTGGCGCCGACCTCGTCGCTTTTCTCTATCTTTATTTTTCGATTTTCGAGCGGCGCGCTCACCTCCCGGTAGAGTGCTGCATCGTCGAAGCCGATATCTGCGGCAGCATCACGGCTGTTGGCGAAGACGATGCGGGATATCCTCGCCCACCAAATGGCGCCGAGGCACATCGGACAAGGCTCACCGATCGTGTAGATGACGGCCCCTTGCAACGAATGGCTGCCTTCCGCCCGGCACGCGTTTCGGATCGCGTTGATTTCAGCATGCGCGGTCGGGTCACCGTCCGGCACGACCCGGTTTTTTCCTTCACCGAGCACGCGACCGTCGAGGAAGACGACGGCTCCAAATGGACCGCCGCCTTGCGTTACGGATTCGCAAGCAAGCTCGATCGCTCGACGCATATGGACGTCCGTCATCTGGCTGTTCCCGCGTTTTTTGGCGGCGATGGCGCGACAGGCCTCAAAACCTGCGGCGTCGCGTACGTCATTTCTGAAACGGCGCAGGTCGACATCTACCTCACGCGATGGTCTGGATGATGCCGCCCTCGGCACGAAGCGCTGCGCCATTGGTGGCGGAGGCCTCTTTCGAGGACACATAGACCACCATGTTGGCGATCTCCTCGACGCTGGCAAAGCGCTGCAACAGCGAAGTCGGGCGAAATTGCTTGACGAACACCGACGCCGCCTCCTCCACCGACTGGCCGTTTTGCTTCGCAAGACCCTTCACGAATGTTTCCACGCCCTCCGACATCGTCGGCCCCGGCAGCACCGAATTGACGGTCACGGCGGTGCCGCGGGTCATCTCGGCGAGGCCGCGCGACACCGCAAGTTGCGCGGTCTTGGTGACGCCGTAATGGATCATCTCCTTCGGGATATTCAGCGCGGATTCCGAGGAGATGAAGACGATGCGACCCCAATTGCGCTTCAGCATGGCGGGCATGTAGGCGCGAGACAACCGCACGCCCGACATCACATTGACCTCAAAAAAGCGGCTCCAGTCCTGATCGGGCGTTTCGAAGAATCCCTTGGGCTCGAAGATTCCGGCATTGTTGATCAGGATGTCGACCTCCGGCAGCACCATGATCAGCGTCTTGCATCCGACCACTGTCGAGACGTCGGCGGCAACGCCCCGGACCTTGGCGCCAGGTACGGCCTTGGCCAACGCCGCGACCGCGGCATCGACCCTTGCCGGGGTCCGGCCATTGACCGCGACGGTGGCGCCCGCCGCGGCGAGGCCTTTCGCGATCGCATGGCCGATGCCGCCGGTCGAGCCCGTCACCAGCGCGGTTTTTCCCGAAAGATCGATTTTCATGTGAAGTCTCCATTATGGATGACAGGGATATCGGGAGCGCCGCACGCGACCGCAATCGCGAGGCGGCACATGACGGTGGCGCAATAAAAAAGCGGCGCATGATGCGCCGCTTTTGCTGACTATTTCGACGGTTGTCAGGCTGCCTCAGCGGCCTTTTCCTGCACCGGACCGGAATCGAGGCCCTTGGCGTCGACGTCGCGGTCGACGAACTCGATCACCGCCATCGGCGCGTTGTCGCCATAGCGGAAGCCGGCCTTGATGATGCGGGTATAGCCGCCCTGCCGGTCCTTGTAGCGGGTGGCGAGAACGTCGAACAGCTTGCGAACCTGATCCTGGTCGCGCATCTCGCTGATCGCCTGCCGGCGCATGGCGAGACCGCCCTTCTTGCCGAGCGTGACCAGCTTCTCGACGATCGGGCGCAGCTCCTTGGCCTTCGGCAGCGTGGTGACGATCTGCTCGTGCTTGATCAGCGCCGCGGACATATTGGCGAACATCGCGCGCCGATGCTCGGCGGTGCGGTTGAGCTTCCGATGAACCTTGCCGTGACGCATGATATATTCCTCAATACTTTGTTCTGTCGCGACGGCTCGTCGGACAATCTGCTCAGGTGGGCCGCCTGCGTTCGCCCCTTTGTCATTCCGGGGCGCGCGTGAGCGCGAACCCGGAATCTCAAGATTCCGGATCGCCGCTTCGCGACGTCCGGAATGACGAAATCAGTAATGATCCTCGAAGCGCTTGGCCAGTTCGTCGATATTTTCCGGCGGCCAGCCCGGCACTTCCATTCCAAGATGCAGCCCCATCTGGGCCAGCACTTCCTTGATCTCATTCAGCGACTTGCGGCCGAAGTTCGGGGTACGAAGCATTTCCGCTTCCGACTTCTGCACGAGATCGCCGATGTAGACGATGTTGTCGTTCTTCAGGCAGTTCGCCGAACGCACCGACAATTCGAGTTCGTCGACCTTCTTGAGGAAGGCCGGGTTGAAGGCGAGATCGGGAATGACCTCCTGGGTGA
>Ga0182030_10007452_pt1 | contig 22823 bp, 19 predicted proteins | sample 812S3MmetaG_FD_121299 | JGI IMG/M metagenome (GOLD analysis project Ga0182030, IMG submission 121299) | Permafrost microbial communities from Stordalen Mire, Sweden - 812S3M metaG (Illumina Assembly) | ecosystem: Environmental > Terrestrial > Soil > Wetlands > Permafrost | place: Sweden...
CGTAAAATACTTTGGCGCGAAATCGCAGCCCGCAAGTCCGGCCAAACCGACCGCGAGAACGGCGCGAAAACCTCGGGCGAAGATGGAAAGCTTCATTCGCTGGCGCTCGACGGGTGCTCGTCGGCTATACGAACCCGGTCGCCATCGGTCAAGGTTTCGGAAGGGTTGTCCACGATGCGGTCCTCTTTCGAGAGGCCGGAGGCGATGGCCACTTCCGATCCGAAATCCTTGGCGATGACCACTGTTTTGAATTTCACACGATCGTCGGCGTCGACCGTCGCGACGCGCGTCCCGTGCTCGTCGATCGACAGCGCGCTGGCGGCGATCTGCAGCTGGCTGGGATCGACCGGCAATTCGAAATGCACTTCGGCATATGAGCCGGGATAGAGCGCGCCGTCCTCGTTGAGCCGGTCCAGTTCGACCAGCAGGCTGCCGGTCTGCGCGCCAATGGCGTTGGATGTGGTGGTGATCGTCGCCTCGAAATTCCGGCCCGGCCATTGCGGCGTGGTGATCGCCGCTTTCATCCCTTGCTTCAGCCGTGCGGAATAGATCTGGGGAACATTGACGTAAACGCGGACTTCATGGATGTCGGCGACCTTGAACAGCGCCTCGGAACTGCGATCGGGCGCGACATAGGCGCCGATGTCGATATTGCGAGCGGTGACGACGCCATCGAAGGGCGCGAGGATCTGCGCAAAGCTTTTCTGCGCCTTGAGCCGGTCGAGATTGGCGGTGGCGGCGCCGACGTCGGACTGCTTGACCTTTTCGTCGCTGGCCTTCTCGTCGCTCGACTGTTTCGAGACCGCCGAGGAACTGCGCAGGGCCGCCCAGCGCTCAGCCGTCACCTTGGCCATCGACAGGTTCGCCTGCGCTCGGCCCAGTTCCTCGCGCGCCTGGGCGAGGCGCTCGTCGAGTTCGGGCGTGTCGACCTCCGCGAGGACATCGCCCTTCTTGACCTTGGCGCCAATGTCCTTGCTCCAGCTTTTGACATAGCCGGCGACTTGCGAATGGATCGAGGCCTCGTACCAGGCGGCGATATTGCCGGGCAAGGGAAGGGACTCCGGCTTGGTCTCCGCATGCGGCTTGATGACGCTGACGGTGGGAATGGCGCGGTCGCGCGTCCATGTCGCGAGATTGGCCTGGCTGTCCCGGCGCTGGATCAAGGCGTAGGCGACATAGCTGGCCATGACCAGCAAGGCGATGAGGATCAGCCAGCCGCCAAACCCACGGCGCCTGGCCTGCGCCACCGGGGGAGTCGTAATTTCCTTGTTCATCCGGCGCCTCTTTCGGAAGCCACGGCGGGGCTCGGCTTGCGGGAATAACCCCGGGAATGAACCATCGCGAAGACCACGGGGACGAAGACCAGCGTAGCAACGGTGGCGAACATCAGGCCGCCGATCACGGCGCGGCCGAGCGGCGCGTTCTGCTCGGCCGACAGGGCCATCGGCCCCATGCCGATGATCATCGCCAGCGCCGTCATCAGCACCGGACGAAAGCGACCGACGCCGGCGTTGAGCGCCGCCGTGAAGGGCTCGAACCCCTCGGAAAGCTGCTCGCGCGCAAAACTCACCACAAGGATGGAATTCGCCGTCGCCACGCCCATGCACATGATGGCTCCCGTAAGCGCCGGCACGGACAGCGTGGTATGGGTGGCGAAGAGCATCCAGATCACGCCCGCCAAAGCCGCGGGCAGCGCGCTGACGATGACGAAAGGATCGAGCCAGGACTGGAAGTTCACGACGATCAGGAGATAGATCAGCACGATCGCCAGGGCCAGGCCCTGATAGAGCTGGTTGTAGGCGGAGGTCATGGTCGCCGTCTGCCCGCGCAGGACGACTTGAGAGCCGCGCGGACGCTCCGATTTGGAGTCGTCGATGATCTTCTGGATGTCGGCCGAGACGGCGCCAAGGTCGCGGCCCGCGTTGGACGCAAAAATATCGATCACCGGCTGCACCGAGTAATGCGACACCACGGCGTCGCTCACACCCCTGTTGATCCGGGCGACGGCCCCGAGAATTTGCGTCGTCTTGCCCTGCGACGCAGGAACGCTGGCGAGGTCGTCGAGCGATTTCATCCAATATTGCGGCGTCTGCGTGACCACCGGATAGGACACGCCATTCTGCGGGTTGAGCCAGAAGGTCGGATTGGTCTGGATCGAGCCGGCCAGCGTGATCTGCAGCGAGGTCGCCACGTCCTTTTCGCTGACGCCGAGCCGGCTGGCGAGGATGCGGTCGACGTCGACCTTGATCGTCGGCTCGTCCGCCGGCTGCTGGATGCGCGCGTCCGCGACGCCGGTGACCTGCGAAATCCGCTTCAGCAGCTTGGCCGCGAGAATGCGGTTGGCCGGGATGTCGCTGCCGACCACCTGCACGTCGATCGGCGCGGGCAGGCCGAAATTGAGAATCTGCGTGACGATGTCGGCGGGCAGGAAGGAAAAGGTCGCATTGGGGAATTTTTCAGGCAGCTTTTCGCGCAAGACCCTAACGAGATCCTCGCCCTTCTCCGCCTGGCCCTCTTCCAGCGTGATCAGAATGTCGCCATCCGCCGAGCCGATGGTGCCGGAATTGCCATAGGCCGCGTTGATGCCGCTGACGGGCAGGCCGATATTATCGACCATGGAGGTCACGAGTTTCGGCCCGGCGACGTCGCCGATCGCCGCCTCGACCCGCTTGAACAGCCGGCCGGATTCCTCGATGCGCAGTCCCGTGGGGCCACGCACGTGCAATTTCAGCTGCGTCGTGGGGACATCGGGAAAGAAATTCTGGCCGAGAAAGGGAAACAGGGTCAGCGAGACCAGGACGAAGGCCATGAAACCCACGACGAAGGTCCAGCGCAGGCGCATCGCCGCCTCGAGCGTGCGCGCGTAGGCCTGCCGCGCGCTTTCGAAACGATGCTCGAATCCCCTCTGGAAACGGCCGAAAAACCCTTTCGGGGGCGCGTCGGGGTCATGGGCGTGGCCGCCGAGCAGGTAATTGGCCATGGTCGGCACCAGCGTGCGGGCCAGCAGAAAGGAGCCGATCAGCGCGAAAATCACCGCCTTGGCCAGCGGCCGGAACAGAAAGCCGGAAATGCCGCCGAGGCCGAACATCGGCACGAAGACAATGCAGATGCAGAGCAGCGAAACGGTGGCGGGAATGACGATCTGGCGCGCGCCGTCCATGATCGCCGCCTCGATCTCCTTTTTCTGCTCGAGCTGGAAATTGATGTTCTCGATTGTCACCGTGCCGTCGTCAACGAGAATGCCGACGGCGAGGGCCAAGCCGCCGAGGGTCATCACATTGATGTTTTCGCCGGTCGCGGCCAGAAGGGCGACCGAGGCCAGGATCGCCAGGGGAATGGCGATGATGATGATGATGGTCGAGCGCCAGCTGCCCAGGAAAATCAGGATCATGACGCCTGTCAGGGTCGCGGCCAGCGCGCCCTCGAAAATCACCGAGGACACCGCGCTCTGCACGAAGGGCGCCTGGTCGCCGACCACGTCCATCTTCAGCTCGGGCGGGATCATTTCGCGCATGCGGGGCAAGAGCGCCTTGACGCCGTTGATGACATCGAGCGTCGAGGCCGAACCGGCCTTCACAATGGTCATCAGCACGGCATTGGCGCCGTCGACCCGCACCATGTTGATCTGCGGCGGGAAACTGTCGTGGACATGGGCGACGTCGCCGATGCGCACCGTCGCGCCATTGGCGCTGCGAATCGGCAGGAAGTTCAGCGCCTCGACCGTTTCGGGCGAGTCGTTGAGCTGGACGACATATTCCTTGTCGCCGATCTTCTGCGTGCCCACGGGAATGATCAGGTCTTGCTGCGCCACCGCATTGACGACGTCTTGCGCCGAAATGCCGTAGGACTGCAGCTTCGCCTGATCGACATCGATCTGGATCTGCCGCACCTTGCCGCCATAGGGCGAAGGCACGGCGGCGCCGGCCACCGTGGCGAGCTGCGGGCGAATGAGATTCTGGGCGATGTCGAAAATCTTGGCTTCCGACAGCTTGTCCGATGACAAGGCGAGCTGGATGACCGGCACGCTGCCTGCGTCAAAAGTCAGCACCTGCGGCGGCGTGATGCCCGGCGGCAGGTATTTCAGCACGGTCTGCGACGCCGCGGTGATCTGGGCGAGAGCGGAATTGATGTTGACGGTCGGCTGGAAGAACACTTTCACGACGCCGTAACCAGCCAGCGACTGCGATTCGATATGTTCGATATCGTTGACCGTCGAACTGAGCGTTCGCTCGTAGAAATAGACCACCCGGCCCGACATGTCGTCCGGCGGCAGGCCATTGTAGCTCCAGACGATGGCGACGACGGGGATGCGGATGCCCGGGAAAATGTCGGTGGGCGTGCGTATCCAGGCCAAAACGCCGAAGATGACGATCAGCATCGCCATCACGACGAAAGTATATGGCCTTTTCAGCGCGATACGGACAAGTGCGAGCATTCGGGCCCTTCAGACGATCATTCGGCGCGCCAAGGACGCCCCGAATTGAACGCGAACATAGTCGTTGCGGCGGCTCGTCGAAAATGAAATTTTAATTTATACAGCCCGCGCTTTGTTCCGGCGAACGTTCTGCCAGCGTGAACCGCGCGCCCGGCGCATTGTCGGAGACGTGAAGCTCAAGGTGATGCAGTTTGGCGATGGTCTCCGCAATGCTCAGGCCAAGGCCGCCGCCGGGCAGCTCGGCGCCATTGCTGGCGCGGGCGAAGCGACGGAAAATGTCGTGCGCTTCCGCCGCCGGCACGCCGCGGCCGGTATCGCTGACTTCGATTGTGGCGCGGCCATCGCGCTCGCCGGCTTCGATGCGGACCGCGCCGCCGCGCGGCGTGAATTTCAAGGCATTGTCGATGAGATTGGCGATGGCTTCGCGCATCAGGTCGGCGTCGCCCTGGCGATGCAGGGGCTGCGGCGCGACGAGGCTCATGGCGACGCCCTTGGCCTCGGCCAGAGGCAGGAAAAACTCATAAATTTCCGTGCAGAGCGCTGCCAGATCGAGCGGCCTGAAAGCGGAATGGCGCCGCTCGTTCTCGATGGAGGAAATGCGCAGCACCGCCTCGATGGTGGTCATGGCCCGGTCGAGCTGGCGCAGCGCCGCCTGCACGGGATGTCGCAGACGCTCGTTCCTTGGCGCATCCGCCAGCGCCTGCTCCAGGAGAGCGCGGACATTGGCGATGGGCGTTCGCAGGTCATGCGCGATATTGTCGCCGACAGCAGCCAATTGTCCCAGGAGACGCTCGATCTCGTCGAGCATTCCGTTGACCGAGACGATCACGCCGTCGAGTTCTTCCACGCCCGAGCGAACCGGCAAACGGGTGCGAAAATCGCCCTGGGCGATTGTCCCTATGGCCCCGTCGATCTCGCGGATGCGCGCGCCCATGCGGCGGGCGAAGAAAAAGCCGGCGCCAAGCGCGAAGGCTGCGAGTGGCAAGATGGCGAAGGAAAGCGCCTGGCGGAGGACGCGCCTAAGGGCGACCACTTGATCGAGGCTGCGCCCCAGCAGCACGACGCCGCCATCCGGTCTTTTTCGCGCCACGAGCAGGGTCGGCTCAGGCTCGGAACCCGGAGCGGCCCGGAAGTCCTCCAGCAGATGCGCGTTGCCATCGACAGGGATATCCGGACGGCGGTCGAGATTGCCGAAAACCAGCGCGCCCTCGGGATCGTAAAGCGCGACATAGTTCAGCCGCCGGAAATCGCGGGTGAGCCGCAAGGACAGGCTGCGCCGCAGCCGGTCTTCGTCGCTCGACGCCGCCTTTTCCGCCTCATCGGCGAAGACCGTCCGCAATTCGGCGATCCAGGCCTGCGTCGTCGCCACATAGACGAAACCGAACACGCCGACGGTAAGCAGGACGAAAACGAGAGCGAAGGCCCCGGCCAGTCGCAGCGGCGTCGAACGGGTCAGGTCACGCATCCGCATCGAGCATGAACCCTTCGCCACGCAGATTGACGATGAGCTTCTTTTCGCCCGGCGCGTCCAGCTTGATCCTGAGATTGCGGATATGCACGTCCACGACGTTGCTCTGCGCCTGGAATCGATAGTTCCAGACCTCCTGGAGCAGCATCTGCCGCGTCACCACCTGCCCTGGGCGGCGCATGAAATATTCGAGCAGCTTGAACTCGCGCGGAAGAAGTTCGATGTCCCGCCCGCGACGCCGGACTTTCCGCGCGATCAGGTCCATGCTCAGCGCGCCGGCGTTAAGGACGGTTTCAGTCGAGTCGGACAGTCGCCGCACCAGCGCGTCGATCCGCGCGGAAAACTCGACCATGGCGAAAGGCTTGACGAGATAGTCGTCGCCCCCGGCCTGCAAGCCCGCGACCCGATCGTCGACGGCGCCCATGGCGCTCATCATCAGCACGGGCGTGCGAATGCCCTCCGCGCGCAGGCTTTCGACGAGGGCGAGGCCGTCCGCGCCTCTGAGCTTGCGGTCCATCACCAGAAGCAGCGCCTGCCCTGCCCGCGCGGCCCGCATGGCCTCGGCGCCCGTTTCGCTCAGCACGACCTGGTAACGCGGCGAAAGCGCCTTTTGGATCGCGCTGGCGAGTTCGGGTTCGTCCTCGCAGACATAGACGGGAGCGGATTTACTTTCGTTCATGCCCGATTCTTATCCGCAAGCCAGACCAATTTCTTTACCCAGGAAACCCGCGCCGTTTTTGCCCTTCAAAAGAACATCACGGCTGTAGCGGTCATTGCCGCGATCCAGACGGTCTCCAACACCATAAGCGCGATCGGTTTCCAACCAACCGCCGCGAGGTCTTTGAAGGACGTCTTCATGCCCAGCGCCGCAATCGCCGTGACGAGGCACCAGCGGGATGCGTCATTGGCCAGATCGGTTGTCATTTTGGACAACAGCCCGGCGCTGTTGAGCGCCACGAGGACGGCGAAGCCAATTAGAAAGAGCGGAAGGTTCACCTTTGCGCCGCCTTCGCCGCCCTTCGCTCCACGACCGACGATGAAGGCAATGGAGAAAACCACAGGCAACAACATGCTGACCCGCAGCAGCTTGACGTAAGTGGCGACATCGCCGGTCTCAGGCGAGATCGAATAGCCGGCGCCAACCACCTGGGCCACGTCATGGATGGTGCCGCCAAGAAAAATGCCGGCGTGGACGTGATCAAAGCCGAGAACCGTCACCAGCAACGGATAGGTGATCATGGCGATGGTCGACAGCAGCGTCACCGTCACCACCGTCAGAATCGTGTCGCGCTCGCTTGCGGACGTGCGCGGCAAGACCGAAGCAATCGCGAGGGCCGCCGAGGCGCCGCATATTCCAACGGCGCCGCCGGACAGCACGCCAAAGGACCGGCTGAGGCCGAGCCTCCGGGCGGCGAAAGCGCCGAGGGCGATGGTGCTGAGGATGCCGACCACGACCGTGGCGATCGGCATCGCTCCGAGTTGCAATATCTGATGGGCGGTGATGCGCGCGCCGAGCAAGGCGACGCCAACCCGCAGAACGGCCTTGGACGAAAACTCGATCCCCGCGACGCAGCGGCCCTCCTCGTAAAGGAAATGAAAGGCCATTCCGAATAGCAGAGCGAACAGCATGACCGGCGATTGGTAATGCTGCGACAACCAAGTGGCGGCCAAGGCGATCGTGCCGGCGACCAGCAGGCCTGGATAGATCCGATGAAAAAAAGCGCGCCATTCCGCTGGTTGGGGCAGGCTTGGCGATTCGATCGCCACCACGCCCTCCATGCCGTCATAGGATTGAAAGATCGCCTGCGCCGATTCTTTGTCGGTATCGAGATCAGAATTCATAGGGCCTCGCTGCTGCAAGCCAATCTGCCACGTAAACGAGTTGGCTAAAAGGCGCCTCTGATATAGAAGTTTAGAAAGTCGCGTGTTGCGGCGAGGCGACAGGCGTCATGCGGCTCACCAGCTATTCCAACTATGCCTTGCGCATTTTGATGGTTGCGGCGGTTCGCGACGGCGAGCTGGTGACCGTTCAGGAAGTCGCCGAGGCCTTCGATATTTCCAAGGCCCATCTTGTCAAATGTGTGCACAGCCTCGGCGTCTGGGGATATCTGGACAATGTTCGGGGGCGAAATGGCGGGTTTCGTCTCGCCAAGCCGGCGGCGCGGATCACCGTGGGCGAGGTCATCCGCAAGACCGAAGACGACCTCAATCTCGTCGAATGTTTCAACGCGGCGACGAACACCTGTCCATTGATCGGAATCTGCCATCTCAGCGACGTATTCAAGTTGGCGCGGCAAGCTTTTCTCGATGTTCTCGACAAGGTCACCGTCGCCGATATCGCAGCCAATCCTCGCGGTCTCATGAAGGCGCTCGATCGGAACTGGGATTCGAATTGTGTGGCCGACCCCTCCCTTCCCGCGTGATTCGCAATCATATCTTGTATATTCATATATCCGAATATATATGAATTAGATGATGCTGCGCCATCCACCTCATGAGGATTTCGTCATGTTCGGGCTGTTCGGATCCAAGGCTAAGATCAAAACCTTCAGCCCCGCTGAATTGCGCGATTTTCTCAGCGAAAACGAAGGCGCCTGCGTCCTTGTCGATGTGCGCGAAGACAATGAGTGGGCGAGCGGCCACATCCCGGGCGCGGTTCACGCTCCGTTGTCCCGCTTCTTCGAAGCCGCAGCCAAGCTCGCCAAAGACAAATCCGTGGTCTTCTACTGTCAGGGCGGCGTTCGCTCCAAACGCGCCCTGGGCATGGCGAAAGACTGCGGCTTGAACGCCGAAGGCCATCTCGGCGGCCGCATTTCCGCCTGGCGGAGCTTCGACTTTCCGGTGGCCCGCTAAGCCAGTCGCGATATGTCGTCCGAGCCGAGCTGGACGGCGTCAAAGCCGTCCGGCTTTTGATCCGCATCAATTGTTATATTTTAAATATATGTTTTAATCCCCAAGCTGAAACGCAGTCCTTCGGCGACGAAAAAACGAGGCGCATCATGTTGAAGATCGCAATCATTCTCTGGATCGTCCTGGGCACGACGCTGGCAGGCTGCGCGCTGATCGTCGTTTTGGCGACGCCGGTCCTCGCGGAACAGGCGATGAGGCTCATCCCCTGGGCGGCGCTCGCGGGTTTTGTTCTCGCGATGCCCCTGTCCTGGCTCTTCGCCTCGAACCTCTCGGCCCCACGCGTCCGTTGAAAATGGATGCGTCAGGCAGGGCGCCGACGCAATTCCACTCAGAAAAGGTCAGCCGATGAACGCCATCGAAAAACCGGAGACCTTCATTTCAGGTCCGCTCTACGCCTCGCGGAAAAAAGTCTTTCCGCAGGCCGTGAGCGGGCGCTTCCGGCGGATCAAATGGGCGTTCATGGCCGTTGCGCTCGGCCTCTATTATCTGTTGCCCTTCGTGCGCTGGGATCGCGGGCCCGGCGCGGCGAACCAGGCGGTGCTGGTCGATCTGACGCATCGCCGCTTCTATTTTTTCTTCATCGAACTCTGGCCGCAGGAAGTTTATTATTTCACTGGCTTGCTGATCGTCGCCGCCTTCACCCTGTTCCTGATGAACGCCGTCGCCGGCCGGATCTGGTGCGGCTACATGTGCCCGCAGACGGTCTGGACCGATCTGTTCTACGCCATCGAACGCTGGGTCGAAGGCGACCGCCGCGACCGCATGCGCAAGGACAAGGCCGGCTTGAGCGTCAAGCGCGTCTGGGAGTTAAGCGTCAAGCATTCCCTCTGGCTCGCGGTCGCCTGGTGGACCGGCGGCGCCTGGGTTCTTTATTTCGACGACGCGCCGACACTGGTGAGAGAATTGGCGACGTTCCATGCCCCGACGTCCGCCTATGTCTGGATCGGCATCCTCACCGCCAGCACCTATCTGCTCGCCGGAACCTCGCGCGAACAGGTCTGCATCTACATGTGCCCGTGGCCGCGCATCCAGGCGGCCTTGACCGACGAATGGGCGCTCAACGTCACCTATCGCGGCGACCGGGGCGAGCCGCGCACATCGGCTAAAAAGGCACTCCATCTCCGCGAACACGGCAAGCCGGCCGGCGATTGCGTCGATTGCCGCCAATGCACCGCGGTCTGTCCTGTTGGCGTCGATATCCGCGAGGGCTCGCAACTCGGCTGCATCCAATGCGGGCTCTGCATCGACGCCTGCGACAATGTCATGAAGGAAATCGGCCGACCGACGGGGCTGATCGCCTATGACAATGACATCAATGCCGAGCGCCGGCGCGCCGGGCTGCCGGAAGTCTACAAGATCGTCCGTCCGCGCACGATCCTCTACGCCGTTTTGATCGTCGTCGTCGGCGCCATCATGACGATCGCCTTGGCCAACAAGAAGTTCAGCGGCGTGAATGTGCTGCACGACCGCAATCCCCTCGCCGTGGCGCTGTCGGAAGGGTCGGTGCGCAACGGCTACACGGTGCGGTTGCTGAACAAGAATGGCGAGGCGCGCAGCTTCCGGCTTCATGTCGAAGGCCTGAACGGCGCCCAATTGAAGATCGCCGGCGCGACGGACCAGTCCGATGAACCGACCGTGGCCGTCGGTCCCGATCAGACGCTGGAGTTGCGCGCGACGATCACCACGCCGAACGCCGCGACCCCACCCGACGCCGTGAACATCGTCTTTGCGATGGAAGACCTCAAATCCGGCGTCACGACGCGTGCGAAGGACCATTTCTTCCCCCGCTGAAGCGAGAAGGCCACGGCTTCGAAACTCAATTTCAAATCATCGTCGCAAAAGCAGGTTAGCGGGTCTGCATATAAGGGGCCGCCTCGATAAGACGCTGCGGGCTGAACGCGTTTTCGATATAACTGGGCCGACTCAGCTGGTGTTCGGCCAAAATTGATAAGCTTGCAGACCTTGACGCGCGCTTGCCCGCGCCTGATCGCGCCACTGGCTTGCGTCGCCTTCATGGCCTGCGGCGGCGCGGCGGTGGCCGGCCCTCCCTTCGTCACCGACGATCCCGAGCCCGTCGATTTCCAGCATTTCGAGATCAACACCGCCACACTGGGCGCACGGACGCCGGGCGGCCGCGCCGGCTCGGCTCCAGGCATCGACATCAATTACGGCATTCTCGCCGACACGCAATTCCACATAGGACTGGCCGGCCCCTGGCAGGCTTCCGACGGCAAGGCGTTCCAGTTCGGCTATGGCGACACCGAATTCGGGCTGAAATATCGCTTTGTCCTGGAGGACGTTGCGCATTGGCGGCCGCAGGTCGCGATCTACCCCACGATCGACCTGCCCACTGGAGATGCGCAGCGCGGTCTGGGCGCCGGTCACGCCCGGCTTTTCCTTCCCCTATGGGTGCAGAAGTCGATCGGCGATTGGCAGACCTATGGCGGCGGCGGATACTGGATCAATCGCTATGACGACAGCCGCAACTATTGGTTCGCGGGATGGACTTTGCTGCGCAAATTTTCGGATCAATGGACGATTGGCGGCGAAATATTCCATCAAACCGCAGACCTACGCATCGAGCCGGCCTTGGTCGGCAACGGCTTGTCCTCCCGCCCCAGCACCGGGTTCAATCTCGGCGGCTCTTACACGATCGACCAAAATTGGCGCATCATCTTTTCCGCCGGACGTGGGTTGCAGAATGCCGCCGTTACGAACCAGTTTTCATATTATATTGGCTGTCAGTCGAGCTTTTAGACATTTTTACGCGATCAGGTCGCATCGAACTTCGGCCCCCCTCTCAGCACGACATAGATCGCGGGTATGACCAGCACGGTCAGCGCTGTGGACGACGCCAGGCCGAACAGCAGCGAGAGCGCCAGTCCCTGAAAGATCGGATCGGACAGGATCACCGCCGCGCCGATCATCGCCGCCAGAGCCGTCAGCAGGATCGGCTTGAAGCGGATGGCGCCGGCCTCGATCAGCACTTCGCGCAAGCCTTTCGAGCGGTCGGAATGGCGTACGAAATCGACCAGCAGGATCGAATTGCGCACGATGACGCCGGCCAGCGCGATGAAGCCGATCATCGACGTCGCCGTGAAGGCGGCATGGAAGATCCAGTGCCCGAACATGATGCCGATGAAGGTCAGCGGCACCGGTGTGAGGATCACCAGCGGCAGCTTGAAGGATTTGAACTGCGCGACGACGAGGATGTAAATCCCGACCAGGGCCGCCATGAAGGCGGCGCCCATGTCGCGGAACGTCACCCAGGTGACCTCCCATTCGCCGTCCCAGAGCAGCGACGGCTTGCTCTCGTCGAGCGGCTGGCCATGCATCAGGATTTGCGGCTTCGGCGCCTCGGCGCTCCATTCCATCTTGTCGAGCGCGGCGTCGACCGCGAGCATGCCGTAAAGCGGCGCCTCGAACGTCCCGGCAAGTTCGGCCTGCACCATTTCCGCGGCGCGGCCATTGTGCCGGAAGATCGGCACGGACGATGGTTCGTTCGAGACTTTCACGACATCGCCAAGTTCGACGATGGTCCGGTTGCCGGGCAGCACATTGGCCGGCACCGGCGTCGTCAGCATCGCCTCGTTGACGGCGCGCTGGTTTTTCGCCAGGGCCATGCGGATCGGCAGGGGCTGGCGGCCGCCGCCGCGATGCGAATAGCCGACGACGTCCCCGCCATAAAGCCGGCGCAACGTATCGAACACGTCGCCTTGCTGCACGCCGAAGAATTCGAGGCTGTCCTGATCGATCTCGATCCGCTTGCGCAAGGTTGGCGCGCCATAGGAATCATCGACGTCGACGATGAAGGGCACGCCCTCGAAGGTCTTGCGGACCTTGGCCGCCACGGCGCGTCGCGTCTGCGGATCGGGACCATAGATTTCGGCGAGCAGCGTCGCCAGGACCGGCGGCCCCGGCGGCGGTTCGACAACCTTGAGGGAGGCATGCGCGGGCATGTCGAGGCCGACAAGCGCCTTGCGGACTTCGATCGCGATATCGTGGCTCGACCGCGACCGCTTGTCCTTGGGCTTCAAATTGACCTGGATATCGCCCATTTCCGGCTGGTTGCGCATGTAGTAGTGGCGCACCAACCCGTTGAAGTTGAACGGCGCGGCGGTTCCGGCATAGGTCTCGAACGAGATGATTTCCGCAACGCCCTGGAGCCGCGCGACGGCGTCGGCAAGCACGCGATTGGTCATCTCGACCGAGGCGCCATGCGGCATGTCCGCGACGACGGCGATCTCGGACTTGTTGTCGAAAGGCAGCAGCTTGACCGTCACCGCCTTGAAATAGAACAGGCTCAGCGAGCCGAGCGTGCCGATGCCGACGACGATCAGGAAGTTTCGCGCGGAGCGTCGCGTTTTTAGAATAGGCACGGCGATGCGGCGGTAGAAGGCGCCCAGTTTGCCGCCGCTCTGGTCTTCCGCGCCATGATGGACGGGCGCCTTGCCGGAAATCTTGATCATCAGCCACGGCGTCAGGATTACGGCGACGAAGAACGAAAAAACCATCGCCGCCGAGGCGACGGACGGAATCGGACTCATGTAGGGGCCCATGAGCCCCGACACGAAGAGCATGGGCAACAACGCCGCGACGACGGTCAGCGTGGCGACGATGGTGGGATTGCCGACCTCGGCGACGGCGTCGATCGCCGCCTGGACTCGCGGTCGCCCATCGCCCATCGCCCAATGCCGCGCGATATTCTCGATGATGACGATGGCGTCGTCGACCAGGATGCCGATGGAGAAGATCAAGGCGAAAAGGCTGACGCGGTTCAGCGTATAGCCCATGATCCGCGCGGCGAAGAGGGTGAGCAAAATCGTCGTCGGAATGACGATGGCGACGACAATCGCCTCGCGCCAGCCGATGGCGAAGGCGACAAGCAGCACGATGGAGATCGTGGCGAGGCCGAGATGGAAAAGCAAGTCATTGGCCTTGTCGTTGGCCGTCTCGCCGTAATTGCGCGTGACGATCACATCCACGTCTTGAGGGACGACGCGGCCCTTCAGGCTTTCCAACTGGTCGACGATGCGCTGGGAGATCAGCACGGCGTTGGCCCCGGCGCGCTTGGCCAGCGCGATGGTGACCGTTGGCGTTCCTGTCAAGACGCCATCGGAGCCGCGCGAAAAATGCATTGCGCGGGTCTCGTTCGGCGCGCCGTCGAGCGCGACTTTGGCGACGTCGCGGAGATAGACCGGGCGGTTGTCGCGCGTCGTCAACAGCAGATCGCCGATCTCCGGCAGGGTCTGCAAGGTGCGGCCGGCGACCGTCTGGATTTGCAATCCGCCATCGCGCACAAGACCGGCCTGAAAGGCGCTGTTGGCGCCCTGCACTTTCGCGGCGAGCTGCTGCAAGGTCACGCCATAACGGGCAAGCGAGGCAGGGTCGGGCTCGACATGGATTTCGTCAGGTTGGTCGCCGGCGAGATAGGTCAGTCCGACGTCTTCGAGCTTGGCCAGTTCGACGCGCAATTCGCGCGCGACGCTGGTCAGCGCGTCGGCGTTCCAACGGCTCGCCGCCTCTCGTTTCGGCGCAAGGGTCAAGGTGACGATGGCGACGTCGTCGATGCCCCGTCCGACGATCAGCGGTTCGGGAATCCCGGCGGGAATCCTGTCGAGATTGGCGCGCACCTTGTCATGGACGCGCAACACCGCCGCATCCGGGGACGTGCCGACGAGAAAGCGCGTCGTGACGACGACCTGATCGTCGAAGGTTTTCGAATAGACGTGTTCGACGCCGTTGATGCCCTTGACGATGTCTTCCAGCGGCTCGACGACAAGCTTGACGGCGTCCTCGGCCTTGAGGCCATTGGCCTGGACCATGATGTCGACCATGGGCACGGAAATCTGCGGCTCTTCTTCGCGCGGAAGGGTGACCAGCGCGATGAGGCCCAGAGCCAGGGCGGCGATGAGCAGCAGCGGCGTCAACGGCGAGCCGATGAAGGCGCGGGTCAGGCGACCCGCGAGCCCGAGGTTCGGACGCGGCTCTGAAAAATTTTTGTCCTGGTCGATCATGGCGTTTCCACCTTGTCGCCGGCTTTCAGGCCGGTGACAGCTTCGACCAAGTCGCCCTGTTGCGCGTCGGCTACGACGACGGCGACGTCGAGCGCGCCTTCGGGACGCAAGAGGCGGATGTAATCGACTCCCGAACGCGTCGTGATGGCGGCGCGCGGAATGAGCAGCGCCTGCCTCTCGCCGACCGGCGCGTGAACCTGCACGCGCTCCCCGACGAAGTAATCGGCGAGCCCTTCGACTTCGGCATCGGCGATGACGCGGCCATTGTCGATTTCGGGATAGATTTTCGCGATTCGCCCCTGCCTCGCGTTTCCGCCATTGGCCGCGCCAATTTTACGCGGAGCGATGGAAACCGGCGCGTCGAGCCGCAGCAAGGCGGCGTGGCGCTCCGGCAGACTGAGCCGCAGGAAAGTCGCGCCGGAGGCTATGCGCGCCACCGCTTCGCCCGGCAGAACGACCGATCCCGGAACGATCGCCAGCGTAAGGACGCGACCGTCCCTAGGCGCCAGGATTTTGCCTTCATCCGTCTGCTGGGCGATGACGGCGCGCTGCGAACGCGCCGACTCAAGCTGATGCTGCAACACATCCACATTAGTCTTGGCCTGGTCATAGGCGGCCTGGGTCGTATAGCCGCCCGCCATCAGGCTCTTGGCGCGTTCAAAGGCGGTTTTGGCGTTGGTCAGCTGCGAATCCAGCGCCCGCAATTGCCCGTCGAGCGACTGGGCTTGCAAGGCAAGCTTTTCGTCGGCGACGACCGCGACGACATCGCCCGCCTTGACCTCGGTTCCCTCGTCAACCGAACGGCTCAGAATCGTGCCGCCGATGCGGGCGCGCGCCGCCACGATGTCGCGGCTTTCCACCTGCCCGAACATGGCTTTCATGTCCTGAATGGTCCGCGCCTGCACGAGGAATTCGCCGGCTCCAGCCCTTTCGCCAGCGGCCAGCGTAAGGAGCAGCGCCAGCGCGGCGGAGCGGAAGGCCGATGAACGGCGCTGATGTTGGCGCATGAGCAATCCTGCTTTTTGATGCCAGAGCAATTTTCTATTGCTAATCTTCGTATATGTGAATATATAAATGAATGGACGTCAAGCGATTAAACGAAGCAGCCGAAGAGGCCACCGAATTTCTGAAGGCTCTCGCAGCCCCGGGCCGCTTGCGCGTTCTTTGCTTGCTAGCCGCTGGCGAGCATTCCGTGACGGCCCTCGCCGAAGCAATGGGCGCCCCGCAACCGACGGTTTCGCGCCATCTCACCCTGTTGAAAAAAGACGGGATCGTGGCTTCGCGCAGTAGTGGCGCGACGCGCTTTTACCGGCTCGCGGATGTGCGCGTTGAAAAACTTATGAGCGTTCTGTCTGAATGTTTTTGTGTAGAAAAGCTTCACCCATGACCATCGACGGCGATCGCTGTCAGCACCAGCTTGCCTGATCCGGGTTCGGTTCTCGCAGGAGTTCTTGAATATTGGCTTCGATAATTCGATAGCCGACATTGCCAAACAGCTTCTGGCGTCCCTCGTTCAGGATCATCGTCGGGCTGCCGTTGACGCCTGTGTTTTCCGCTTCCTTGTAGTCTGCGGAAAGCGCGGCGTAGACCCGCTTAGCAAGTTCCGTCCGCTTGACCGACGACAATGCGGCGCTGACAGATGTTCACGCCTACTTGCGGCCGTCAGATCGCTCCGGATTCGCGCGCGAGCGCTGCGGCCTGAGTGCGCTTGCGTGTGCCGAGTTTTTCGTTGATTCGCCGCAGATGCGTTTCGATGGTGTTTTCCGCTAGGAACAGATCGCGTGCGATTGCCTTGTTGGAGTGGCCTTTCCATACGAGGCGCAGGATTTGCGTCTCTCGGCTGGTCAAACGAAGCGCGACGCCCGCGACCTCGCCGGGCGTTTCTCGGGTGCCCTTCAAATCCGCAGGCACGGCGGCGCGCGCGGTCAATTCGCGCAGATGCAGCGGCTTCGCTGGGAGATTTTCGACCGGTTCGCTAATGCGGCCGAACAGGCGGGCATAAGCATATTGCAGCTTGAGATTCGTCGCGCCGATGTCGGACAGAATCGACAGGCCGACGCTTGGACGGTCGAGCACGCCATCGGCCTGCGCTGCATCGCCGCCCCGATCTTCGATGAAACCGGCGATGTCGTCGCCGCCGTCTCGACCACGGGACGACCCATGGCGCGCATCAGCGACGAACGGATGGCCCAGCTTGGCGAGCTGGTTCTCGAAACCGCGCGCGCCATTTGCGCCGATATGGGCGCCGGGCGCCAAGGCTAATGGCGGCCCACGGGCGCCGACGCTGCTGCCTTACTGTCGCACCATGAGGCGTTGAGCTGGGCTGCTCTGGACATTGCGCCGAGCATCTTGCGAAGACGCTTCAGAGGTGAAAACCGAAGTGCAGATCGACGGTTATATAAAATTCGCACAACGGTTAAGCGATAATAACTGTTTCCCGACAAAGCGGGGCGCCAGAATACTGGTCGTCAATAAATAGACTGGCGGCGCGACGACGCCTCCGTGAGGAAACACCGGAGTGATGCAGTTTATCGAAGAGCAACCGCTGTTTCGAGCGGCTTCGCGCCCAGAGCTTCGCGCTTTGTGTAAACGCGTCGTCGTAATCTGAGAGTGCTCGGGGGTGGAGTGAATTCATGGATGGAATAACGCTCGAAGCCGCCCAGAAGCTTTTAGATCATGGGGCGAAGACCGCAGCTGGCGATTACGGCCAGCCGATTTGCATCGCCGTGGTGGATGGTCATGGCGATCTCGTCGCATTCATTCGCCAAGACGGCGCGCCCGTCCGTTCGATCGCGATTGCGCAAGGCAAGGCTTACACCGCTGTCCGTCTCGGTGTGGACACCCAGGCATTTCTCGAACGGCTGCGGCGCGAGCAGGTCCAGGCCAGCGATTTCTGCGATCCTCGTCTGACGGCTCTTCCTGGGGGCAGCGTGCTCCGCGACAGCGCCGGCGCCGTGATCGGCGCGGTCGGCGTCAGCGGCCTGAAGATCGACCAGGATCATACGCTCGCCGGCGACATGGCCATGCGGCTCGTCTCCAAACCACTCTGACGGCGTTAGCGCCGGCAAAGATAGTCAAAAAAGAGCATAAAATCTCAAAAAAGGGGGAATGGTTTCATGGATGTGGCGGTCATTATCTTAAGTCTGGTGCTTCTGATCTATTTCGCCTATCGCGGTTATTCCGTGATCTTTTTTGCGCCGATTTTCGCGATTCTCGCGGCCTCGTCTCAGGGCCTGCCGATCATGCCGACCTATACCGAATTGTTCATGGCCAAGGCGGCGGTCTACGTGAAGAATTTCTTCCCGATATTCCTCCTCGGCGCCATTTTCGGCAAGATCATGGAAGAAACGGGCATGGCGAAATCCATCGCCAGGGCGATCATCGGCTCGCTAGGTCCCAAATACGTGGCTTTGTCCACGGCACTGTCGGCGGCTGTGCTGACTTATGGCGGCGTTAGCATGTTCGTCGTGGTCTTCGCGGTCTACCCGCTGGCCGCCGCCTTGTTCCGCGAGGCGAAAATTCCCAAGCGGCTGATCCCAGCCTCCATAGTGCTCGGCGCTTTCACATTCACCATGGATTCGTTGCCGGGCTCTCCGCAGATTCAGAACGTCATTCCCTCGAATTTCCTCGGCACCAGCATCTATTCCGGTCCCTATCTCGGTTTGTTCGTCTCGGCCTGCATGGTCTTGTGCGGCGTGAGTTGGCTTACCTATCGGACCCGCAAGCTGCAAGGCGAGGGCTATGGGAATTACACGCTCAATGAGGAGCCGGTAAGCGATACGCCGCTGCCGGCCTGGCAGATTTCGGTGCTGCCGCTGCTGGTCGTGCTGGTGGTGAACTATATCGGCAGCAATGTCTGGAGCTGGAATCCTGACTTGCTGGCGCCGATCGCGGCGATGAAACTGCCGCTGACGGCGTCCTCGCTGAAAAGCGTGATCGGAACCTGGTCGCTGATCATCGCCGTCGCTTGCGGCATAGCCACGGCCTGCGCCATCGGCTGGCGGGGCATGAGCCATGGCGGCTTCAAGGGCGCGGTCAGCCTTGGCGCCGGCGGCGCGCTGCTGGCGATCATGACGGTGGCGTCCGAGGTCGGTTATGGCAATGTCGTCGCCGCCCTGCCGGGCTTCAAGACCATCGCCGCGTCCATGCTGGCGCTGCATCTCGGCGACAATCCGCTGCTGTCGATGGCGGTGACCATCAACGTCATCTGCGGCATCACCGGCTCGGCGTCCGGCGGCGTCTCCATCGCGCTGGACCTGTTTAGCAAGCATTGGCTGGAATGGGCCGCCGCCGCTCATATGTCCCCGGAAGTCCTGCATCGCTTCGCCGCCATCGCCTCCGGCGGCTTCGACACCGGCCCGCACAACGGCGCGATCATCACCCTGTTGGCGGTGTGCGGCCTGACCCATCGGGAATCCTATCCCGATATTTTCGCCATGACCTTGTTCAAGGTGCTGATGGTGGTCATCGCTTTGGCCTTCGTCTCCGTCTTCGGTTTTGCGTAAAAGTTTTGACGCAATCACAACGACGGCCCGCGGAAAGCCGCGGGCCGTTTGCATTCAGACGGCGTCGCGGACAAAAAATCGCCGGCGGGCGCGGAACAGATCGACAAGAAAGGCGTGGATGGCGGCGATCCTCGCGAGAGCCCGCGTTTCCGGATGGGACATCAGATAATAACTGCGACGGAAACCGATTTCCGGCAACAGCCGCACCAGTTTGGCTTCGGGCCGCACCGCAAAATCATGCAGCACGCCCAGCCCGACCCCGGCCTTCACCGCCTCCACCTGCCCAACCACGCCAGCGCAGCGAAAAATATGGCCGGCGCTCTTTTCCAACTCGCGCGTATAATCCAGCGCCGAGGCATAGGCGTAATCCTCGACCCCGCAGACCAGGACATGCTCCGCAAGAGCATCCACCGTCGGGGGAGCCCCAAATTTTTCGATATAGTCGCGCGCGGCATAGACCCCCAGCGTGTAATCGCCGAGCCGGGAGACGGTTAGCCGCCCTTCGGTGGGAGGATCGAGAGTGATGGCAAGGTCGGCCTCTCGCCGCGACAAGGAAAACACCCGCGGCAGCGGGACCAGTTCGATCCGCAGTCCAGGGTGGGCGACGGCGAAACCGCCAAGTTCGGCGGCCAGCACCAGATTGCCCAGTCCGTCAGGCGCGCCGATCCGCACCGTGCCGGCAATGGCCGCGCCTACCGCGCGCGTTGCGTCGGCGACGCCGAGCAATTCGCTTTCGATGCGCTCCACCGTCGGCAGCAGTTTTTCTCCCGCCTGGGTAAGGTTTGATCCGCCGGGACTGCGGTCGAAGAGTGGCGCGCCGAGCGCTTCCTCAAGCGCGTCGAGGCGCCGCGCGACTGTAGCGTGATTGAGGCCGAGCCTGCGCGCCGCCGCGAGAATCTGGTTCTCACGGGCAATCGCCAGAAATACGCGGAGGTGATCCCAATCCATCTTCTGCTCACTTTAATTTTTGCACAACCGGTACGCTAACAACGAAATTGATGTGCGCGCGATAATAAACAAACATGCGGCGGTCCTCAACCAGGAGGCGCTGTTTCCGGGCGAGAGCATGCGAATGGCAGGCTCGATCCGCCGATGCGAAATTCGCGCGTCTTCGCTTTCCAGGCCTAGAGATCATGACCGAGACAATCCCGCATTTCATCGGCGGCAAGCGCATCGCCGGCAAGGGCCGCACCGGCCTCGTATTTAATCCTGCCTTTGGAAAGCCATCGGCCTCTGTGGCGCTCGCCACCGCAGCCGAGGCGCGCAGCGCCGTCGAGGCCGCCGCGGCGGCCTGGCCGGCCTGGTCGGAAACGACGCCGCTGCGCCGCGCCCGCATTCTCAATCGTTTTCTGCGCATTCTCGAAGAGCGTGGCGACGAACTCGCCACGCTCATTTCGGCTGAACACGGCAAGGTTCATTCCGACGCGCTTGGCGAGATTCAGCGGGGCATGGAAGTGGTCGAGTTCGCCACCGCCGCGCCGCAGCTTCTGAAGACCGAGATGACCGAAAATGTCGGCACGCGCGTTGACAGCCATGCGCTCCGTCAGCCGCTCGGCGTCGTGGTCGGCATCACCCCGTTCAACTTCCCGGCGATGGTGCCGATGTGGATGTTCCCGGTGGCTCTGGCCTGCGGCAACACGTTCGTGCTGAAGCCGTCCGAGCGGGTCCCCTCCGCCGCCATCAACATGGCGGAATGGCTGAAGGAAGCCGGCCTGCCTGACGGCGTGTTCAATGTCGTCAATGGCGACAAGGAGGCGGTCGACGCGCTGCTGCTCGATCCCGACGTGCAGGCGGTAAGCTTCGTCGGCTCGACGCCGATCGCCCGCTACATATACGAGACCGCCACGCGGACCGGCAAGCGCGCCCAGGCGCTCGGCGGCGCCAAGAACCATATGGTCATCATGCCCGACGCCGACATGGACCAGGCGGTCGACGCGCTGATGGGCGCGGCCTACGGTTCGGCCGGCGAACGCTGCATGGCGATCTCTGTAGCGGTGCCGGTGAGCGAAAAGACGGCTGAAGCGCTGCTCGCCAAGCTCGAGCCGCGCGTGCAGGCGCTGAAAATAGGCGCCGGAACCGATCCGGAGGCCGAAATGGGCCCGCTGGTCACCAAACAGCATTTTGACAAGGTCAAGGGCTATATCGACGTAGGCGTCGCCGAAGGGGCGAAACTGGTGGTCGACGGACGCGGCCTGAAGCTGCAGGGATACGAGGACGGCTATTTTATCGGCGGCTGCCTATTCGATCACGTCACGCCCAACATGACCATCTACAAGGAGGAAATTTTTGGCCCGGTGCTGGGTATCCTTCGCGCCCCCGATTACCGCACTGCCGCCAAGCTGATCAACGAGCACGAATATGGAAACGGCGTCGCGATCTTCACCCGCGACGGCGACGCGGCTCGCGAGTTTGCCCATTCGATCAAGGTTGGCATGGTCGGCATCAACGTGCCGATACCCGTGCCTATGGCTTTCCACTCCTTCGGCGGATGGAAGGCGTCGCTGTTTGGCGATCACCATATGCACGGACCGGAAGGCGTCCGCTTCTATACGCGGCTCAAGACGATCACGACCCGTTGGCCGACGGGCATCCGCGCCGGCGCCGAATTCGTCATGCCAAACATGAATTGAGCGAGGGCGTGACGTCCGCTAAATTGCTTCGCCCAGTAGCCGCTGCTTTTCTGGGCGAAGCAATGCTCGGCGGCCTGTCGGCGCTAAGCTGAGGGCTGCATCGGCGCGATACCGTTCCTCAAATTGCGGGCAGCGACGCGTAGCCGATGCGCTCCATCATCGTTTCAAAATAGTCCCGGACCTTGTCGGGGAAGCGCAGTCCTTTGACGACCGCTGCTGACCGAAGCAAGGGCAGCACGCGGATATCATCAAGCGAGAGCGCGCCATTTACGGCAGACCGGCTTTCGATCAGACGGTCAAGCTCTTCGAGGTCGGGCATCAGGTCTTTTAAAAGGAGGCGAGTGTTCGCCCGCAGTTCCACAAAATCGCCGAACCCTTTGCGCTTTCGCACGTGATAATGATCGAGTGCGGCGACCGTACCAAATTCAGGCAAGTCAAGCAGCGGGTATCGCGGCATCGTCAACGGAGCCGTCTTGGCGACCACGTTTTCGGCCCAGACGGCGATTTCTCGGCGCTCGGGACCCGTCAAAATGCGTTCCCCGAATCCGTCGATGTGGGCTACCATGTCCATGCTTTCGAGCATGGGTTCGCCGTCATCTTTGACGAGAATAGGAATCACCCGTTTGCCGACAAGCTCGACCATCGTGTCGGAGTCATCGTCCAGAACGACAGTTTCCTGCAAATTCAACCCCTTGAGCGCGGCGATCATGCGCACGCGGAAACACAGACTGCAATGTTCGAACATATAGAGGCGCATCAAACGCGCTCCTTTCTCGGACGAGATTTCTCGGGCTTACATTCTGGCGTCACGCGTGGTGCGGACGCGCCTTCGCAGCAGTTCTCAGTAAGGAAGGCGAG
>Ga0182030_10007453_pt1 | contig 22822 bp, 26 predicted proteins | sample 812S3MmetaG_FD_121299 | JGI IMG/M metagenome (GOLD analysis project Ga0182030, IMG submission 121299) | Permafrost microbial communities from Stordalen Mire, Sweden - 812S3M metaG (Illumina Assembly) | ecosystem: Environmental > Terrestrial > Soil > Wetlands > Permafrost | place: Sweden...
AATGCTCCACGTCGGCCCCATCTCCCAAACCTGCGCAATCATTGCCATCGACCGCTCCTACATCCGAACTGGCGACCGAGCTCTCGTTGCATTCCGATTCGTTCAAAGACCAGAATACCTTGCGCCAGGTGATCGGCTATTGTTCCGCGAGGGAAGAACTAAAGGGTTGGGGATTGTGAAATATGTGGGGTATGATCCTTCGAAACCGTTGAATCCAAATGCGGGGAACGAGGAGAATGGCGAAACAGAAAATGGGAAGGCCGTTGAGGGAGCAGCTCCTGTTGCTGGGTCGGCTTCTATCTGATGACTTTTGAGTTGCTTTTGGAGTGAGAAAGGGTTCGGATTTGGATTCGGCGTTGCATTGTGGGTGAAGAGTTCCCAAAGTTGGTGGTGTTTTGCATTGGTTCGAGAGCGTATTCTTTACTCCGCTTTCTCTTATTATTAAATTTTTACTTTATTTTTTATTTTTAATTTTTGTTTTTTGGAATAGAATAAGGTCTTTGGTTTATCAATTGAACCACACGGAATATCGTCATCAATAGTAACTAAGCTTCTCTAAAATCCCACTCAGTACTCAAGAAGCCTTCGAGTAAAACGCGAGATTCTAAAATACTTGCTGTAAATGGATTACCAGTTTATTGTATCATGCTGCTCGGGTTATTGAGCTTTTCTGGTCTAATTTCTAAGATATACAGATTCAATGATAGCCTTTTTTCACATCCATTGAGAGTCCGAAGAGGGAACTTTTTCCATAGTTGACTTTAGTATCCTTGAAATAATAGCTTGTAGGTCCGTGTCTTGGGATGCAACAATACTCTGCCAGTTTGGGAGATTCTCGCTGTTCCCGATCTGCGAAACTTCAAACTCGCAAAGCTGTCGCTGGACTTATTGAGGCATTGGAAACATCCTAACAAGACCGTTGACCACTCAATAAATTCACCAAACTCTTGAAATGCTTCTCCTGAGGCCCATTCCATTTTCAGCTATAGCGCAGTTGCGTTATGCTAGGTATTCAACCGAACGCGCATGCATCTTCTCATACATAGATGCGCTTACAGCTAGGTATTCAATTCCGTTTGCGGGTTCCAGCTTGTTCCAGGTTATTTTCTAAACTTGGAACCTTACGTGAAATGAAATGAGGGAAATTCCTTTCTATTCAACGACTTTCGAGATAAGACTGCGATTCTGAATAAAGAGAATGGCTCACCCACCTTAAGTCACATATTCAGATATGGAAACCCCATCAATTCTAATTCGCGGAAACCGAGAATATTACTTCACTGCGGACATGAACTCCACCATTTCCGACTTCGACACTGATCCCATGTTCCCCCAGTTTTTGAAACTTCCTCCCGAAATACGGACTACAATATGGAGGATGAGTTTAGGGGAGCCGCGCGTCGTCGACACCGACTGGGGTGTCCCGCCAGACTGGTCCAAATTCTACAAATCCGTCCCAGACGCCGGTCCTCTCTTGCATGTAAATAGAGAAGCACGAGCTGAGGCCTTAAAAATAGGTATTATCGGCGTTCCTGATGTCTTGAGGAAGTCTACGATTTACGTCAATCCGAATAAAGATATCTTCTACTTTGGCCCTCTGCACGAGGTTTGGTTGGAACCCAGAGGACGCTTTGCCCTGCCTATTCGAGATCTCCAAGAAACTTCATATCTTGATGATATACCAGTGAAGCAAGTTCTCTTTTCGCTTCTCCCTATCGACCTCCTATTTTACGATCGACAATCTTCTAGGTTCCCTTTCGAGGATATTGGGGCCTGGACTGCGATTCTCCATGGTTCCAAGTGTGAAATAATTAAGATCGCGCTTTGGAAAGTCGAATATAACCAGCGGGTTAGAGAAGGTCGACTGAGTGTGAGCGATCTGATTGATCTTTATGAGGAACCAGACCGTGATTTTTCTATTACCCAAGTTGCGTTGGCAAGGATTCTGGTTGAGGATATGCAGCGTTTCCTACACGCGATCAAGATAGGGTGTCCTTATGTTGCGCTGCCGGAGATTCGTCTGGTAGAGGTGAAGCATTGAAGAGCGGATTGAGGATGAAGGCCGAGAAGATTTATATTGAAACATAACTCCTCATGGCCATTACTGGCGGTCTCAATATCTCCACCATCCCTTATTCAGGACATTTGAACAACGTCTGATATTCGCAAGATCTTTCAACATGTTATTCTTGTGAAATGTCAACTATCAAGACAAAGCACGTGTTTAATGCGAACTGACGTTGGATCTGCAAGTAGCGCCAAGAAACCGGGATTCCTGCCACAGAATCATAAGCGGCATGACGTTAGCGGGGTAAGGGGGGACGTCATTATTAGTGTTTACTTGATATAAGCCGTATGATTCGAAATTGATATTGGTTTTATTATGCTGTGAGTACAAAGATGGGCTGTTTACGAGGGCATGTAGAATTGAGACTGATTGCAGAAATATTCGAGAAAGGGGTTTGAGCCATGTAATGAGGAGGGGTAGAATAGGTGAAGCCTCCTGACAGTAAAGTAAATTAACTACAGGCAAACCAAAGATCGGAACAAGATTGAGATATGAGAGTGAAAAGGTCACCGATTGAATGGTGGTATTTCCTGGCATGGTAAAATGCAAGGGTAACAAGCAAGTCAGGGGAGATCGAGGCGGGGTCCAAAGACGTCAGTTGTGAACCAAGGATATTAGACCAAAATTTGTTTCTTTCCTCCCCAGCACTTCCACCAACGCCCTCTCCACACCTTTAAAGCTACCCAGTTCAATCCACCTAAATCAAAAATACAAGTCAAACTTCAAGTTGAACCATAAGTCCACAACCACTAGACATTTTCTGTATCCGATTCTTGCAAAATGGAGACAGTAAACAACCTCACCTCAGCCGCTTCCCGCGCTATATGGGGAGATGCTTCGAAAACAAGCAATACTGAAACTACCCAGACTCAAAATGAGATACAAGGTCGTGAGCCCTTAAGTGGAGAGACGGGTGATGTTGCTGCTGGAGAACCTTATGACAAAGGCAATGCTGGTACGTTATTTCCTCCCTTTCCCTCTCAAAGCAAGTACTAATGGATATTTTGCCCGCAGATTCAACACCAACCGAACCCACTGCCCCCTCCACCACCGATTCCACGCGCAACCCCACCTCGACCACAGACTCCCCCGCCAATCCCACATCAAAATCAGACATACCAAACAACCCCATCCGCTCCGAGCACGACACCGACAAAACCGGCGTCACATCCATCCACAACCCAACATCTGCCACTTCCTCCGACAAACCAACATCCAGCGCGGACACCTCTGCAGATCCGGCCTCTGGCCAGCAAAATACACAGAAACAGCAAGGTGCTGACCGTCCCACCGACGCCCCGTCTTCAGACGAACATGCGGGGATTAAGGAAGCAAAGAAAGAAGCAGAGGATGCGCAGAATGTAGATGTTTCAGGTCCCGGTCCTCGTACGCTGGAAGAACGAGCTAAGGAGGGTGGGAATACTAATGGTTCTGCGGCTGTGGGGAGTGAGGGTGATGATGATGGACTGCAGAAAGAGAGTAAGGGCGAGGGAACGGGAGAGAAATATGTGAAGAGTAGTGGGATGAAGGCTGATGGGGGAGATTTCGATGCTAGTAATCCCGGGGCGGGGAGGGAGGCTGATCGTGAGTCTTACCCTTATCTTTCATGTTATATGTGCTGCTTGGGAGTGAGGGATAGGGGAGAGTATGGTGGCGTACGATGGATATCAGGGCTAATGAGGACTATTTTAGGGTTGCTTGGAGAGAAAGGAGTCCATCATACACCTGACCCTGGCCATGCTGAGCCGAGCGAGAAGAGCGAGAACGGAGATGGAAAGGAGGGGAAGGAGAAGATGGGTTTGAGGCAGAAGATTAAGGCGAAGTTGCATAAGAACTAGATGTTTCCTTCAAAGGATTGTGTTGGGATATAAATCTTTCTTTCAAAAGTTGTGTATTATGACGTTATAATTTGGGATGAATGAAAGAATGAATGATTGGGGATGAGTGATGAGTATTGATGGGCTTCTAGGACAGGTTTGCTAATCCAAATATGGGTTTCTTGAATATGTCAATGCCTTAATTTTATTGTATGTCTTCTTTCGAGTGACACCAACAAATGGATATTAGACAAATCTATTTCCCATCTAAGTCTAACCAAATCTCACCCAGTAATGCACCAAACCATCACTCCCATATAAACGAACAAAGAATTATTTGTCCTCGTCTATTTACAACTTAATAGGATACTCTTTCCTAATCCTCTCCCCAAACTTATAAATCAACACAGGAACAGGGATCAACGCAATAGCAACAAACCCCAACAAACTATTCCCCCACCCCAGCCCCAAACTCGCATACATCTTCGGCGCGGCCAGAGGCAACAAAGCGCCGAATAGAGACCGTGAAGCGGTGAGGGCTGCGAGGGACGAGGCTGCGAATTCCGGGAAAGCGTCGATGAGGTAGGTTTGAATTGGCATGAAGATCCCAATCATACCGAAGCCGAAGGGTGTTAGGCCGAGGATGGTGACAATCCACTTTGAGGGGCATCAGTACTGGATTGAGGGTTGGGGATGGGTAGAGGGGAAAGGTTGGGGAGGGATTAGTGGGTGGTTGTGTGAGGAACGGGGATGAGGGAAAGGGGAAAGGGAACATACGTGTACGCGGTACTTAGCAGCCCATCCATACCAGAAAAAGGTGATGGGGATGAAACAAGCGAAGAAGACCATGGTGGGGAGACGCATTTCGGGTTCGAAAATACCGTTGTTAGCTTTGGTCATGCGAATCACAGTTGCGTCTGAGAGGCGCGCGACCTGTGATTTTAGTCAGTGGAGGGTGAAGAAGGAAGAAGGCGGATGGCGTACTACTGCAAGACTTAAGAAGAATCCGAGACCAACGCCCGTGTATGCTAACCCACATATTTCAGGTGACCAGCCGTAGGAGGATATGAAGACGCCGGTTATGGTGGTAAAAAGCAAGTAGAGCAGGCCGTAGACTACAGACATGTAGAGGGCGAGAAGGAAGACCTAGATTGAATCAGCACTGGTAATTCGAGAATCCGAATAGAAGGGGACCAACGATGGGAGAGAAAAAGAGCATGCGGAGAGGACGCAACAAACCATTCTTCAAAATGGTCGTCCGAGGTAATGGTCCTTCTGGAGTGTAAACTGATTGCAGTTCTGGCCGATTCAGCTCCACACGAAGACGATCCGTTTTCCGGCGGATAAGAACACGAGGGTTGGTTTCACGATTCAAACATTCAATGCCAACCGTCGTAATAGTTGCAGCGATAAACAGAACCCAGAACACCCCTAAAAAACCATCAGCATTCACGCCTCAATCCAAAAAAAAAAGAACACTCACACCTCCACCCTGCCCGTTCCGCGATAAAACCCCCACAAATCGGCCCAATCACCGGTCCCATCAAAGGCCCCACACTATAAATACTCGTCGCCATCCCCCTCTTCTCCGTATGAAACAAATCCGCAATCACACCTCCTCCAATCGTGAGACACCCACTTCCTCCTATCCCCGCCAAAAAACGGAATACGATCAGACTACTAATATTAGGAGCTAAAGCACATCCTATCTGCCATACGCAAAAGAACGCATTGGCACCCCCCAAGACGGGTCTTCGACCGTAAATCTCGCTCAATGGTGAGAGAATGAGTGGTCCGACTACGTATCCGAGAACGAAGATAGAGACTGTAAAGGCGGAGAGAATCGTATTGGTGTTGTGGAAGGTGGCGTCCATGAAGGAGATTCCAGGGGCAAACATGCTGGATGCGAGGGGGGAAACTAAGGTTATTGACGAGATGAGACCTAATAGTAACCATTTCCTTGAGTCTGCGAAATTGAGTGGCATTTGGGGGTCGGACTGCGAGTCCCAGCCTATGAGACCTTTGTCTAGGTCTGTGAGGGGAAGAAGGTCTTTTTCTAGTATTCCTTTTTTGGAGCGCGAGGTGAGATGTGTTGCGATGCGGGAGAGGCGCGATTTGGGGCTTGCGGTGGTGGGAAACTTTTCTAAGGAATCGATTTGGGTTGATTGGTGGTGTCCGGCTTTGATAGAGGTCTAGGAGGTGTTAAATGGGGTGTATGGGGAAAGGAAGGGGGACAGACGCGTGATTTTTGACTTTCGAGATCATGCATGTGGCCACGATCCAGCCATTCTACTTCGTCGTGATCGGGATCAGGGGAATGGGGATCATTGGAGGCTTTTCTTTTTATGGGGGGAGCCTCGGTCCTGGTACTGCTACATGAGGATGAGACTGTATCGGGGACAGTCTGTTCTAGAAAACCATCTAGTTGTTTCTCGGGGTCGCCCTCTTGGTGGGGGTTGGCGGATGAAACCATCGAGGGTAAATAGCTTTGAGGCCTTGGATTCGACGTGTGTTTTTAAGACCGAAGGGGAGAGATACTTGGACGAATGTCTCAACAAGGAAAGCGAATCTTAAAATGAAGGAGAGTCTAAGAGGATTATGTTGCAATACATATGAGAAAGGTAAATAGACCTTTGCTTCTTGCAAAGGATTAATTAAGAAGAAACGATTAAGAATGAAAAATAGAAAGGATCGCAAGGACGCCAAAAATTCAAGATTGGCATCACGGATGCGGGAGTCGCATGGCATATTCGTGAGAATTGTGCAAGCACAAGGATGTTATCCAGCATCGAGCGTTCTTCATCGGAACTCAGGGGGAACGATTGGTTGATCGGATACTCCCGATCTAGCGCCTGTCATATTGTATATCCGAAAAACTGATTTCAGGGGGTTTATGCAGAGTTGTGCAGGATAAACGAGAGTTGTGCTATGCATAAGTGTTGTGCGGAGACGAGGCGGGTCGCCAAGATAGCTGTTTGTGATATTACATAAAGCAATAGGATTGTGCACCGAGAGGATATAACTTCATTTTCTCCAGTTTAACTCTATCCACTCCTTCATACTATTCTAAGGCTTGGTGTTTCTTGGCATTCATCGTACCTCCAGGCTTCCGCTTCAATGTCCGATGGAGGCTTGGCCGGATCAGTTTGCTATCAGTGCTTCTTCATCTTAACAGGACGAACCTTTGATACAACGAGATCTAGATTTCCCGTCTCGATCAACCGTACCGGCTCTCGTATTTCTTGTGCTTGGATTCTCGCTCGAGCATTGACTTCAGAGAAAACGTTTTCGTCGTCTCCTTACTCACCAGTATCAAAGAGATCGGTAGCGTTAAATGTAGCCTCTCTTATCTGTTGCTGATATCTAGTTCTCCAAACCGCGAAAAAGAGATTTTTTTACTTTCGAGAAGTAGAGCATGTCGGTCCAACAGCGGATTGTCTCCGGAGTCAGCGAAGGGTCTCGAGCATAGAATACGTCGCCTAGAAAGCAAGAGAAGACTACGTGATTCATACAAGGGCCCTATGAATCGTTCCTAAGGTCTCTAGAGTTTCGGAGCCGAATACCAAAATTTGGAAGCAAAGCGATCTTATTAGTCTTTCCAAGACACTCATTAAAGTCACCACGGTCTTCAGCTAGATTGATGTAAACCACATATGGATTCTCAGGGAACGCGATGAAGCCTAACTTCGAGCCTTGGGGTCGAACTGCTTTGTATGCATCCAAGATAGGACGTCTAGTGTCTGGAGGGGATTTGCATAGTGCGACCCCACGTTATCCAGTTTATAGACCCCCAAGTGGCTTCGATGACACGAGGGGCCACCTAAGCCCATTTCACACGATAGTACACATTTTGGGAGGAAGCCTCGAGAACTGTGAGAAGGTAGGATTTGAGCCAGCCGTAGAGATGGTGATTTTCAGATTGTTCGTGTAGGGTCCGGATATTGTATGATCTCTAGGGAATGGTTTTCAGAGGAAGAGGAGTCTGTGGTTTTAATCGTCTCATATAAGAGAATAGGTATCTACATAAGTCTTTCTTTCCATTTTTACTCGTCGCACATCATCATTTGAAAAAGCTCATGAAGAAAATAAAGCCTCATTTCACTCCCAGAATCAGAGTTCACCTCGCGGCAAATTTAAATTTCTCAGATAGAATGAAATATGCATTGAGAAATTTGCACTTGAAAATTCCATCAAAATCCTCATTGAGTATTGGTGGAAGCAATTTTAGCAAAGGTGATATTCTATTCTCAAAGGAAAAGAGGAATAGCTTGGGAACAGTTCCTGAACTCCCCTGTTTTTCTCACCAAAGGAAACAGCCATAGAGCACTCATATCCTGCTGTTCAGAAATCCTAACAACCCCCAAAACAACCTCGACCTTCTGCATAAATAACCCCTCCCCTCCGCTATTCTTCGTTTTTAATTCTCATCAACAATCATGCCATCAACCATTACCATCATCACAGTCAACTCAGTGTGTGCCAGTCCCGCACCACTTCGACAGCCAACCGAGGACGAACATCAAGAAGGATGAAGGATGCGAATCACATTGGCCGGACCCATGCGATGAATCCCCTGTATGTCAATACTGTGGACAATATCCATGCGAGTGCGATGACTTTGGATATGTTGAATGAGGCACAAGTGTGCTTCATCGACAGGGGCGTTTTATTTGAAGGATTTTTGCTTTCGACGGACGCGTGTTTTTGCATTGATTAGTATATGGAATGAAAGGATTTTCAACAATGAAGTTTTATTGAAATGTGATATAATGTGATTTGGGCCCCAATTTGAGCTTTGTTCTAGGATTTAGAATAAAGGTTTCTTTGTGTTTGGTGAAAGTGAAATTTAGTTTATGAAATACCTTTGACAAGATAATAAAGCATTTATTGGATCTTTCCTTGTTTTGAGGGAGGGATTCTATGGCTTGAATAATCTTTTCGTCCCTCTATCTTCTGGTAGGTTTTGGGTCGTCGAAGAAATTAATCATAGGCATTTAACTTATTTCGATAGCGTCTTAGCTGAATTCTTACATCAACACGATCAGTATTCTAAATTCTCTTCTGTGTCTGCGTCCTCTTCGTTAGAAATTGGAATTTTGGACATGTCTAACAGATCTTGAAGAAGTGCTTCTGATTAGACCAAAAGAAAGTATCTACGTTCTCAACCAAATCACTCCCAATACCAATACGACGAAAACTCCCCATATCAGCCGGATGTCTCCCAATGCCTGTCGGCTCTGCTCGTTCCACAACCATATAGTATCCTCTCACGGGTAATGGACCCGGAATCCTTCGCTCTACGAAACCCGGCTGCTCCTGTCTCCAGTTCGAAAGTCGAATGCAACGGAGTTTTCCTGTTGGTGGTATCTCAGTGTCCAATATGCACGGCAATGGCTTCCCCACGGAAGTATATAGAAGTCTTTGGCCAGCATATGCGCCTCTGACCTGACCTACTCCGACGTACCTGGAGAGCGCCCAAACTTGTATGCATCCTTTGTATATCCCGCTCCGGGTGTGGTCTTTTTGCTTCGACATGAACGCATCCACGATTGAGCAATCGCTCGGAGAAGGGATACGAGTGACCCAGATATAGTACACGTAGTCTTCGAAGCTTGAGCCGAATAAGTGATGATAAAATACTAGGCTATCAATCGATGTCCAGCACCATGATGGAGATCTTCTCGTTTGCACATTTGGATGGGTTGATGCTTGTTCCCAACGGTGCCACAAAATTCCTCTGTCCAGATCCTCAAGCCAAAGCCCAGCAACAGAATGTGCGCCAGATAGCCTAGAAAAAGTTTTCCTAAGTGCAGAGATTGCAGGAAGTCTGTCCGTTTTCACAGAAAGCGCTTTCCTGGAATAGTCTTGCACCATCTTGTACCATGCCACGAAATGCCCATCTGCTTTTGGTTTTCCGTCTGGACTCCCGACTGTCATGATATCGCCGGCGGGAAGGAGGCCCTTGATAAAAGGCTGTTGGAAGAGATCCATATCAGAATCTCGGTCTTCTATCTTTTCGTAAGATTCGCATTCCCAGCGGAGCTGATCGTTACAATAGTGAAGGATAGCAGTCGACAAGAAATACTCTTGGAGCGCCCAGCTCCTCTTGGCAAGTGCCGAATCTGGAGTGCCGAGGAATCGATCTGTGTCTTCTCGAATTCCAAATTCCACATTGGAGTTTTCAGGCGTGCCGACAAAAGGAGAGTATATCTCAATGGGCCATATGACTGGCGGGCGATCTTTGAAAATCCCTTGGTTGCTGTCTGGGTTGTCTCTAGCAGAAATAGTGAGATAGCAGTTGGAATAAACCTCTGCCATCTTTGCTGCTTCTCTTGTCCAGTCTTCGTCAGAATCTTGAATGATGCAAAAGCTATCTATCCAAAGATACTGAAACCCAAGTCGTCGAGTAACAACTACAGCGTCTTGGAAAACTTTAGCCATCGTTGGCATTTCAATGTTTGTTTTTAGTTCCCCGATGTTCTGCTGGGTAGTGACAAGTCTACACGAGGAACCCCAGCAATGACTCAAAGCAAGATATTTCCCCCGTTGACTGCCCGTTTCGAAAAGTCGAGGCTGGACTGAACCATCGGAGGGCCCAACATCAATGACACGAGTAGGCAAGCGCGGGTTCGATGGTCGTATACATCTATCGTGGTTTCTGATGCAATCATCCAACCAGCTGGCAGCAAGTTGGAAACATGCATCGGAATCGGATCGTCTCTCGATGATCCTTTTCAACCCAAAGTTCTGATGTCTTGGCTCCATATGAGGCAAAATTTTCGGCGCCACACCCTCTGTTCGCCATTTCTTGCAGGCATCGGTCTCGGTGTCTGGTGTAGGTAGAGGTGGTAGAGGCTTCGTCCCATTCGGAGCCGTGCGTTGAGGGTACCGTTTAACCCACTCATAGCCATCGCGTGAATACAGTTCGAAGCATGCAACGAGTCCTTGTGAACGTATATGCACATCAAAAACAGGCGTGGGTGAAGGAACTGTCACTAGTAAAGTTGTGCTTGATGGAAGTTCCTCGGATATGTTTTCTCCATACTTTTGTCGGACGAAAGAGCAGAGTTGACATCCTTGATTGGCTGATGCCCATACTTCCTCCAGAGTACAATTTCGAAAGTCCAGTGATTGGATAGTCCGTACTTCCTCCGTGTAATTTCACCAGGCTTCCACCCTGGCTTATTGACATACTTGAAATCGACCATATCGTCAACGAGAGTTCGGCATTTTCGGCATAGCAACGGTTGAGGATGGTTGTCCATCTTGGAAATTGTACAATCTTGACGGACTGTGTTACAGGTGCGGAAGCGCCATGTGGTGTAAATCATGAATATATTAAGGAATGATGGTGCCCTAGAGGCGTAGATATTCTATATATGGTGCCTAGCGCGTCAGGTGACAGACTGATGATTGTAAATGCGTAAATAGATATCTGCAGCTTCTTAGTACACCTCTTTCATCGGTTGCATCTCACACAATACCTCTCACTCAAAGCGGCGAGGGAAGATCGAGTCAGATATACGTATTCTCCCGTGAGGCTGCATAAAAGTCGTATTAACCCCAAGGTTAATGGCTTAGTATGTATCGTAATCGCTCGATTTATTCGATACGTCTGACCTGCGTAATTGTTTCTACACTCCCAAATAGTCCGCAAGTGTTAAGAAACCCTTCGCAGGTCAACGTGAGAGCTATCGTATCGTCCGTAGCATTGCCGTCATTTGCCTTGGACTATGCCTCACAAGTTAGCTACAGACTCTGCGACATAGTAAAGTGACTTATCAGTATACCACCGAGCACTAGAGTCAGTCACCGGCCAATTATGGGACTGCTTGAGGAACAAAACACTAAGATGACTGGGGTCTGGTTGTGGAAATAAGCAGAACATTGGAAAACTTTCGGTCACGTGATCTGAAAGGAGCTACAAGGGACTGGCCGCGCTAAGGCTATTTTCAAAGGGGGACGATTCAAGACCCATGCCACGCTTTGAGAAGGCTCTTTTGTTGCCTGATGGGATTCCAGGTGATCTGGCTTCGATTAAAGGCTTCTTTTTTTGCTACACATCGCAAAATTGCAGGAGGCGCTCACCGATTCTTTGCTCTTGGAATCTTTCATCAACACATTTCAAGTCTTGTTGCATATCACAAGAGGACAAAACAGGTGAAAATGGTCTACCACTTCGTGTGGCAGCCATCGCAAGGTCTAATTGGAGGAGGATGGAGCCGAAACTATTTTTAGATTCGGAGTACTTCAACTGTGAGTAAAACAACTGCGAGTAGATCGGTTTTGAACTACTACGCCCCAGAGTAATCGCGTCTGAAGTATATTATTTTAACATGTTACAGGATAGCGTACTTGCCTTATTTATACTTCAAGCTAAAGTAGGCCGAGTTCTAATAGGGTAATATAAACTGCTTTAACTTGAATTATAAATTTTCCATATAATAAAACTTAAAGTATATTAAAGATTAATATTAGAATTATAACGCCAGGTCGCTTAACCAACAGCGGCACGTGCCTGGCCAAACCTCTGTACTCGTTCTAGTTAAGGCTCGGGATCGATATAGATAGTAATCTTACGGGCACTTAAATAGGGGTTCTTGAATCGCTCTTTATTTTCTTCTATATATTTAGACTCTCCTTGTAGCAGGCCTATAAATTAATCCTAATCAGTCTATTACACGCAGTCCCACATGCCTCTAATATAGCTAGTAATCGCTTGTGCCGTTGTATAAAGATAAATAGTAAGGAGAGCGAGGGAAGAAGACTCAATGGTAAGAGTCGCGGTAAAGAGTAGAATTAGGAGTGTATTATAAGGCAGAATTCCACTCCTACCTCTGCAATAGCATTAATACATAACACTAGGATAGTGCGCCTGGGAGCCCATCTTAGTACTAGAGGCCAATCACGCTTCCCCCCCCCGGGAGCCTGTTCTGGCTACCTTGAATCGTTTTTGCCGTGAGTTGACGCTATTAACAGCAGCACGACCAAGGTAGAGCACATCCTAGGCAAGACAGGTGAGCAGAGGTGAGGCGGTGGAGTGCGCACAAGAAGGCCGGTGAGGATGGGTTAGGTTGAGGTGAAGCGAGGGTGAGCAGAGCGGCGAGGGGTCATGTGCATCGTGGGTTGGCGTGCACACAAAGTGAGGTGAGGATCGGCGCGAAATAACAGATATTCCGCTGAGTGCGACACTGTGTTCCGCGCTCGAGCGACCACTTCCGTCTGTCTCAGCCCTTTTCCTGGCCTGGGAGATGGTCAATATGCGGCGTTCTTTCTTTAAAATGCAACCCAAGAGCACGAAGTACTTCACAAAATGTGCCATTGATGTTTGGCACAACCAGTTCCTGTTCTGGGCTATCATCGCCGGATTCGTGACCATCTTCCCGACTCTTTACATACCAGTACTTAACCATGTCGTGTTTAAGCATACGGGCATTTCCTGGGAATGGGGGATCGTTTTTGTGGAAGCCACTTTATTCTTTGCCGGAGTAGAGGCATGGAAATGGGGTAAGAGGGTGTACTTCCGTAAGCAGATGAAGTATAATGGTGGGCATCTCGAGGACTCAGAGAACGGAGCTTTTGCAGCATACTTTGACCAAGCTGATTAACATGAAATACATGTTCATTTAGGCTAGTACTAGTCCGGAGCGGGAGTGTTGGGCTCTGGGAGGTAAGTTCTCAGATTGATTGCATCAGGTGGGAAAGGGAGAGATGTGCTAAATTCGTCTAAAAGAAACGCACGTTGGCATCTTCGGGCACAAGGAATAAACTCTAGGCTTCTATAATGTTCAAATCCTCTGAACGAAGCAAGCCGTTCGAGGGTTATTCACCGGTAAGGTCTGCAAACTTCTTGGTTCCTCCTCTTGAACAGATCCTCAAGAATCATTGTGAACCCAAGGCGATTTTGAGTAGATTTCGACGGAATTCATTGATATGGTCATTCGCTTTCGCAGTGAAGAGATGACAACTGGGTACAGCCCCAGTCTGACCTGAGAAGCCCGATATATTTTTTCGATGTTTTGAACACAGCATACTGAAATGAAGCCACAGGTAATGACAGGTTCGACTCTTAATCGCAGGTGTAAAGAGAATTCAGCTCTTCGTCAGAAGATGATGTGGTTCAAGTCGACGAATGTCCAACAGTTGTGGGAGATGGACGTAGCGCACCCCTCCCGCTTTCCGCCCGCAAATCAGCCCGCAAGGCTGAGTAGAAAGCGCACCTCGACAATTTCGTTTTCACAAGCCAATAGGCCCGCACCATCTGGTAAATATCTGAAACGGCTGCCTGGAGGATTGTTGTTGAGAGCCCGTCAACCTCTTGGATTTGCTGCTGCGGACGCCTTGTGAACAGGACTCGCAAACCGGACACTAGTATGTCCTCTGATTTTGCAATATGCAACAAATTTTCTTGAGATCGAAACTGGGGTGGTGATCAGAACTTTATTCTCCACCAGGATTCTAGAAATGAGAAGAACATGTTAAATGCTATATTTCTCAGACTATAATTCATAAAAGACTGTATTCAAATAACAGAATATTTCATTAATCATAAAACTGAGGGTATTTATAAATATATCTTACCAGGGTATTGCTTCAACGGCGGACTTGATCTCATCCGCAGTCACGGTGCTGTTGATACCGAGGACTGTGTATGGGGAGCAGCTCGTCATCACTGATATATATATCTTCATCATGTGCCAGCATGTTTTCTGTTGATGTTGTAGAATGGAAGTATTTAGGGGAAATTTTCTTGACTTGAGGCACTTTGGAGGAGACGCACTGGTCAAGTTGCGCACAGTGAGTTTCTCACATGGTGGCCTCAAAAGAAAGGCCTGAATATCTGAGCAATGTTAAATTTCTTTTACCAAAACCGACTTCTTTCAACCTGAATGTTCGTTATTTAAATGTTTCGATCCATTCTGAACTACAAATAGTAACGTCATGGGTCAATTAAGAAACGCCGCCTCCTTCTATGAGAGCTTGGATCAACTCGCCGGCATGTCCATCGCTTCCTCAGTTTCGCCTCAAAGTCCTCACAGTTTGGGAAGTGTAGTACATAGCCTTTATTCTCCAACGCGGTCTCTAGTCTCACTGTGATCTCACTCTCCAGTCCATATGCTGTCATAGAGGCGGATAATGCCTGCTCAAAGCGTGGCTCTGCGTCTTCCCATCTCTCTTGCTCTTGATAGAAGACACCAATCGCAGTCAGAATATCAATAGTACCATCGTCGTCCTCCCCAAAGCTCTCGACCGCCTCTGACTCCACCTTAAGGAACATCTCCTCGCCAGTATCAAGATGACCTGCCTTGATATGCAGTTCAGCAAGCTTTCCTGCGGCTTCGAGAATTGACTCTGTCTTCTTGAAATCCAGCTTCAGGACCTTCCAGAAGCTTGATGCAGCTTCCTGCAGGGCCTTCTCTGTCCTATCGCTCTCTCCAAGTCTTTGGTAATGCTCCACGAGTGTGGATCTCACGTCGAGAATCTGCACAGCCAGTTCCTTGGGGTGCTCCTCGCACTTGTCAATAAGATTTTGGAGGAGAAGATCGGCTGTTTCGTTACGGGCTTTGACTTGAGAAATTGCCAAGCCAAGTTGATATTCGACGTACCGAGGATTATCTGGGCTATCATCATTCAGCTCGATGATTGTACTAGAACGTCTTGGTTGGAGGTTTCTGCTCGATGTATTTCGGGTCGGCTCTACCATTGTCGAGGCATCAAAATCTTGACCATTATCGTTTTCAAGAGTGGATTCGAGCGCTTTTTCGAACCTGGCCATGGCCCTGGAAAGTAGGCTAATTGCATCTTCTGATCGAGACCAACTGTGATACATGTCCGATACATGCAGTAGATGGGCTGTCGTTTTCTTGTGGGGTATGCCCCATTTCTCAAAATGCTTCTCACCCATCCAATTGAGGACGGTGTCTGCTTCAGTCATTCGGGCTTGATTCGCCAAGAATTCCGCGAGATGATAGGCAACAGTATTCGTTTCGTCATGGGTTGGTGAGAGTACATGCTCGAAACCCTCTAATGCCTCACGGAATTTGACTTCAGCATCCTCGACTCTTCCGCTGCGGTGTAGCTCATGTGCCTGCCTGTGCATGGCCTCGAATTCAGCCTTGGTATGGCCATTCTAGACCAAACACAGATTTTCGTAGTGATATGATACATCGGCACTCGCCACGGCTGTTGGGGTCCACTTACTAGGCGGCGGTTTGGACATTTTGGGAGAGAATGTCACGGTGAATGGGGTGGAATAGACAATCCCAGCAGGGGTTTCCATATCTACACATTGTTAGTCGTACCAAATAAGGCATTGGGAGTTCCTACCTATACCTAAAGCACCCTTTTCTGACAGTTTGGCTCTCTTCGCGCTCTTTTCTACTTTCTCGGCGCTCCAGACTGTTTCCCCAACTCTGAATTCGGTCTTCTTCTTCTCCAAGAGCATTCTTCTATCTTTTTTTGTTTTCATCCAATTAACATGGGAGCTGGAAAGATATTTCGGCCAGCGCCATTCTTTGATCTTCTCTTTGTAAGATTTTTTACTGCCATGGTTAACTCTTTTGCTTCTAACTTATATGTTTTGACCCTTTATGACTTACGAAGGATGAAATCCAAAATCTTCAGACATGATTTTCATCGTATCCTCCAGGGATCTATCTTCCTCGATATAAAGCTTCTTGATTTGTGGTTTATAACCTTCCCAATCTGCTAGGTTGTAACGGGTGCGACGTGTACTTTGTCGCTCCTTAGACTCTTGCAATTGTGCTAGATCTCCATTTGCAGGAGGGGAACTGTTGGCAACCAGAGTGGCCGGTGGGAGTGCAATGTTTCCGTCAATATTAGAGCCGAAGGAATTGAAGAGCGTGGGTTGAGGTTGTGCAGAAAATGCAGCATCTTCTTGATGAGGGTCAACTGGAAGTTGGAGAGTTGAATTGCTTGGAAAAGGAGTAGCTTGATTGTCGTAGCCGAAAGCATGAGAATAATCTCCGGTGACATTGTTCCACTGATAAGATTCTGGGGCAGTGGGAAAGGCAGAACCATACTGAGACGGAGCTAGATTTCGAGGCCAGTCTTCCTCAGGTCCGAACTGATTATTCTGGTTTGAATCCATATGGACTTAGAAAGGAACTACAATTGGGGATGTTTCGAGGGGAAGATAACGACTGCCGGTTCTTTTTAGATTGAGGTCGTTGCTCTTTTCGCTTTAGTTTTAGCGGCATTCGTTTCTGGCACACCGTCTAGGCACAGCCAAAGCCTCACGCAGGCTGAGTCCAAACAACTTTGTGCAAACTAATTCATGACGATGGTAGGCAAAATCGAGGCAGAATCATATTCGCCTCCATGAATAATGTCAGAATAATCCGTTTCTTCCAGCCGTTGCCTGGTGCCGTGTATTCAGCTCAATGGTGCAGTAAACTTGCAAGCCCAAAGATCCCGGCGCCTTTCGAAAGTTCCTCGAAAGTTCCCGTTCGCCAAGCCCACGGCCTGCTCCCTGCACGCCGGTATTTTATCCCTTGGCAGCGGAACATTTTGGTTGTTCGGTCTATTCGTCTCGCCTCAATCATCGAAAGTTCGCCAAAGTCCCTTCCAAGGGTCTGAATCCGAGGCCAATGAGACGCTCAGATTGAGACCTGGTTTCAGGAAAAGAAACCTCCCTCCCGGAATCATACATTCACAAAGTTTGTTGTCCAAAGGTTCTCGAAAGGCCCCCGGAAGTTTCCACACGCTCACTTGGTCGCTACTTTTGCTAAGTGGGCAAAAATGCTCTTGTCAGAGCGGAAGGGACCATGTCGCCGATCAAATAGTCTGAGCATGTCAAAAGTCATCCCAAAGTTCCAAAATGGTAAAAGTGTGCCTTTTTTATCATATAAATATGTTCCCGCCGTTCAGAGAAACAGTAACAACTAAACGTGCACTGGAATGAAGCAGTATTGCCAGAGCGTTCAAAACGAATAAATAATTTTTTTTTTTGTCAAGAACTAAATGTACGTATTGACCCAACTTCGCATAGCGTCCCAGACTAGAATAATCTAACATTTGTTCTTCCAGCCGTCACCCCGACAGTCATGTCCACGAGGCCAATCAGGCCACGGGCTAGTAGCCAACGCAAGAAGCCCAGTTACACAAAGGTACGCTCAAACATTGTGCTGCGAATATTTCCACTAAGGAGCCCACAGGAGACAAAAGCTACCACTACTGGACAAGGCCATCAAGGATCCAGCGGCCCTGAATTCATTCCTATTCATCGCGATTGGACGGCTTTCAAGCATGACGACTTCACCTTCGCAGGCGCCATAGGGGAGGCTCAGGATTCGACCGTAGACGCGACTTCCAACGCAGCCATGCAACGTTGGAAAGCGGAGGCTATGCGGAATCAGCCTTTCCACACCATTGAGGCTGTGGCTCTTCCAGAGACCAGACCAACTGGTCAGAATCAGTCCGAAAGTTAACATTCCGGCTCGAGCGTAAGGCATCTAGCCAATTAAGCCACCAGAATTTTGGGGAGAACTGAGGTTAGCGAGTTAGAGTTGGCTTTATTCGTTTGTTGTGTGGATGGGGATAACTTCAGGTGTTCACATAGCATTGGCCAATTGGGCAAGTGTGTAAATTAGCCTGGTATTCTAGAAATATCATTGTTCAACTTGCCACAAAGTCCACCTAATGGGGTATCTGACTGCATCACAGCATCGGGGAAAGACCATCGTGCCGTGTGCGAGGCGGTGTGGGATAATTCGTGTCGTTGGGGCGTGATCCCTGGTCAAGATTTTTACAACCGCCGGAAGCCTTGTTTCAGGCTTCCAGGCCTTCACCGAAAGCCTTGTCGTTGCTATTTTGAATCATGCACCCCGACAATACACAAGAGTTCTTAGAGTTGAACAAGATATATATTCGAGAATGTCTCAACCGCCCTAGAAATCAGATTGCATAGATCTGTTGCAGTGGACAAAACTTAAGAGGAATTCGTCAAACAGGATTACAAGTATTTTAATTTCAGTTATCTCACAAAAGACTGTAATCAGCAACAAGTATCACAATGTCTCCAAAACCATCAAGAATCCTGATTAATACCTTGCATAGCTTTTGACCGGTCATGGACTCAGACTCGGATGACTATTCTAGTTCCCAAGGCGAACATACGGACATCTTTGCCTTCGTTAGAGCAGAAGTTGACGACTCGGTCGATCCTCCTGGGTTGAAGTGCGAGCTTACAACTTATGATGCGCGATACAATGCCAAAGGCGAGCGAATTAGACTCGCGGCTAGCAAGAAGAAAGAAGTGTTAGCAAATCGACCAAAAGATCATGACTCGGCCCTTGTCTTAACCCGATACTACGATCATGACAAAGTCTTGGACTTTACCTTACTGGAGATACGATCACCTCATGTGAAAGCTGCTTTACGAAAAGTTATTCTGATGTATCCAGGGGTGAACCTGCATGCCAACAAAGTGACCATTCGTGGTATTCCGAGATGTCTTTTCCATTACCGGCAGGAACTCGGAATGTACGGAGGCACTCTCAAGGATCAGGAAGCCGTCAAACATCTCTTATTTGCTCTTCGATACATGTATGATACCCTTCGAGATGAGGTATCTAGCTACTACAACTTGATGGAATCACCAAACATCGAACCCGGTTTGCCCTTCCTCAACTTATGGATGGCGTTTCGGCCCGGTGATCACATCTACGTGAAGTCGAACGGAGTTGATAGAGTCTATCGATTCCTATCAATGGATAGATGCGAATGCTTCATCCCACATTGTCGGCAATCAAAATGGGCACTCAGCCTCGAAGAGATAGATTATGACGGGTCGGACTTTGGACACACCAAGGTCACCGGCTACATCGACCCATATGAAGGTCACGTCCCACTCAAATACCTCAGAGCCTTCCCTTTGAAGTATCACCCAAACAGAAACGATATTACCGCTGCAATGATTGCCAGGGGACAAAGTTCATCGCCCTACGTGGAGTGCACTATCTGGGCTACGATGGCGTCGCAGAAGCACTCTCATTTACAAGGAACAATACTTTTCTGGGAGAAGATGATGAATTCCCGCTTCAGTCTGTTCCCGTATGTCGCCTTCATTCTTGAGAATAGTAATATGTTAATATCTAGTAGGTCAAAAGCAGGATCATGGTTGATGCCAAGACTTTCACGTCCGAAAGGCCCTCTCATAAACCCAATTTCAGTACACAGTCCAAGCCAATTAATACCAAGAGCGACGATCACTTGAGACTCTCTGACGACGAGCTTATAATTTGTAACCATCTCATACCTGGATTTGCGCTTGCTGAGAAGAGATGGTGCTACTTTCATGTTGACCAGACTAGGGAGGTAGACTTCAATTCGAGAGCATTCGAGAGCTTGCTCCTTCCGCAGGATCAGAAGGAAATGATACATTCCCTCGTTAACATTCATTCCGATCAACGAGTTGCATTTGATGATGTAATCAAGGGCAAAGGAAAGGGAATGATATTCCTACTTCATGGTGTTCCGGGGGTTGGCAAGACCCTTACTGCAGGTCCGTGGAGATACCATTGCTTTGTTCGAGGGATGCGATTGCTAAACATGATTAGAAAGCGTTGCTGACTATACCAAACGACCCCTCTACACGGTGAGCTGTGGCGAGCTGGGTGTCGGAACAGATGATGTGGAAGACAAGCTTTCCTCTGCCCTGGAGCTAGCAACAAAGTGGAATGCGATCGCCCTCATTGACGAAGCGGATGTCTTCCTAGAACAACGAAGCGCCCACGACTTAGAGCGGAATAGCCTGGTGTCTAGTAAGTGTTGGCATTTTAGAATAGCCTGATAAGGATATTGACGGAGATTCAAGTCTTCCTACGAGCACTTGAGTATTATGAAGGAATTCTGATCCTCACCACGAACCGAATCGGAACTTTCGACACAGCCTTCAAATCTCGTATCCACCTTGCGATCAAGTATCCATCTCTATCAATCGCATCACGGCGCGACCTATGGCGAAATTTCATAATCAGCACATCTCAGAACCATTTGGGTTGGTTGGACAGAGATTGCCTAGAAAGCTTGGCAGCTGAAGAGCTCAACGGCCGCCAGATTAAGAATATTGTGCGGACAGCTCACGCGTTGGCTGTGAGTTCAAACACCCAGCTTGGTCACCACCATATAAATAAGGCGTTGAATGCGATGAAGATGTTCGAGGCGGACTTTGCGGAGGAAGCTGCTGAGAGCGCAAGAGAGTCCGAGGATTTAAGGGCATCGGGAAATGAGAGGGCGAAGCGACGTCGACTCGATTAAGTATTTTGAAACTTCCAAATTGGGATTCCATATGATCTCGGGGTCTAGCGTGAATTCATGTACTCTATCTCACGGCTTGTTTCCTGTCTCGAATTTATTCCAACTTTTCCAAAGCCTCTTGCTCCGCTTCAACCCCACCACTAACCTCTCCTCTCGAACTACGAGTTCCCAAAACAAATTGGCATTCAGAAACCCCTCCAGGAGTCAGTTCTATCATCTTTAAATAATGGCAGCTCACGAACAGCTAGGCTGGACCTCTTCACGTCCCCTCCTCAACCCAATAACAAACTTCCAAGAAAGGTCACCCCAATAAATTACCCACTCCACCACCCTCAAATGCATCTACGAGGAAACGGACCCTAAAAGCAGCTATAATTCACAACTTTATACGACGCTGCGCTCTAGCTATCATTTCACTCGAAATACTGTTCTCAAATCTCAAAAATGCATACCTAAAGGCCTAATACGAAATCTACGCTATATTTACGATAGGTGATGAGAACTAAGTCACCGTTTTCTACAAATTCGGCGCAAAGAGTCTACAAGCTAGAGGAAATTTTTGATAGAAGGGAAATTGGATTTGATTATATACTGTTTAAAAGATATGCTAACGCAATTACCGTCAAAATATACCATTAGTTGTATTACAGAGAGATAGAATCTAGGGGGTAATTATGATAAAGCCTATGCTGAAGTATGAGAGCCTGGCTGAGCTACCAGAGGGAAGTGTTAATAGTACTAACAGTACATGACGTAGTGTGTTGGATCAAGGACTCTTTGTATCCTGGAGGGATTTCACGCTGGGTAATTTGGTTGTGTTGCCTCATTCCTGAAACTTCACCTTACATTCTCATGAGAGCCTAAGTTTTATATGATTGCAAGTGATACGCTTCCACTCTGAACTTAAAATTCCAACACAATAAAATTCCGGGTACCTGAAGATGAAGGTCACTGAGCTTTGATGCACGATTTGACCCCCAAAAAGGCAAGAAGAACAACATAGAAAATACCGAACTCGTTGATTCTTGATTGGAATTTATTCCAGTGCCGAATATCGCCAGTATGATATTACAAAAAGACTCATTTTACTGTGAAAAATCAGAATAATGAATATCAGTAAATAAGGTGTGGCACAAACCTTGTAAACCCTTTTTAAAACCTGTTGTGAATTTGGGGGCCGCACGAGACTCTCGCTCCCAGGTAGTGAGAATCGCCTAATTCAGTTACGGCATACCAAATACAGTAATAGTAAGCTGCAGCGCGGGGAACCACAGGGGTATGGGGCCCCTATCATGGACTGTTCCCAGGCGAGCTGACTTGTGGGATTTCAACCATTCAGTGCGACTCCTTTGAGTGGTTTGCCCCTTCTTTTCTTCAAGGAAGGATGTCTTTGATGGCTTGTTTGTAGCTCAATTACTGCAGGAGCGTTAATCTTGGTTAATATTTCAGTCCGCATGTTTTTATCATATCGTGCGACTCTTGGATGGTAGAAATGAGCTGACTATCAAAGCACATAATCACGGTCAAGTATCAGGCTGTACCATACGGCTGGATCGTGTGTTTGTTTTCTTGACCCCCTCAGGGTTCTCATAGCGTCTTTCATTCCACTCCTTCTCGACTGCTTCGATCATCGCTTCTTGAGTTATTAAATACTATA
>Ga0182030_10007456_pt1 | contig 22817 bp, 15 predicted proteins | sample 812S3MmetaG_FD_121299 | JGI IMG/M metagenome (GOLD analysis project Ga0182030, IMG submission 121299) | Permafrost microbial communities from Stordalen Mire, Sweden - 812S3M metaG (Illumina Assembly) | ecosystem: Environmental > Terrestrial > Soil > Wetlands > Permafrost | place: Sweden...
AACGGGCTGCGGAAAAACTCGAAAGCGCTGTCATTCTGAGGAGCAGCGGCGACGAAGAATCTCGCATTGTCTTGAAAATACTCAGAGCGAGATCCTTCGCTGCGCTCAGGATGACAGCATTGTAGAGTTTTTCCGCACCCTGTAAAGCCCCGCCCTTCCAGACCCGTGGTGAGAAATCCGGGCTTGCGCCGCGGACGTTGTCGTCACTTAAAGGTGTGAATCGGAGCGTACGGAATTATTGCGGACGCCAGAGATTCAAGTGGCGCTTGGCGCAGGGGCGCTAATTTATGTCCAGTAGCTGCGGTCGAGCGAGCGGTACTGGATGGCTTCCGAAAGGTGCGCGCTGCTGATGTTTTCTTCCGCCTCCAGGTCGGCGATGGTCCGCGCCACTTTCAGGATGCGGTCGTGGGCGCGGGCGGAAAGACCCAGGCGGTTCATGGCGCTTTCCAACAAGCGCTCGCTTTCCGGCGCGATGTCGCAGTACTTGCGAATTTGCCGCGAGCTCATCTGCGCGTTGCAATAAATCTTCTCGCCCTGGAAGCGTTCAAGCTGGCGTTCCCGCGTCTTGATAACGCGGGCGCGGATGGCGTCGGAGGATTCGCCGCCGGCCTCCTGCCGCAATTCCTGAAAGCGTACCGCGGGCATGTCAATGTGAATATCGATGCGGTCGAGCAGCGGCCCGGATATCTTGGAAACATAGCGCTGGATGAGCGGCGGTGTGCAGGTGCATTCGCGCGTAGGGTCATTAAAAAACCCACAGGGGCAAGGGTTCATGGCCGCCGCCAGCATGAAGCGCGCGGGGAAGGTGAGCGTCATGGCGGCGCGGGCGATGGTGACCATTCCGTCTTCCAGAGGTTGCCGCAGCACTTCCAGCACATTGCGCTGGAATTCCGGCAGCTCATCGAGAAACAGCACACCGTTGTTGGCCAGGCTGACTTCACCGGGCCGTGGAATGACGCCGCCGCCAATCAAGCCGGCATCAGAAATGGTGTGATGGGGCGAGCGGAAGGGGCGGACGCCCACCAGGCCCGCACCCGCTTCCAGCACTCCGGCCACGCTGTGAATTTTAGTGGTCTGGATTGCTTCGTCGAAACTGAGTGGCGGCAAAATGGTAGGGATGCGTTTGGCGAGCATGGTCTTGCCCGCGCCGGGCGGCCCGATCATCAGGATGTTATGCCCGCCGGCGGTGGCCACCTCAATGGCGCGTTTAGCGTGGAGTTGGCCCTTGACGTCGCGAAAGTCCACCGAGTATTGGCTGGCGTGCGCCAGCATCTCCGCCGTGTTGACGTGGGCGGGCTTGAACTCGCGGGTTTCGTTGATCAGGTCCAAAGCTTCCGGCAGCGAGCGCAGGCCGAAAACTTGCACGTCCTGCACCACGGCCGCTTCCGCGGCATTTTCCAGCGGCAGCACCAGCTTGCGCAGGCCCTTCTGCCGCGCCATCGAGGCGATGGAGAGTGCGCCTTTGATGGGCCGCAGGCTGCCATCAAGCGACAGTTCGCCGAGAAATAGAATGTCTTTCAATTCGGTCTTCAGCAGCGCGCCTGTCGTGCCCAGAATCCCCAGGGCGATGGACAGATCGAATCCCGAGCCTTCCTTCTTCACATCCGCGGGCGCCAGGTTCACGGTGATGGCCTGCCAGGGGAACTCCAAACCGCAGTTCTTGATGGCGGATTTGATGCGCTCGCGGCTTTCGCGCACCGCTGCGTCGGGAAGACCGACAGTGGTGAAAAAGGGTTGGCCCGCGGTGATGTCAACTTCCACCTCCACAGGGTAAGCATCAATACCAAAGACGGAGGCGCTTAAAGTTTTAAAGAGCATGAGGATAACTCGCTGCGGGAATCGGTGCGAGGCAAGAAAGCCCGGGCGCGCCCGTTTACCGGAGGCTCCTGTGAGGACCATAATTATATCAGAGGTGACGCGCCAGGAAGCAGAATTTGACTTTCTGACAGAGAATCAGGTGGAAGTTGAGGGGGGGATTTGGTGGCGAAAGAGCACTTTGATTTCTTTGCGCCAGGAATCGTTTATTCCTATCAAAATGACTTCAATCTTTCGATCAAAGTAACTCAGGAGTTTTTCGGTGGTGGAATGAAACCGGAATGCGGGTGAAACCAGGTACAGGCGTGGAACCGCCGCGGCAAGCTCGCAGTCCAGGAAGTATCCGGATTCTTGAAACTGATTGCGTTTCTGAAGCCAATTCACGCGCAGCCAGTAATCCAGCCCCTGGAGTGGAAGGTTGATTTCCTCCTGGACCTTGAGTTCCACCACCGCCAACCGTCCCCGCCGCGTCGTGGTGAGAAGGTCAATGACCCCTCGATCGGTACCTGAGAACGCCGGAACCTGCGGATACACATGCGCGGGCGAAAGCGCAGGATCAATCCGGGTTATGTCTTGGAAGAGCAGGCTTTCGAGCCAGCGCTCGGACTGAAGCCGGTAAAATTCGTGCTGAGGGTCGGGGCTGCCCGCGCATCGAATCCTTCGCACCTCTTGGAGAAAATCCCTAAACTCATCGCCGCACGATTCGTCCCGCCGGCGAAAGCTGCCCTCGAGGCCGAAATAGATGCGCGGCGCCAGTTGGCCCTCAATGCGAGCCACTTCCAAACCCGCAATGCGCAGCGAGGTGAAAGCCCCGGCGGAGTCAGGAACGATTTCAATTCCCGCACTGAGGCCGCCCAACATGTCGTGCAGCAAGCTTGCGTGGCTCTCCTTCAGCAACTCTGCCTGGCGCCGCGGTGCAAGCCGAGTCTCAACGTTGCCATAATCCTTTAGGTCGACCAAGGTGGCAGTGGGCTGGCCCACGCGCCATTCATAGACCTCCACATTCAGGGCGCGGGGGTTGAGATAGACCGCTCGATGGGCAATCACGCTGACGGCAGCGGGCGGCAGGAACAGTCGCAATTGCGTAATCGCCACGCGGTCCGCCTGGCTCCTCAGCCAATCCAACCAGATCAGGCCAAAGGCCAGCACGCCGTCCGCGGCGGCGGTTCCTTCCTCTTCGCTCAGTCCCAGGAAGGCCCATGCGGAGTGGCCTTGCGTGGCCATCCCCCGCGTGTACCAGGCGGAAAAAGAATGCTCGCGGTCGGAACGGTTGCTGACGCGTTCGAATTTCCACCCGCGGTATTGGCGCTCCAGCAGGGCGGTGAGTTGCTGACGGAACCCCGTGCGGCCACTGGCGCGGCCCACGGCCGCCGGCGCGCTCAATTCGCGAAACTCCAGGGTGGTGGTCTCTCGTCCCCCCGGCTTACGCACGAAGATTCCGAAGCGGTCCCGGTCGTGGTATGCCAACGCCTCCACGCGCCGGGAGAAGGATCTTATCGAATTCCAGGCGCTGAAGATCAGTTTGCCGAATTCGATGGTCAGCCGCCAATGAGCGGCGGTCAAGTCCATCAACTCGACCTCGTTTTCCACCAGCACGGGATGATGAAGCTGTTGCAGGAGCGCTTCGATCTCACTTTGGAGTTCGCGGAGAGGCTCGGGCTGCATCATCCGCAGATTACGCAGATTTCACCGATTAGGCAAGCCGAAGCGGACCCAACATATGCTAATCCGGATTTCTCCCCACGAGTCTGGCAAGGCGGTGCTTTACAGGCTGCGGAAAAACTCGAAACCGCTGTCATCCTGAGCGCAGCGAAGGATCTCGCTCTGAGTATTTTCAATGCAAGGCGAGATTCTTCGTCGCCGCTGCTCCTCAGAATGACAGCGCTTTCTAGTTTTTCCGCAGGCTCTTTTAGCCCCGCCGGTGCAAGGCCGTCCTGATTGCTCCCAAGTCCCACACCCCGCGCAGCTTGCGGCTGCAAGCTGCGCGGGGTGCGGGACGAATAGAGGGCGGGAGCCGCGATTTCGGCGGGGCTGAAGCCCCACCCTTCCAGCAGCGTCCAAACGTGGAGAGAACTCCTGGCTAAACTTGCGTCTTCTGCGCCATCTGGGGATTGTTTCTCCCCACCTATTGGCTTCGCCGCCCGGGGACAGTATCATAGGCGGCGCTTCATCGCGATGGGCAGACCGGGGCGAAGGGGTGCACTCGCTCGATCTGAGCCTGCAAGTAATTCCAAAGGTTACGGAGGTTACATCACATGCGTTACCGGGAACTGGGGCGTACCGGATGGAAGGTTTCGGAAATAAGCTTTGGCGCCTGGGCCATCGGGTCGGCGTGGGGAAAAGTTGATGACAACGAATCGCTGGCGGCGCTGCATCGTGCCATCGACTTGGGCGTCAACTTCATTGACACTGCCGACGTTTACGGCATGGGCCACAGCGAACGGCTGGTCGCGCGACTCAAGAAAGAGCGCCGTGAAACGATATACGTTGCCACCAAAGCTGGCCGGCGGCTCTCTCCGCACACCGCGGACGGATACAATCGGCAAAACCTGAGGCAATTCATCGAGGACAGCCTGCGCAACCTGGAAACCGATTGCCTTGATTTGGTGCAACTCCACTGTCCACCGACCGAGGTTTATTACCGCCCGGAAGTTTTCGGCATGCTCGACGACCTCACGAAGGAAGGCAAAATCCGCTATTACGGCGTGAGCGTGGAGAGAGTGGAAGAAGCCCTAAAGGCTATTGAGTTCCCCAACGTTCAATCCGTTCAAATTATCTTCAACATGTTCCGGACGCGACCGGCGGAATTGTTCTTTCCGGAGGCGCAGCGGCGGCGGGTGGGAATCCTGGCACGCGTCCCGCTGGCGAGCGGATTGCTGGCGGGCAAGATGACTCCGCAGACGGTGTTTGCGGCCGACGACCACCGAAACTTCAACCGTCACGGCAAGAGCTTCGATGTAGGCGAGACTTTTTCCGGTGTGGATTTCGAAACGGGTTTGGCCGCCGTGGAAGAGTTGCGCCAACTCGTTCCCCCCGGCGCTACGCTGGCACAATTGGCGTTGCGATGGATCCTGATGTTTACAGCCGTGACCTGCGCCATCCCGGGAGCCAAGCGGCCCTCGCAGGTGGAAGATAATGCCCGCGCGGCCGATCTTCCGCCCCTGACCGATGCGCAGATGGCCAAGGCGCGCGAGATTTACGACACTAACATCCGCAAACTCGTACATCAACGCTGGTGAGGTTGCGGGTGCAGTAAAACATTCATCATCACCAGGGACCTTAAAATGAGCAAACGCCTTTTCTCCCACTTCTTTTCTATCTTTCTCTTCCTCGCCGTCGCGAACGCGCAAGACACTTCGCTCCGGCCCCAGCCCTCACAGATTCCCGGGCCCTCCACCAGCGCGGATTTCTCTAAATGGCTGGCCGACATTAAGCATTGGCGCATGGAACGGCGTATCCGCATTGGTTATGACGATTCGGAATACCTCCGTCCGCAACTGGCGTGGACACAGTCGAGCTTCATCCAGCCGCAGATGATGATTCACGACCGCTACTTCTACGATCCGGTGGCGGGCCAATACACGGTGGACCGTTTTCTGGATGATTTGCAGCATCGCTACGGGGGCATCGACAGCGTGCTGGTTTGGCAGTCGTATCCGAACATGGGAATCGACAACCGCAATCAGTACGACCTGCTGCGCGACATGCCTGGGGGGGTTGCGGGTGTGCGGCAGATGATCGCGGATTTCCACCGCCGCGGGGTGCGCGTGCTTTTTCCCGTGATGGTATGGGACCAGGGCACGCGCGACGAGGGCGTGCCCAACTGGACAGCCACGGCGCGTTTGTTGGCGGAAGTCGGCGCCGACGGGGTGAATGGCGACACGCTCGACGCCATCCCCCGCGCCTTTCGCACCGCTTCCGACGAGACGGGTCACCCCTTGGCGCTCGAGCCCGAGAACCTGACCGTGGACCTCGGCCTGCCTTGGAACAATTTGAGCTGGGCTTACTGGGATTATTCTTTTGTGCCCACCGTCAGCCTGTTCAAGTGGCTGGAATCGCGCCACATGGTGAACATCTGCCGGCGCTGGGGACGTGACAAGACCGATGACCTTCAGCACGCCTTCTTCAACGGCGTGGGATATGAAAGTTGGGAAAACATCTGGGGTATTTGGAATGAGATTACGCCGCGCGATGCGGAAGCCCTGAGGCGCATTGCGACGATCGAGCGCGCCATGGCGCCGCTGCTGGTGAGTGCGGACTGGGAACCCCATACGCCCACGCTGCGTTATGGCGTTTTCGCCAGCAAGTTTCCCGGCCAGGGGCGGACCCTGTGGACCCTTGTCAATCGCAATGAATATGACGTGCCGGGTCGGCAGATGGAAGTGCCGCACGCACCGGGCACGCGCTATTACGACTTGTGGAGTGGCGCCGAGATGAAGCCGGAAATTCAGGGAACGACTGCCACGCTGAGCTTCGGGTTGGAAGCATACGGTTACGGAGCTGTGCTCGCTACGGCCAGCGAGCCGGATGCGCAACTGAACAAGCTGCTGGCGCGGATGAGCGAGCTTTCCCCGAAACGGTTGCAGGATTTTTCCCACGAATGGAAATTCCTGCCGCAACAGATTGTTGCCATCGCTGCGACCAAACCCGCGGCCACAGCGCCGGTGGGCATGGTGCGAATTCCCGGCGGCAAGTTTGAGTTCCGGATTTCCGGCATTGAAACCGAAGGCAGCAACGATGTTGGCGTTGACGTGCAATATCCGTGGGAAGAGTCCCCGCGACGGCATCATTTGAAGACGCTGGAAATGAAGCCGTTTTACATTGACAAGTTTCCTGTGACCAACGCAGAGTTCAAGAAGTTCGTCGATGCCACCCACTACCACCCGAAGGACGAACACAATTTCCTGCGTGACTGGAAAAATGCCGCGTTCCCGGAGGGCTGGGCGAATAAGCCCGTGACGTGGGTTTCCCTTGATGACGCTCGCGCTTACGCCGAGTGGGCGGGCAAACGCCTTCCCCACGAGTGGGAGTGGCAGTATGCGGCGCAGGGGACGGACGGGCGCCTCTATCCATGGGGAAATGAGTGGAATGCCGCAGCTCTGCCGCCGGTCGAGACGCGCCGCGTGATGCGCGCCCCCAGCGATGTGGATGCCTACCCGCAAGGCGCAAGTCTGTTCGGGGTGATGGACCTGACCGGTAACGTCTGGCAGTGGACGGAGGAATTCACGGACCAGCACACGCGTGCTGCCATCCTGCGGGGCGGAAGCTATTACCAGCCGCAAGGATCACATTGGTATTTCCCCCAAGCCTACAAGCTGAACGAGCATGGGAAATACCTGCTGATCGCTCCGAGCACAGACCGGTCCGCAAGCGTGGGATTCCGCTGCGTGGTGAATGCGGAGTGAGGTGTAGCGACAATCACTGCCGCAGCATCCCCCTGACGTCAAGAATACCGCGAGAGAGCTACAGGAGGGGCAGGGCTAAACAGGCCGCGGAAAAATCCGCCCGCCCGATCATTATCAACACCACCCTTTTATCCTATTGTCAGCACCACCCCTGCGCTCGGTGCGCCACCCTCCTCATCTGAGGAGGGGAGTTCCTTCTTGGCTCCCCTCCTGATTCAGGAGGGGTGGCGCCTTGGGCGCCGGGGTGGTTGTCCGCGGCGGGGTCATTGTAAAGCCCCGCCCTTCCAGACCCGTGGTGAGAAATCCAGGCAGGGTAGTGTCCAAGAAGTGCCTGGACAACGCGTCGGGGGCAGCGCCGGCCTTCTGCCGATCCCGGCTCGCCGGGAATCGCCGAAGGCGCTCACTGCCTACTGCTCTCCGCTAGCCCGGCGATAAAACGCCAACTGTGCATCGCCATGACGCAGAAGGCGCGTGCGTTGGAGTGTGAGGTAATTCTCTTCCAGTTGCACGTGTCGCGAATGCTCGGCGATGACGATCGACGCAGGCCGCAGCAGCGACCCGCGCGCAAGTTGCCGCAGCGTGTGGTGATACTCGCGAATCTCCTCGTACGGCGGGTCAAGGAAGATCACGTCGAAGCATTCACTTTCGCGCCCCAGCCGCTCCAGGCCCGTCAGCACGGTGCAAGTTAGGAGTGCGTATCCGGAATCAATCTCGAGATCCCTCAGATTTTGCCGGATCAGTTGGGCGGCGGCGCGATGATGCTCGATAAAGACCACGTCACGCGCGCCGCGGCTCAAGGCTTCTATTCCCACCGCACCCGTGCCCGCGTAGGCGTCGAGAAAGGTTGAGCCCTGCACGCTGGGGCCGAGGACGTCAAACAAAGTTTCACGCAACTGGTCGGTGGTGGGACGCAGATTCCCACCCTTCAAGGTGCGCAGGCGAAGACCGCGGTAAATTCCGGAAATAATCCGCATAATCTGTCTATCGGTTCATCGGCTCATCTGATTGCCCGATTGCTCTTCCGATGATCCCATGAACCGATGGGTCGATGAGTCGATATTTTCACGCCACGCTCGCCAGGCCGTAGCGGCGCGGCCACTCGGTGCGGAGGTACGTGACGAAGGCCTCCATCTCTTCCGGCGAGGGTGGGTTGGCAATGAATTCCGCCGCCTCGCGCTTGGCCCATTCCAGGATTTCCTGGTCGCGCAAAAGGTTGGCGATGCGAAACGCCGGAATTCCCCACTGGCGCGTGCCGAAGAACTCGCCCGGGCCGCGCAGCTTGAGATCGATCTCGGCAATGCGAAAGCCATCGGTGGTCGCCACCATGGTGTTCAGGCGCTCCTGGGAAATCTCGCTCCGGCGCTCGTCCGCCATGAGCAAGCAATAGGATTTCTTGCTCCCGCGCCCGATGCGCCCGCGAAGCTGGTGAAGTTGCGACAGTCCGAAGCGGTCGGCGTGCTCAATGAGCATGATCGTGGCGTTGGGCACATCCACGCCCACTTCCACCACCGTGGTCGCCACCAGAATCTGCACTTCGCCGCTCTTGAAGCGCTGCATCATGTCTTCCTTCTCATCGCTCGCCAGGCGGCCGTGCAGCAGGCCGATGCGAAATTCCGAAAAAACGTTCCGCGCCAACTGCTCGTACATGCGCACAGCGGGCTTCAGATCCAGCTTACCACCCTCTTCGATTACCGGGCAGACAACGTACGCCTGCTCGCCGCGCCGCACCTTCTCGCGCAGGAACTTATACGCGCTCTCGCGGTCGCGCTCCTCCAGGAGCTTGGTCACGATGGGCGTGCGGTGGGGCGGCAACTCGTCAATCACGGAAAAATCCAGGTCGCCATACAGCGTCAGTGCCAAGGTGCGGGGGATGGGCGTGGCGGTCATCACCAGGACGTCGGGGTGATAGCCTTTGCGCATCAATTCGAAGCGCTGCAACACGCCGAAACGATGTTGCTCATCCACCACCACCAGTCCGAGCCGCGCGAAGTGCACGTCCTCCTCGATCAGCGCGTGGGTGCCGATCGCCAGATTTATGGCGCCCGCGGCGATGTCGCGCTTGATTTCCGCCTTCTCCGCCGCTTTGCGCGCGCTGATCAGCAGTTCCACGCGGTAGTCGAGCGGGCGGAACAACTGTTTAATGTAGAGGTAATGCTGCACGGCAAGGATTTCCGTGGGTGCCATCAGCGCCACCTGATAACCGTTTTCAATCGCCAGGATGGCGGCCTGGATGGCGACGATGGTCTTGCCGGAGCCCACGTCGCCTTGCAGCAAACGATTCATGGGGCGCACCGAACACATGTCGTCAACGATTTCCCTCAGCACCCGCTTTTGCGCGCTGGTGGGGTGAAAAGGCAGAATTTTGCGGATGGCCTGGCGGGCGCTGTCCTTCACCTGGAACTCCACGCCCGGTACCGCCTTGGCCTTGCGGCGCTTCAGCGCCAAACCCGCGCCCACACTGAAAAACTCTTCAAAAATCAATCGCTCTTGCGCCGGAGTGCGGAAAGCACAGAGCTTATCCAGATTTTGCTCGCCGGGGGGAAAGTGCGTTTGGCGAACCGCCGTGGCACGGTCAAGCAGACGGTTTTTCTGCACCACGGTGGCCGGCAGCCGGTCTGGAATCTGGCCGTCAACTCCCTCCAGCGCCGCCCACATCAGCCGCCGCAGCACCCGCGGCCCCAGCGACGCGATGGATTCATAAATGGGCACGACGCGGCCTATTTCCAGGGAGTCCCCACCCTCCGCTTCTTCTTCCGGCAGAATTTCAAATTGCGGCTGGATGATCTCCAGGGTCCCCGAGCCGTAACGGTCGCGGTCAACTTTGCCGTAGAGAAAAACCTGCTGCCCGGAATGGAAGACTTTGTTCTTCTCCAGGTAAACGGCGTTGAACCACTTGCACCTCAGCATGCCGCTGGAGTCGCTGGCCGCGAGGTCGTAGATGTAAATGCCGCGGCGCGTGCGCATCAGGCCGCAGGTCAGGACTTTCCCAAACACCGTGGTGGTCTGGCCGGGCACCAGGTCGCGAATGCGCGTCAGGCGCGTGCGGTCCTCGTAACGAAACGGGGTGTAGTAGAGCAGGTCTTCCACCGTGCGGATGCCGCGCGCGGCAAGAAGTTCCGCGCGCACGGGACCGACACCCTTCAGGAATTGAACCTCGGATGCGGCTGTAAGTTTGGGGTTCGCCATTCTTCTCCGATTTGACTATTATAACCGGGGCAACGGTGTCGCTTGCGCCCCAGTGCGGGATATCATTGCCGCTTGGGCCGTCCAGGGAGCGGGAAAACTGCACGGTCGCATCCTCGCGCCCAGCGGGTTTTCCTGGGGCATCGAGAAGAAATTCATTTTCCCCACCTATTGCACCCATGCCTCATACGCGCGCTAAATGGATAAAGTACCTGGTAGCCATTCTACTCGGCAACGCCTTGTATTTTGCGCTGTCACCGAACCTGCCGCCCGCCGCGCGGCACCGCTCGTGGGTAATCGACCTGGGAACCGTTATTGACTTCTGGTTTTGCCTGCTGGTTTATGGCCTCCTGGAACTCGGAGCCTTCTTCCGCCGCGATCACACCGGCCATCGTGGGCCAAAGGAGTAGCGCCGAACAGTGGCTGCCCCTCGACGGCTAGCTACTCGCGAAGCCTCCGCCATCCCGCGGGTGATGTCCTAATACTGTTGTGAGCCTACCCCAAAGGTGGGCGGACCTTCAGGCTCGACCTTATCCAAGAAATCCAACGCGGCACTTGAGCCCTGAATATTCTGGGGCTTAAACCGGCTGCGGGAAAATGCACCCCCGCGGACAACCACCCCGGCGCTCGGCGCGCCACCCCTCCTCATCTGAGGAGGGGAGCATTTTCAACAACTCCCCTCCTGATTCAGGAGGGGTGGCACACCAAGCGCCGGGGTGGTGCTGAACAGGTGTTCAGGGATGCTATTGATACTGACAGAGCCACCGGGTAAATCCGCAGCGTGTTAATGCCTCGGCCGCACTTTGCCACTTGCCCTTGGATTCCAAGCAGATCGGGTCACCCCCCCAGACTATATTATATTGATTCCATACGGGATGCCTGTCAGTTCCTCACCATGGGGAAGGGGGAGGTATTTCCGATATCTTATTAGCCCTATAACTATTTTTTCCTTGCTAAAGTGCCCGCTATGGCCTACATTGGAACTTCACAGCTTGATAGGGTGAACCGCACATTATGCTTAGTACAAGCGCTCAAGTAACCTGTTGTACCACATGTTGACCTCACCGTAAGCTGGTGACTCCCGGCAGGGCTAACTACTCTCAAACTAGGGGAAAGCGCTCGGAGGCGAGCGGGTGGATTTGTGTGTAAGTCGAAGTTTTGGCGCGAAAAAAAACTCTAAAGTTCACGGCAGCAAATGCCGACTATACACAGGAGGTTAGTTAAAAGTGGAAGCGAGAGAACAAGTAGGTGTTACTGCGGGAGAAGTTTGGCACGTTTTGAATGATTTCGGCCCGCAGACCGTAGCCCAACTGAAAAAAAGGCTTAATGGCTCGGGCGAACTCGTCGGATTCGCTCTGGGCTGGCTGGCGCGGGAGGACAAAATCGACATTTCCCTGGAGAAGAAGAAAAATTTTAAGATTGCCTTGAAGTAATCACGAACGGCCCATAAGGAGCAACCCCATCGATCATCGCAAGCCCGCCGTGGCAGGTCGGAATGTGCCGGGTAGGTGAAAAACCCAGGGAGAGCGCCAGTCCGGCGCAGTCGGGCTGGCAAAGTATTCGCGGCACGAATTTGGCGCCATGAGACGTCCCCCCAGGTTTTTCAAGTTCGGACACAAACGGCAGCGTTTAGCAACGTAGAGCATTGCCCGAGAAACCCGGCGTGATGGCAAAAGGAACAGAGGCCACATCTAATCTAATGGAGCGCTTATGACGGAGAGAATCAAAGCCCTGCTCGTCCACCACAATTCCGAAACGCTGGCCACCCTCAAGGGCGCGCTGGAGCGGCAGGGTATGCACATTATCGAAGCTCAATCGCGAGCGCAAGCCAAGCGTATGCTGGGTGGGCTGAACCCCGCTCCACTGGTCTTCACGGACACACAAATGCCCGACGGCACATGGGCCGACATTCTGGCAGTGGCCGAGAAAGCCGCAGAGCCTGTGAATGTGATTGTCGTGGCCCGTGTCGTGGACACGCGATTTTACGTGGAGGCCATTGAAACCGGCGCGTTCGACTTCCTGGCGCCACCCTTCAATGCCACCGACTTGGCATATGTGGTGCGAACCGCGCTTGACAATGCCCTCGCCCGGCGCGCCGCTCGCCCTCGCCCCACTAACCTTGCGGAGGAGGGAGTGCTCGCCGAGGTTCGTGAGACAAATGCTACGAACTGACGCCGGTCGTTGCCCCCAAAGATCCCCCGGCCTGTCGCCGTCGGTTTCCCTTCCGGCGGCCTACTGGGGGGTTACAATCCCGGCATAGGCAGGGAAAAAAGTACTGAGGGGCAAACTGAAGACCCCATCCGGATCGGGATGCCTTGCCCATGGGTTGCGAAGGCTCAAGGTTGCCGTGCCGGAATCAAAGCTGAGCACCGTGTAGCAATGCGCATTGACGTACCACGGGTCCGTACCGGGCGGTAAAGATTGCCCCTTGGCCACCTCCTGATAAAAGCGGCTGCCCCCGGTGCAAGCCACGATGGGCATGCCATTCTTCACGGCTTCCGCCAGGGCCGCGCCCGCCTGCGCTTCGGACTGGTTCTCCTGGAAACGGGTACTCCCCGCCAGCGTTTGCATCACGCGGTCGGCGATGCCGCCTTGGCCCACGGCCCGGTAGGCGCCGAACAGTTCGCCATTCTGCTGAATCATCGCCACCATCTTGTCGAAAAACCCACCTGTTTCGAGCAGGCCGATCAGTGAGTCTTTCATGGAATCGGGCACCGCGATGGCGGCCATTTCTTTTTTGAGGCGCGACTCCATCTCGGTTCGATCGATGTTGCCGTATTGGTCAACTTGCGCGCGGATGGCGCGATCGTAAGCCAGCACCAGCGGATCGCTGGATGCCACCAGTTGTTCGGCGGGCTGCTTCAGCAACGGAAAGATATCGCTGCTGTCGATCGCTTGCCGCAATGACTCGCGCAGCACCCGTTGCGCGTAGGCGCGGAACAGTACCGCCACCCATTGCCCGTCGGAAAGATCATATCCGCTGTCGTGAGCGTAGCGAAGGTCCTCCGGGTAAGCGGTCTCCTCCTTGCCATCTCCGAAGGTCACCACGTAACTGTCGTCAGGATTGGCTCGAATCATCTTGCGAATGGCATCCTCGCGGTGCTGCGCCAAGGCGGCGATGACCGCGTGAAAATAGCAACTCCCCAGTTTCCCCTGGCGCACCGCCTCGGGAACAATGCCTTTTGACCCGTAAAGATCGTCGCCCGCCTTCGCCACCGGTAAGGTAGAGAAAAAAACCGCAACGCAAAGCACAACGCCAGCGCGTTTCAGCATGGTTTGCTCCCGCCAATTCACTCTTTCGACGAACCTTGGTTTAGGACGTTTCGCAAGAATACAAGGTGTTCTGGGAGCCGTCAAAGGCTTTATTCGATTCATGGACGTGAAGAGCAGCGGAATGCGGGCCATAAGTGTCTTCGACGACCAACTCTCCCCCGTTGGCGCGATCAAAATCCCAGCCCTTTCCCAAGGGAGAGAGATGTGATTCTGGTTTCTCGCCCTCTCCCTTGGGGAGAGGGGGGACCGCAAGGCGCGGGGGGAGGGGTTTCTTCGCGGGTGATGCATTCATGGCCGCGGAGGTATACGACGCCCGCGACTTTGACAGAACCCTGGTAAGCGCGGCCTCAGTCTTGACACCGCGAAGAGACTCAGCGAACAATGGTAGCGTCTTTCCCCCGCGCAGGGCTGAGAAATGAGCAAATCTGTATTCGACTTCGCTACCTTCCGCAGTGGTTTCACCTGAGGGTGACGCTTCCGATCGCGTGCCGATTGTAAGCACTTCCGAATGCCAATTCTGACTGGGAGGAAACCATGAAGCCAAGGCATAGGCTTATGCTTTTAGGCATATCTGCCCTGATGTCGCTGCACGTGGCCGCGCGGACGGCGGGGGAATTTCCCCCGCCCTCGCGGGTTTTCCAGTTCATTTACCAGGTGACGCTTAAGGATATTCCTGCCGCCGCGCAACGCGTGCGGGTGTGGATTCCGTGCGCCGCCACGGATTTGAATCAGACGGTGGTTTTAAAGAAGGTCAACGGGCCGGTTCACCTCCAGGTCACGCGCCAAGCGTCGTTCGGCAACCATATTCTTTACGGAGAAATCCTGCACCCCCAACCCGGCGCGGCGGAATTCACGGTAGAGTATCAAGTGACGCGCAAGGAATACTCCAAGGGGGACTATGAAAGCCTGTTGAAGGCCAGCCATGGGTCGGCGGCCGCGCCGAAAAATCTGAGACAATTTCTTGCGCCTGACCGCCTGGTTCCCATCGATGGGAAGATGAAGGAGCTGGCGGATGAGAATACGCGCGGGAAACAAGGTACAGTGGAAAAGGCGCACGCGCTGTACGATTATGTCTTCCAGACGGTCCGCTACGACAAATCCGGGACGGGCTGGGGGCGCGGCGATTCGCTTTGGGTGTGCGATGCCAAGCACGGCAACTGCACGGATTTCCACTCATTGTTCATCTCGCTGGCGCGGGCGGAGGGAATCCCCGCACGATTCGAAATTGGCTTTCCCGTGCCCAGCGGAAGGGAAGGAACCATTCCCGGCTATCATTGCTGGGCCGAATTTTATGTGAGCGGTGAGGGCTGGGTGCCGGTGGATATTTCTGAGGCCTGGAAAGACCCCCAAAAGCACGACTACTTTTTTGGCACCTTGGACGCCAACCGTGTGCAGTTCTCCGTCGGCCGCGACTTGACGCTCCAGCCGAAACAGGATGGCGGACCCCTTAACTACTTTATTTACCCGTACGTGGAAGTGGATGGAAAGCCGTTCGAAGGGATCGAGAAAAAGTTTTCGTATCGAGAAATGGCTGCAACCCCCGGCGTAGCGGTACAGGGAGTGGCGCGCTGAGTTGGAGCGAGCCGGAGTTTTCGCCGGGTGGGAAAAAAGGCCGCTCGCGGGGGGGGCAGGGTTCCGTTAAAGTCGCGGGCGTCGCATACCTCCGTGGCCTTGAATGTACCACCCGCGAAGAAACCCCTCACCCCCCGCCTTGCGGTCCCCCCTCTCCCCACGGGAGAGGGAGAGAAATCAAAATCACAGCCCTCTCCCAGGGGAGAGGGTACCCGACGGACGAGGGCACGTGACGGGTCCCTCTCAACCCCATTTGGCTTTGACGGTGCCTTGGGGGGGCGGGACGCCTTTCCGATCCCTACCTGTTTATCCTGCCGGGTTGCAGAAGACCCCATCCGGCGCCATAGAACGGCGATTTCAAATCGCCACGCCACCCGTGGCCTCGACGTCTACACAGCGATATTAACTGGCTATTAAAATTCCTCAAAAACCTGCCGATGTAATATTCATGTCACATGCTCCTCACATTAGGTTAATCACCCTCTTCCAGCATGGATGGGATTATCAGTACAGTTGGGTTTGATCCTGCGGGAGGAGTCGTTACCTCCTCCTGGCAGTTTTGAAGCAAAAACTTAAGGAGCAAATAATGTACAAACGCAAGCTTGTCACCCCTATAGTTGTGGGCATGGCGATGCTTCTGATGGGCGTCCCGACGTTGGGCATTCTCGCCAGCGACGGCGCTTCGTCCGCAGGAGACGCCACCACGCCTCCCGCGGCGAGCGCGACGCAACCTAGCACGAGTGCCAACGAGCAAATTACAACTTTAAAGCAGCAAATGGCTCTTCAGCAGAAACAGATCGAGCAAATGCAGAAGGCTTTGGAGGATCAGAAACGGCTTCTGGAACAACTCTCCAAGCCAGCCTCGACAATGGAGCAAGCGGCGCAGTCGGCGAAACCAGCCGCGGGCACAGGGCAAGCCGCGCAACCGGCGAAGGCGGCTGTGGGCACGGAGCCAGCCGCCCAACCGCACCCCGCCAGTCTGGGTGAAGTGGCTTCCACCACCCCGATGATTCCGCAGTCCCAAGCGAAGGTGGAAAACGCCGCCATACCCGCACCAGCGGGACAGAAATCGGTTATGGACACGGAAACCTCGCCGCTTCAGATCCACCTCGGCAGTGCGACCATCACTCCCGTGGCGTTTATGGATTTCACCAGCGTATATCGCAACAAAGTCACCAATGGCAGCATCGCGACGAACTTCGGAAGTGTACCCTACGATACCACCGGAGCCAGCACCCTCCCCTATCAGGCCAACCTGAGCGAGTTTCGCCTCAGCACGGAGAATTCCCGCATCGGATTGCGCGTGGATGCGGACGTGAAAGGCGCTCATGTGATCGGCTACATGGAGGCGGACTTCCATGGCAACAACGCGGCAAGCGTCGCCGTTTCTACCAATAGCAACACGTTGCGCGAGCGGGTGTACTGGGTTGACTTGAACACCGGTAAATTTGAAATCCTGGGTGGTCAAACCTGGACCTTGTTGACTCCCGGACGCTCCGGCATATCGCCGCTCCCCGCTGACATCTTTTACTCGCAAGATGTGGATGTGAACTACCAGTTGGGGCTGGTTTTTGGGCGCATTCCGGAATTGCGCTTCGTTTACCACCCCACAAACCAATGGGCCTTTGCCGTTGCCCTCGATAGCCCCGACCAATACATTGGAGGTAATGGGGGCACCAGCGCCACTTTGGTCACCCTCCCCACCGCTCTCGCCACTACTTATGCGGCCCAACTGGACAATAGCGCCAATACCTTGGCCACCCCCAACCTGGCTCCGGACATCATTGCCAAACTGGCATTTGATCCGAACAAACATGCTCACTTCGAAATCGGAGGAATCGAGCGAACCTTCAAAGTCTATTATCCCGGTGTCGCTGCCACCAGTACTGTGGCTGCCATCCCTGCCGCCAATAACACGTCGGAGGGTGGCGGCGGGTTCGTTAACCTCAATTTCGAAGTGGTCAAAGGCTTCCGCCTGCTCACCAACAACTTCTGGAGTGACGGCGGCGGCCGTTACATCTATGGCTTGGCCCCCGACCTCGTCGTGCGCTCCAACGGCTCCCTCTCCCTCGTTCATAGTGGTTCAACGGTATCGGGGTTTGAGGCTAACGCGAAGAATACGATGATCTATGGCTATTACGGCGGCATCGACATCGGCCGCAACACCGGGTTCGACACCAACGGCACCACGCCTATTGGCTATGGCTATAGCTTGCGCGGCACAACCCTGACATCAGCGCAGGCAGCGACACAGCAAAGCCAGAATCGCAACTTCCAGGAACTCACTTTTGGCTTCAATCAGACCCTCTGGAAGAATGCGAAGTATGGCGCCCTGAACTTCATGGGCCAGTATTCCTATCTGACCCGCTCTCCATTTTTAGTAGCGGCCGGCACGCCCACCAATGCCAATGTCAATATGGTATTCTTCAACCTGCGCTACACGCTGCCGGGCTCGGCTCCAACCATGGGGAAACCCTACTAGTGAACCTCTCTGCGGTAGACCGTCATGACCCGCGTATTCCTCCCGCTTCCGTGTAGGCTTCGGCCCACACGGAAGTGGGAGCCAACTTCCCGATGATTCCCCTGGGCAACTAACATGGATTTCTCCCCACGGGTCTGGAAGGGCGGGGGTTTACAGGCTGCAGAGAAACTGGTTGGCGCTGTCATTATCAACGTCACCCCTTCTTCCCCTTGTCAGCACCACCCCTCCTCATCTGAGGAGGGGAGTTCTTTAGTAGCTCCCCTCCTGATTCAGGAGGGGTGGCACGTTGAGTGCCGGGGTGGTTATTCCCTTTAGTTCCCCTCTCCCCAAGGGAGAGGGAGAGAAATCAAAATCCCGGCCCTCTCCCAGAGGAGAGGGTGCCCGACGGAGGAGGGCAGGTGAGGGGTCGCTTTCAACCCCATTAGACTTTGACGGTGCCCTGGGCGACAGGTTCCCCAAAGGGCATGACTGAGGCGCAGAAGAGGTGTCAGGTATCAGGTGTTAGGGTTTTACCTGGCGCCTGGATACTAACACCTCCCATGCTCTGCGTCTCCGCGCCTCGGCGGGAACGGGCGCGCTCGTTGTAGTCTTATGGACCCTTTACACCTCCGCAACGTCTCCAACTCCACTTGGGGCTTTGTGGACTCTGATCTGTCTGACTTGTCCGATTGCGCTGGCTCGTCATTACCCCCTCAGTTTCTATTCTGTCCTTCTCATGAATGCTGCTACTTATGCGTTGGTCGGTACGGTCGCGGAAACCATTCGGCGACACTACAAACGTGCCCGCTTGATTTCAATCTGACCCACTACCAAAGAATGTTGCTGCCCGACCAATTCAATGGCACTATAGAAGTTGGAAGTTCTCGGGGGACCTTTGGAATTTTTCCTCGAAAGCATGGCACGAATCCTGTTGCGGTCTAGACGGCTCATGACGGTAAGCATCTTGGTCTTATTGGCTGGGGTGGTTGTTCTTTCCGCCGCCACTCGAAAGCCTTGCCTCCAAGTGTGCACCGGGGCGTGGCACACCTGGAAGGCTGGTCACATGACCCGGCCGGAGGCTCAGGAAGCCTGCAAGCTGCGCGTGTCCGCTGAGGCCCAGACGCCACAAGTTGTTCCCGAAGTGGCAATGCTCCCCCCACCGTCGATCTATGTTCCGCTCGATCAAACCATTCCTCCCGCAATCTCCATAGTTGTTCAGTTACGCCACTTCCGGGCTCCGCCTCCCCTCGGCTAGCTCCGCCCCTTTTTCAATTTTCGCCCTCGTCCGGTTTTGTTCACCCCGTCAATGGGCCGTATTGGCCTGCGGAGGCCCTCAACGATTGCAGGCCACGGGACATCAGATAAGAAGAGAGGGCAAAACATGTTGGAGTTCGCGCCATCTCACAATCGCGATAGGGAGTTCCTAAAAAACTCCCCTCCTGATTCAGGAGGGGTGGCGCTTTAGGCGCCGGGGGGGTAATCCGCAGCGGGGCGTCTTCCGAAACCTGTGAAGCCCCGCCCTTACATACTTTGAGAGGGTAGAGGCATGCAAACTCCAATAACCATCGAGCAGATCCAACAACTCAAAAACTTCGATACGTGTCTAATTTCCGATGCCATCGAAAGTTTCGGCGTCCGCTTGCGCAATCAAGGTTTTGCCACCGCAGGCTTTCGCTGTCTCTTCAAAAGTTTTCCTCCCATGGTGGGCTACGCCGCCACTTGTAAAATTCGTTCGGCAGATCCCCCGATGGTGGGCAGCCGCTACGAGGAGCGCACCGACTGGTGGAGGCACATCGGCAGCATTCCGGCTCCGCGCGTTTTGGTGATGCAAGACATTGATGACCCGCCCGGCACTGGGGCTTTCCTCGGCAAGGTTCACGTCAACATCTTGATAACCTTGGGTTGCGTGGGAGCGATAACCAACGGAACCGCGCGAGAATTGCCCGGAATCGAAGCCAGCGGTTTCCAGGTATTTGCGAGACGTCTCGCCATCTCGCGAGCCTATATCCACGTCGTGGAATACGGCGGCCCGGTGGAGGTCGGCGGCCTCACGATTCAACCCGGCAACTTAATCCATGGGGACCGGCATGGCGTCCTGACCGTTCCACAAGAACTGGCGCTGAAACTGCCTGCGGTGGCGCGTGCGATTGGGGAAAAGAAGCAGCATTTGATCGATTTGTCCAGGAAGCCCGGAACCACCCATGAGGAACTCAGCCGGGGTCTCAGAGATTTACTCGACTTTAACCCGGATTCCCTTCGTGATGGAGCAAAAAGAGGTTAGAGGAAATCAATCATGAACTTATTCCCGAGACACCCCCTCACCCACCGCCTTGCGGTCCCCCCTCTCCCCCAAGGGGGCGACGGAAGAAGGATTTTTGGTTTTGGTGCTGCATCCATGGTTTTCTCCGACCCAAAAGGGGAGGGTGCTGACAACTGAAAACTCAGGACTGACGATTAATTCCCTCGCCCTCCAATTTGGGTGATAGGGATGAGTTGTTTTGAATTTACTTCCCTCTCCCCCTTGGGGGAGAGGGGGGACCGCAAGGCGGTGGGTGAGGGGGTCGAATATTGGGCACGGTCAGCTTAAGTGAACAGGATTGGCCTTAACCCGGATTCCCTTCGTGATTGAGCAAAACAGTGGAAACGATGAACAAGCAATCCTCCAGCAGGAATCTATTTGCAGATGTAGCCGGGGTTAGCCTCGCCGCTATCTTGATCGTACTGCTTCCTTCCTGCGGCAAGCTTCGAGCCAAGAGCGACTCCCCGGTAGAAGTAACTGTCGGGGTGACGAAGGTAACCCGGAAATCTCTTCAGCGGCAAATTACCCTTTCCTCGGAGCTCGTCCCCTTTCAGGAAATTGACGTGTACGCGAAAGAGTCAGGTTTTGTCAAAAAGCTATACGTCGACTATGGCAGCCGCGTGCAGGCGGGTCAATTGATGGCAACCCTGGAAATTCCGGAGCTTGAGGCGCAATTGCAAGAGGACCAAGCCGCCATCAAGAATGCAACGGACCAGGTTTCCCAAGCCGACAACCAGATGAAACGTTATCAGGCACAGTACAAGGCTCTCCACCTCGAATATACCCGCTTGAATGGCGTGTTTGAAAGCCAGCCCGGCTTGGTGGCCCAGCAGGAAGTCGATGACGCGCAAGGCAAAGACATGGCGGCGGCGTCGCAGGTGGATGCGGCACAGTCAAATCTCGAGGGTGCACAGAGCAACCTGCTGGTCAGCAGGTCCAAACTTATTCACGACCAGGCGTTGTTCGCTTATGCCAGTATCACCGCTCCGTTCGCCGGCGTGGTGACCCAGCGCACCGCCAACCTGGGAACGCTGATGCAGGCAGGCACGAGCTCCAGCACCCAGGCCATGCCCCTGGTCAAGTTATCGCAGGATGATCTGTATCGTTTGGTGATTCCGGTTCCCGAGTCCTCGGTGCGCTACATCCGGGATGGCGCTCCCGTCGAGGTGCGGGTACCGGCTCTAAATCGGACTTTTCCCGGCAAGGTGGCCCGCTTTTCCCTGGACGTGCAGGAGGGCACGCGCACCATGCACACCGAGGTGGACGTTCCCAACCCCGGCCGGCTTTTGATGCCGGGAATGTATGCGGAGACCACCCTTACCCTGGAAGCAAGAGATAACGTCATGGCGGTGCCTTTGGAGGCGTTGGACCATGCGGGCGACCAGACCAGCGTGGATGTGGTGAGTCCCTCCGGCAAAGTCGAGAATCGGGTGGTAACGATGGGCCTTGAAACCTCCACCGACGCGGAAGTTGTCTCGGGCCTCGCGGAAGGTGAATCGGTGATTGTCAGCGACCGCAGCGGTCTTAAACCCGGCGAAGAAGTGCGTGCGCAAGTTGTCCAGATGCTGCAATACCACGGAGGGCACGGGCAGTAGGCAGTGGGCAGTTGCCCACAGCTAAGCCCCAAAGGGGCGAGCTAAGAGACCCGGACCGGACGCCTCTGGGAGCCCGCGAAGCGGGTGCCCTTGGCCGTTTAGGTTAACGCTATGGGCCATCGGCTGGGTTAGGACGCCCCTTTGGGGCGGAGAGACGGTGGATTCTGACCGTTGCTGCAGGGGCAGGTCAGGGGGAAAAACATATGCCAGGATTTTCAATCCGCAACCCATACTTCATCGTCGTCTGTTGTCTGGTGCTGCTGCTCCTTGGGGTGAGCAGCCTGGCGCGCATGCCCATCGACCTTTTTCCGACCATTAATCTGCCGGAAGTGGTGGTGGCGACGTTCTACTCCGGCATGCCTCCACAGGATATCGAAATCGACATTACCAACCCGCTCGAACGCTTCTTCACCCTGGCCAGCGGTATCGATCACATGGAGTCGCGTTCGATGTTGGGAGTCAGCATCATCAAAATCTACTTCCAGCCGGGGACGAATGCCGACGCCGACGTGACGGAACTCTCGAACCTCGCCCTCGCGGACCTGAAGCGCTTGCCGCCCGGCACCTTGCCGCCCGTAGTGCTGAAGTTTGATGCCTCCAGCCTGCCCGTTTGCCTGGTGACGGTGAAAGGACCGGGACTCAACGAAACGCAACTTCACGACTACGCCCAATTTGCCATTCGCAACCAGATTGCCGTGGTGCAAGGGGCGGAGATACCGCCGCCGTTTGGCGGGAAATACCGCCAAGCCATGGTGTACGTAGATCCCTACAAGCTCTTTTCGCGTCAGATGACTCCCATGGACGTGGTGGACGCGGTAAACCAATCGAACCTGATCCTGCCCGCCGGGGATGTGAAGATGGGCCCCACCGATTACTATGTTTATTCCAACAGCCTCGTGGATCAAGTGAAGGACTTGAACAGTATCCCCATCAAGACGGTGGGGACCTCGTGGGTTACGGTGGGAGACGTGGGAAAGGCCGAAGACGCCAATCAAATTCAGTACAACGTGGTGCGGGTGGACGGCCAGCGATCGAGCTACATCCCCATCATGAAGCAAGGGGGCGATACCAACACGATTGCGGTGGTTGACGGGGTGCGGGCCTTGATCGGCCACCTGTATGACATCCCCAAGCAGATGACGGCCAGCCTGGTATTCGATCAATCGGTGTACGTCAAAGAAGCCATCCACACGGTGCTGCACGAGGGCCTCCTC
>Ga0182030_10007459_pt1 | contig 22814 bp, 22 predicted proteins | sample 812S3MmetaG_FD_121299 | JGI IMG/M metagenome (GOLD analysis project Ga0182030, IMG submission 121299) | Permafrost microbial communities from Stordalen Mire, Sweden - 812S3M metaG (Illumina Assembly) | ecosystem: Environmental > Terrestrial > Soil > Wetlands > Permafrost | place: Sweden...
ATTTGTTCGTTAGCTGCTAAGTCAGCAATTGTGCGCGCTATTTTCAAAATACGATAATAACTTCTAGCTGATAATTTTAATTTTTTTATAGCTAATTGCATTATGTTGATGCATTCATGATCAAGAGGACAATAAATTTTAATTAGTTTATTGTTTAGAAAAGCATTTAATTTATTTTGTCTGGATATTTGTATGTTGTTTGCTAGTTCAATATTTTTTTTTATAAATGAAGAATTATAGGGGTTTTTAGGTTTGTTAGTACTAGTTAGTAGTTCTGTAGGTACGGTTGGTACTTCTATACATAGATCTATACGATCTAGTAATGGCCCAGATAATTTTGCTAAATATTTATTAATTTTTTCTTTGGAGCACTGACATCTAATGTTGGGGTTACCAAGATTACCGCAAGGACAGGGGTTCATGGCTGCTATTAATTGAAATTGAGCGGGCAATTCTATTTGTTGTTTAGCTCTGGCAATGGCTATTTTCCCTGATTCTATTGGTTCTCTTAATGCCTCTAAAACATATCGACTAAATTCTGGCAGTTCATCTAAAAATAATATTCCATGGTGTGCTAAAGAAATTTCCCCAGGTTTTGGGATAGAGCCACCACCTACTAGTGCTGCACTAGATATAGTGTGATGTGGGGTGCGAAAAGGTCTGTTTTTCCAGCAATGTTCTCGATCTAAACCTTTAAGCGAATAGATGGCAGATACTTCTAATGCTTGCATAGTAGATAATTCAGGCATAATTGTAGGTAATCTACTAGCTAGCATGGTTTTACCAGTTCCAGGTGGGCCAACCATTAATAAATTATGCCCACCAGCAGCGGTTACTTCTAATGCTCGTTTTGCATGCATTTGTCCTTCTATATCAGCTATATCTAAATTATTTGATTGGTTAATAACGTAGGGATTATTAATAGGGTTATTTATAATTGGGTTAATAATTTTAGTGTTACGCAAATGTTCGTATACTTCTAATAAATGAGAGGCAGGATATACTATATTGTCCCCAATTAAATTGGCCTGGAAAAAATTTTCTTTAGGAATAATTAGATTTCTGCCGGCAGTTTTGGTAGCCATAGCAAAAGGGATCACCCCGCTAATAGGGCGTAATTTTCCAGTTAGGGCTAATTCGCCAGCAAATTCAAAATTATGTAAACGGCTGGTTTTTAGTTGTTTAGTTGCTGATAAGATCCCTATGGCTATTGGTAAATCGAAGCGGCCGCCTTCTTTGGGCAGATCTGCTGGAGCCAAATTAATAATAATTTTATGATTAGTAAATTTTAATCCACTATTAATAATAGCGCTTCTAACTCGTTCTTTACTTTCTTTAACAGCAGTTTCTGGGAGGCCTACTATAGTAAATCCTGGCATTCCGTGAGAAATATGAGTTTCTACGCTTACTAATGGCGCAGAGATACCAACTAATGCTCTACTATATAATACAGATAATTTAGATTTCATATTACTTAAAATAAATTATTACTAGCTGTAAAAACATAGTATTTTTGTTAAGCGATTATTTTCCGCTGAGCAGTCGTTCTTCTAAAATAACTTTTTCTTCTGGGGTGGCAAAAACTACTAGTACATCGTGTTCTGATAAAACAGTAGTTGGTATAAGATTTTCGTAGCGTTTGCCGTCTCTAATTAAATATTTAAAACTATATTCGGTTGTATTGCCAGAATTGTTATTTTCTGGGAATATATTTTCCATGGTTTTGTTAATTGCGGCAGCTCCTTCAGGAACAATAATAGTTTGTAAACTACGTCTAGCGTGATCTTCTGCCTCTAATACGTTTATTTCTTCGTTTCCTTTGTATAAATGACGAAGCATTTCATATCTAGACGAATGTGTTTTGATAACTTTATTGATAATTTTAGTGGTTGGTACTCCTAAAGCGAACAGTAAATGTGAAGCCAGCATGATACTGCCTTCTAAAATTTCTGGCACTATTTCAGTAGCTCCTGCTTCTTCAAACGCTTTTATAGTCGTGTCATCTTTAGTTCTAACAAAAATTTGAAAATTAAGATGTAAACCGCGTAGATATTTAACAATATTTAAATTAACTACTTCGTCAGCAAAACTTAAGACGACCATTTTAGCTCTAGCTATTCCGGCGGCTAATAATACTTCTGGATCGTTAGCGTTTCCATAAAAAACTTGTTCTCCAGCCATAGAGGATTTTTGTAGTAAAGTAGGATCTAAATCCAGAGCTAACCAATTAATTTTTTCTTGTTCTAAAAATCTTGCTAAAATTTGTCCTACTCGACCAAATCCGCAAATAATAACATGGTCATGTAACTTATCGGTATGATCTATTAATGCAGCAATTGGATGATAAGGAGCGGTTTGGGAGGTGCTTTTTAGTTTTATAAATAATTTAGTGATTAAATGGTTGAATCTAATAAATAATGGTGCCAGCATTATGCTAATTACTACAGCAGCAAAAATAATTGGTTTTTGTTCAGGGCCTATTATTTTGTGGTTAATAGCTTCTGTTAATGCTACAAACCCAAATTCACCGCCTTGAGCTAAAATAATTCCGGTTTTTACAGCGGACTCTAAATTAAGGTTACTAAGTAATTTTACTATTAAAATTACTATAATAGTTTTAGCTGCAATTAATATACATAAAATAAATAATACTGGTGCCCAAATATCAGGCAAACTTTGTAAATCTAGATATGATCCCACGATTATAAAAAACAATCCTAACAGCACCTCTTTAAATGGTCGGATATCAATTTCTATTTGTTGTCTAAATTCAGTTTCACCTAACATTAATCCTGCTAAAAATGCACCAAGAGGCATAGATAATTCAAAATAATAAGTAGTAGCTGCAGCGCTTAGGGTTACCAATAGAGTTGCTATCATGAATAATTCAGTAGAGTGTGCTTTTACTACTTCATGAAATAGAGGTCTAATAAGTCTAGAGCCAATTATGACCATTGCTAGAAATATTCCAGCACCTTTTAAAAGGGTTATTAAAAAAATATGAAATAAAAATTCTTGTTTATGATTAAGAGCTGGAATAATTATTAATAATAAAATTGCAGCAATATCTTGAAATAATAAAATTTTTATAGATAGTTTTCCGTAACTGGTCTGGTGTTCTTTTTGTTCTTGTAGCTGTTTTAATACAACTGCAGTAGATGATAGTGATAGGCTAGCACCGATAATGCAAGCCTGCCTTAAAGAAACACCGAACAAGTAAACTAGCCAAGACAGAGCTGCGCTACATAGTAATACTTGTAGTCCACCAATACCAATTAGAGCTTTTTTACTGGTCATTAATTGAGATACAGAGAATTCTAGTCCTAAGGTAAACATTAAAAAAACAATACCAAATTCCGCTAAAACATGCATGCTGTCTATGCTGGGGATCCATCCTAAACCACCAGGCCCCACCAAAATACCTACAGATAAATAGCCTATAATTGGTGGTAAGCTTAATCTTCTGCAGATAACTAGAAATACCACAGAGCAAAGTAGTAAGATTAATATATAATAAAAACTTTCCATATAAATTAAATTTTAGCATTATATGGTAAAATATTTTAATTTTTTATAAATTAATATGCTGAACTATGTATAATTTTATATTTACAATAATTAAGTTTTTTCAATATCGTTCTTTACTTAAAAGTCAAGAATTCGTTGTGGATAAAATTGTTTCTTTAGATTTAAACAAGTTAAAACAAGAAAATATTGCAGCTTTAATATTGGATTTTGATGGGGTGTTAAGTTCGGAGGGAGAGATTTCTCCTGTACCAGAAGTAATAGAATGGCTAGATAAAGCCATACCACTTTTTAGTAAAAAAATTTTTATATTATCTAATAATCCATTATTAGAAAGGAAGCAATTTTTTGATAAATATTTTAATAATCAAATTGAATTTATAGTTGCCAGGCCAAAACCTGATCCAGAAGGTATTATGACAATATTTAATAATTTACAGTTGTTAGAACATATAAAAAAATCTCAAATTTTACTTGTAGATGATAGATTAGCCACGGGTATTTTAGCTGCTAAAATTTTTGGTATAGCTAGTTGTTTAGTAAAACGGCCTTATGTTAATCTAAAAAAAAGGTTGTTTGAAGAATTGTTTTTTATATTTATTAGAAAAATAGAAAGGTTATTGGTATGGCATTTGTAGTTACAGAAAATTGTATTAATTGTAAATATACTACTTGCGTAGAAGTATGTCCTGTAGATTGTTTTCACGAAGGACCTAATTTTTTAGCTATAGATCCTGATGAGTGTATAGATTGTGGTTTATGTGAATCAGAGTGTGCGGCTAATGCTATTTTTGCTTTGGATGATGTGCCAGAGGAGCAAAAGAAGTTTATTGAATTAAACGCTAAGCTGGCAAAAAAATGGCCAGTAATTACTGCCAGCAAAGAAAGTTTTCCTGATGCCGACAACTGGAACGGTAAGCCAAATAAATCAAAATATTTGGAAAAATAGTTAAGATTTTTACCATGAAAATCCCCCCGCTCGCTAGCGCGAGCGACCCCCTTTACAAAAGGGGGTGTTACATGATGGTTTATTGCGATTTAATACAAGTTGAAGGATAAAGATTATTTTGATTGGAAAAATAAATAGTTTGGCAGCTGGTTGGAGTATCTTTGTCTTGTCCTGAGCCAGGAATTGCAGAGGCCTGTAAAATTAATGATTCAGTAGTTGTTAAATATAGCTTATCGCTGTTTGATGCAATATTGGAACTAAGGTAGCCGATGGGACAATAATTAATACAATAAAATCCGTTGGTGGAGGTGCAAGGAAAAGTAATACTGCTAGTAGTACTAGTAGTATTAAGACTGCAAGGGCTTGCTGAAGAGCAGCTTGTTGTGGTACAGCAGCTTGAGGTGGTACATGATGAGTTTGGGTTGGTAATATTATTAGGGCTGTTAACGCTATTAATAAATAAATAGGCTTTTTGTAAAGATAAAACCGCATCTTGTCGTTTTTGAACGCGAATGCTATCCATATAACCAGAAAACCCAAGGCCAGCTAATAAAGAAGCGATGGTCATTACTATTATTAGCTCTATCAAAGAAAACCCTGAATTTTTTAATATAATTTGCATAATAAAAACCTAATTGTTAAGACAACCAGCACTAAGTGTATTGGTAGACACATCTAACACTCCGTTTGGCCAAATAATAATGGAATTATAACATGCTGTATTACTAGTAGAGGTTATAGTAAGTTTAGCTAGAGTAGCAACTAATCCTTGGGTATATGTAATTGTATCAGTTGATCCAGTAATGTTTACTTGTGGCAAAAAAATATTACCATTTACGTTATTCCAGGTGTAGGGGCAAGCTGGGTAAGTAGAATTAGCAGCAGTTGCTGGGCAGCTTGCGCCGCTGCCGATATTTTGCGATAAATTACAAATATATTTGGTGGTATTAGTTGTAACTGAATCAGAATTAGCTTGGTTTAATAAATTTTCAATAACCATTGTAGCAGTATCAACTAGTTCTTGTGGTCGTCTGATGCGTTTTAAGCTGGAAATAGAAAGTGCGGCCATAATAGCTATAAGAGCAACGGTTACTAATAATTCTATTATAGTTAACCCAAATAAGTATTTAGTCATATTTTTACTGCCAACAGATCGACTTGTTTGGTGTTGAGCCGGTTGAATCATAAGTATCATCAGTTATTCCCATGCTAGAGGTTAATATTATAGTAGCACAAGAGTAATCTTTGGCTTGCGGACCGTTAGGGTTCACGGTTGCCGTTAGTATAACAGTTCCATTATTGCTATTAGCGGAAACAGTTAAAGTATAGTATTGATTAGGGGTGGAAATTGGCCAAGTAGTGGTATTAGTAACTAAATTTAAAGCTGGGCATGTAGGTGTTGTATTCTTTAACCAATTGACTACATCTATTACGGAACATCCATATTGTATAGCTTGTTGCTGAATAAGTGCTTTTAGTTTAGTTAATTCGCCTTGAGCTTCTTTACGACGGTATCCCATTTTTGTACTAACTAACGAGCTATAGCTAACTAAAGCCAATATAGACACTATAGATAAAGCAACAATTAACTCTAACAATGACAATGCTATTAATTGTTTTAATTTTTTCATAATAAATATATAGCTGTTTTTAAATAAATATATGTGTTAAACCAATACTAATCCCATATATAGAGTGCTGCCCTTCTAAATGTAAATTTTGTAATTCATCTCGCCATTCAACATTACTGGTAGCTATAGTTTTTATATTGCCAAAACCAGCGAAGTTAGTATATCTAAAAGCGCCATTAATAAATAATTGAGATGCTAAATTAATTTTGCAACCCAAAACTACATTATAAGCGCCAGCAACGCGACGTCTAGTAAAACTTATTCCAGTGCTTACTGGGTTACCAGAGAAATTAGAGTTGGTTCTATTAATGCCAGCTCCCGCCCCTAAACCAACAAAAGCTCGAAACGCCATTAAACTTATAAAATCATAATAAGCATTAACAAACACCCCTTGAGCCTTTACTATACTAGTTAATGTTCCTGGCTGATTACTGAATAATGGATTTTTATCAAACCTAGTGTCTTCGGTAGCTAACGCTTCTAGTTCCAAAGATAACTTGTCCCAGCGGTAACCAAAAGCTAGTTCTCCTCCATATTTAGATGAGGTTATCTGGTTGCCGTTAACTACTTTAGCAGTTAAAGTTGCTGTTTGCACAGAAGTATTAACTACTTTAGAAACAGAGCTAGTGCAATTATTGGCACCGAAGCGTATGAAAAATCTACTAGTGATCCTAGGAGGTATAGATTTTTCTATGGCCTGTAATTCGGCATCTGTTATATCTGGGCTTCGCCCATACATGGCGTCAATAAATTTAGTGCTTTGACCATTACCATATTTAGGATCTAATTTTTGCTCGATTGAAATTGCAGTTTGGCAGTAAACTATAAGAATTAATACAATTGAATTATTAAAACTTTTTATTAACTTTGGCATGCAGTTCTTTCCCTGGTTTAAAATGCACGGCATACTTGGATCGCATGGTAATAGTATTGCCAGTTTTAGGGTTCCTTGCTAATCTGGCTGGGCGAAATTGTAAAGAAAAACTACCAAATTTACGTAATTCTATTTTTTTTGCTTCCATTAAAGCATTAGTCATGGTTTCAAAAATATGGGTTATTGCCATGACAACAATATAGTGAGGTAGATTTGTGTATTTATCGCTAATCGCTTTTATAAGTTCTGAACGATTTACTATTTTAAAATCTTGCATGTTATTAATTATAAATTAAATATAGATAAATAAAACAATATTGCTATAATTAATATTTATGTAGTCATATACGTTCAGTATATAACCCTATATTCATGGAAGAACAAGGGACATCATGTCAAATATTCAAGGAATAGATGAAGAATCTGTAGAGCTAGATTTAATTGCAGAAGAGTTATTACCATTAGATGATCAATTAGAAGAGACAGAATTAAATTTTGTTGATGAAAATGTTGAAGATATCGATAGCATAGAGGAAATTGCTACTTCTGCTGTTGTGTCTGAAGTCCAAATTAATGAATACGAAGATGAGGATTTAGGTTCAGCTCCTGTAAAGAAAAAGAAAAGAGATACTGATCCTGCTCAAATATACTTGGAAGACATTGGCAAATCTCCGCTACTTACTGCTCAGGAAGAAGTTCATTACTCTAGATTAGCTAAAAAAGGAGATCATAATGCTAGAAATTACATAGTAAAATGTAATTTAAGGTTAGTAGTTAAAATTGCTAGGCGTTACTTAAATAGAGGGTTAGCATTATTAGATTTGATTGAAGAAGGAAATTTAGGATTAATTCGTGCTGTTGAAAAATTTGATCCAGAACGAGGATTTAGATTTTCTACATACGCTACTTGGTGGATTAAACAAAACATAGAACGTGCATTAATGAATCAAACACGAACTATTAGGTTACCAATTCATATTATTAAAGAATTAAATACTTATTTAAGAAAAGCTCGTGAAATTACTAACAAATTAGATCATGAACCATCATTTGAGGATATTGCTAAAGCACTAGATAAATGTCCTCATGAAGTAAATAAATTATTGAGACTTAACGAGAGAACTTTATCGGTAGATACTCCAGTAAATGATGATAATGAAAAATCTTTATTAGAAGCTATTGCTGATCATAAGAACCATAGTCCTATAAAAATATTAGAGAATAATAATATTAAAGAGCAATTAAGTGAATGTTTAAATATGTTAAACGAAAAACAACGTTCTATTTTAGTTAGAAGGTTTGGTTTGCTTGGTCATGAAGCTGCTACTTTGGAAGAGGTTGGCAGTGAAGTAGGTTTGACTAGGGAGCGTGTTCGACAGATTCAAGTGGAAGCTTTAAAAATTTTACGTAATATATTAGAAGATAAGGGTATTGCTTTAGAGACAATATTTTATTAATTTAGAAAATTGTAAAATTAATGGGGAATTATGTTATGTCTAGTCAATTATTACAGCAATTGGAAGCTAAGGTTGAACAAACTGTAGAAACTATAGAATTGTTACGTTTGCAAGTAGAAGAGTTAGAGCAAAAAAACACTAGATTACAGGATGATAATAATGTTTTAAAAGATAAACATGAAGTTTGGGAGAAAACTTTATACACTATGTTAAATAAATTAAGTGGCGTAGATAATACTATACAAGATAGCGAAAAATCTATAATTGGGTATTAATCGTACTAAGCGAATGGAGGCCACAAGATATTTAGTGTCATGGCTTATATTTGTTCTTGAACGTCTATACAATAGACGCTATCCTTTATAGTCTATGAGATTTGATTATCAGCCAGCGTTAGCTAATACAAGAATTTTAAAAACTTCGAGGCAAAGAAAACTATTTTTATTAGCCAGCTTTGGTATGGTTGGTTGTCTAATTATAATTTCGTCTTTAGTACATACGATTACTAATTATAATGGTCAAATAATTACTTTATACCCTAAAATAGGCAGTTCTAGTAACTTAAAAGCTTTGACTGAAGTTGTAATTAAGCCGGAAAGTATTGAGCCAGTTAATAAACCATCTCCTAACAAGATTGAACCAATAGTTCCAGCACCATCATGGCACACAATTAAAATTCAAGCCGGGGATACTTTAATAAGTTTATTACAAAAATTATCAATTTCATCTATACAGTTAAGAGATTTGAATAATTTTATTAAAGCTAATTTAACTAAAGCCGTTGCTAATATTAAAACTGGGCAATCGGTAGGCGTTTTATTAGATGAACGTAATAATCTTAAAACGATTAAATTAGTTATTGCTAAAAATAAGACCGTGTTTATAGATCAGGTAGGACCAAGAAATTATAAAATTCATCAAGAAGAAAAACCTATTATTAAGAAATTAAATTTTGCTACTAATAAAATTATAGGGTCGTTTTTTTCTGCGGCCCAAGAAGCTGGATTAGATGATACGTTGATAATGGAAATGGCAGATATTTTTGGGTGGGATATTGATTTTGTTATGGATATTAGACCAAACGATAAATTTCGTCTTCTTTATGAAGATAAATATGTGGATAACGAAAAAATTGGTACAGGACACATATTAGTTGCCGAATTTATTAATCAAAAACAAATTTATCAAGCGGTACGATACACTGATGCTCAAGGAAGAACTGGTTACTATTCACCACAAGGGTATAGTATGAATAAAACTTTTTTAAGAAATCCAGTAAAATTTACTAGAATTGGATCTAAATTTTCTACCAATAGACATCATCCTATTTTACATAGATTTCGTGCTCATAAAGGCGTTGATTATGTTGCTCCTTCTGGAACTCCAGTTAAAGCGGCTGGTGACGGCAAGGTAGTGTTAATTGGTAGAAAAGGTGGGTATGGTAATGTAGTTGAATTAATGCATGGTAATAAATATTCTACGCTTTATGCTCATTTATCTAATTTTGCACAAAAACTTACTAGAGATAGTTTTGTTAAACAAGGACAAGTAATAGGCTATGTGGGGCGTACTGGGTTAGCAACTGGAGATCATTTACATTATGAATTTAGAGTAGATGGGGTGCATCGTGATCCTTTAACAGTACAGTTGCCAAAGTCTATGCCGCTACCTAGTAAGTATCGTGCTAAATTTTTGTCTCATGCTCAACAAATGCTTAGTTTATTAGATGAAAATGATATGTCCATTTTTACTAAAAAGTAATTGGCGTATACAACCGACCACCAGACAAAGGCTTTGGTACTTTAGTGGTAGCTGGTACGCTAATAGGTAGATCTAGTAAGCTACGGACTGCTAAATAAGCAAAGATCTGGGCTTCCATATATTTGCTATTCCAATTAATTTCGTCGGCAAGTTTTATGTTAAGCGTGAATTTAATTTTATTTTGTAAACTGATAGTTAATTGGTCTTTAATTACCGGATTATTCCACCCGCCACCAGCCAATACCCAATTTATAGGCACTACTTCTTTAGGTAAATAATCAATACTTTTAGCGATAGATTCTGCTGTAAAGGCAGCTAATGTAGCGCATGCGTCTGGTAACGGAATATCTTTTAATTCTTCGATGAGTTTTAGATCATCAATATCTAAAGATTTAGGAGGATTAATATCGAAATAATTTTTTTGTTGTTGCAAAACACCTTTTTGGAACAACAATTTTAATATTTCTAAATTTATTTGACCTTTTTTACCGTATTTTCCATCTTGATCCATAAATTCAGTATTATTTGTTTTTTGTTTAACAAGACGATCTATTAAACCGTTACCTGGACCGGTATCGAAACCAATAATATCATTATAAGTTGTTCCGGTAATAAAAGTTACGTTAGCAATACCGCCACAATTTACTATAGCTATAGGGTATTTGTTATCACGAATAGCTAAAGCAAGATGATAAATGGGTGCAAATGGAGCTCCTTGTCCGCCAGATTTTACGTCGTTACTACGAAAATCGTTAATAACTTTAATATTGGTTTTTTTAGCAAGCAATTGTCCGTTACCTATTTGAATAGTAATTCCTTCGGATGGACGATGAAATAAAGTTTGACCATGATAACCAATAATATCGATATCTTTTGGGTTGTAATTTAGTTTTTTTAATAAACTATTTGTAATCTCAGCGTGGAGGTTTGTAGATTGTTCTACGATTTGATCAAACGTAAATTCTTTAAATCTTGCAAAATCGGTACTTTTAAGTTCTTTGGTTAGATAAGATTCAATAGCTTGAGAATAATAACGTTTAGCTTCTTCTAAATTACCATTACAGGTTCTTACGGCTAATTCTGCTGATTTTAATAGTATTTTAAAATCAGCATTATAATTAAGTGAAACGCCACCTAATTCTTTAATTTGTGATTTGCCGTCGGTTTCTATTAATGCTGCATCTATACCATCCATTGAGGTACCGCTCATTAAACCAATGCTTAGCATATTAATTCTCTCATATGCATTCAGTATAATATAAAATATTAATGCAATTAAACTATTCTTGATTTATTATTATGGGCTTATGAAATATAATACTTCTGAACAATTAGAACAGTTACAGCAAGGTGTAGAGGAAATTTTAGTATTAGAAGATCTAAAATCTCGGCTAAGTTCCTCGCTTAAAATTAAAATTGGCTGCGATCCTTCGGCTCCTGATTTGCATTTAGGCCATACAGTAGTTTTAAATAAAATGCGGCAATTCCAATTATTTGGCCATAAGGTGCTATTTATAATTGGGGATTTTACTGGGATGATAGGAGATCCAACTGGTAAAAATATTACTAGACTGCCTTTAACTAAAGAGCAAGTTTTAGTAAATGCTGAGACTTATAAAAATCAAGTATTTAAAATTTTAGATCCAGAAAAAACAGAAATCTTATTTAATTCTAGTTGGTTAGAAAAATTAACCTCTCATCAAATGATAGAACTAACTTCCAAATATACTATAGCCAGAATGTTAGAACGGGATGATTTTAATAATCGTTATAAAAATGGGCAATCGATTGCCATTCATGAATTTTTATATCCCTTGTTGACAGGGTATGATTCTGTAGTAACGAAGGCAGATGTAGAATTTGGTGGTACAGATCAGAAATTTAATTTATTAGTTGGTAGAGAACTACAAAAACAATATGGTCAAAAACCGCAAGTAGCTATTACTTTGCCATTATTAGAAGGTTTAGATGGTGTTCAAAAAATGTCTAAATCATTAAATAATTATATAGGAATTACAGAGCCAGCAAGTGAGATGTTTGGTAAACTTATGTCAATATCTGATCAACTTATGTGGCGTTATTTTGATTTGCTTAGCTTTAAAGATCTTAAAGATATTAATCAATTAAAAAATAGTGTAGTAGATGGACATAATCCGAAAGATATTAAAATATTATTAGCTAAAGAAATTGTTGCGAGATTTCATAGCGTTAATGCGGCTAATAAGGCTCATGAAGATTTTGAACTACAATTCCAGCAAAATAAAATACCAGAAAATCTCCAAGAGATTGTGGTAACTGTGGATAATAATAACCATACTATGGCCTTAGCTAACGTATTAAAGCAATCTGGGCTAGTAGCTAGCACTTCTGAAGCATTGCGTATGATTCGACAAAGAGCAGTTAAAATAAATGGCGAAGTAATAGAAAACAATGTAGCAGTTAAGGTTGATGGTGTTTCACATGTTTATCAAATTGGGAAAAGAAAGTTTGCTAAAATTAAAATCAATAATTAAGCTATTGTGTATTGCTAGCATGTTAAGCATGCTAAATATTTATGCTGATACAATGGATCTTAAAGGGGTAATTTTAATATTTGATAATATTAAAAATTATTCTGAACCAAAAAAATATCGTAATGGAATATTACTACAACCTATAAAATTATATGTTTCTGGTAGTGCCCAACCGAATTTGAAAGATTTTGAATATATAATTGCTCAAGCACAACAATTTGTTAAAAATCATAATAAAATTTTTATTGTTGATTTAAGACAAGAACCGCATGCATTATTAAATGATAATGCAGTTTCATGGTTTGGATTTAGAAATCAAGTTGCGTATAGCTTAGAACAACAGTTGATCTCGGGATTATTTCTTGCGAAAACTGCGAACGTGTATCGAGCTGTTGATAAATTAGAAGATGGTTTTTTTATACCTAAAAATTATTCTATGGTGGCGATACATAAAGTGGTTACTGAACAACAAGCAGTAGAAGAATTAGGAGTAAAGTATCAAAGATTTTTAGTTGCTGATCATTTTGCTCCAGAAGCCAAACAAGTGGATTTATTTGTGCAGTTTATAAAAAATTTGCCCAAAGATGCTTGGGTGCATTTTCATTGTCGCGGAGGTAAAGGTCGTACTACTACTTTTATGGTATTATACGATATTATTAAAAATGCACATTTGTTACCATTAGACGATATTTTACGGCGTCAATATAATTTAGGTGGGATTAACCTATCTGAACCACTTGTTAGAGTGATCCGTAAAAAATGGAAAGAACCAGCTGCTAAAGATCGTTATGGATTTATTAAAAAATTTTATAAATATGTGTTAGATCCAGAAGGGTATAACAAGCATAATTGGAGTGAATGGCTTAAAAGGAATTAATAATATATGCAAAATATTCAAGGATTGATTGATTACGGTATTATTATAATTATTATGGTTTCCATGTTAATGGGCCTTATGCGAGGAATAATTCGCGAGGTAATGTCTTTAATAATTTGGTCGGCAGCAATTATGGTAGCGATTAGTTATTGTAATCCAGCATCTGGATTATTTCACAGTATTATTCCTCAAGCTGAAATGTGTTTGGTAATAGCATTTATATTAGTAGTATTTATAGTATTAATTATAGGTGGAATAATAAGTCGATTAATAGAACAAATTATTAAAGCCACCAAATTTACTATTACCGATCGTATTACCGGTGGAGTATTTGGTTTTGTTAGAGGAGTAGCAATAATTGCGCTTACTATGGCTATGGCCAAAACTGCCGGACTAATTCAAGATTATTCTATTAAAGACTCTACATTAATAGCAAATTTTAAACCTGCAGCGGTATGGTTAGAAAAGCAATTACCAGAAGATATGAAAAAATTAGACTTTCATATGCCTGCCAGCGAAAATTCTGAAGCAAAAGAACCACAACAAAATCAAACTAAAACTATAGATCCTGTCGAAGAACAACTAAAAAAAATTATGAATCCTAACGCACCATCATCTTCTGCAGATAATAAAGCACCACCTAAAGATTCATCGTCCTCGTCATCCGAAGATAAATCATTAGATCAATTATTACCTCCAGAGGTAAAACAAAAAGTAATGGATATATTAAATATTAATAATAAACAACAATCAGATGATCAGAAAAAAAACTAATTTTCTTCTTCTGGTAAAAAACCTCCAGATTGCATTTGCCACATATGTGCATATCGGTCATTCTTTTGTAATAATTGTTCGTGTGATCCGTCTTCTATAATTTGTCCTTTATCAAATACTAAAATACGATCCATGGTGGCTAGGGTAGATAACCTATGCGCAATAACAATAGTAGTACGGCCTTTAATAAGGGATTGCAAGCCCTCGTGAATGAGTTGCTCGGTAACGGAATCTAAGGCGCTAGTTGCTTCGTCTAAAATTACTATAGGTGCATTTTTTAACATAGCTCTAGCAATAGCAATTCTTTGTCGTTGTCCACCAGATAATTTCATTCCTCGTTCTCCAACTAAAGTTTGATATTGTTCTGGTAGTTTGGTAATAAATTCGTGACAATGGGTATTTATGGAAGCTTGAATAACTTCTTGGTCGTTGGCATCTGGTTTACCGTAACGAATATTTTCTATTAAAGTTCTATGAAATAGAGAGGTATCTTGAGGGATCATCGCTATAGCTGCATGCAAAGAATCTTGAGTAACTTCGCTAATATTTTGGTGATCGATACGGATTTGGCCACTATGTACTTCAAACAGGCGTAAAATTAAATTAGCAAATGTAGTTTTACCAGATCCGGAAAAACCAACTAAACCAACTTTAGTTCCTGATTCAATAGTTATATATTTATTTTGAAATAATCTATTACCGTGTTGATAATTAAAAGTTACATTATCGAATTCAATAAGACCATCTTTAACTTGTAACATTTTAGCGTTTGGCGGGTCGACTATATCGTGAGGTGTTTGTAAAATTGTTAATGCTTGTTTGGCTAGTCCGATTTCTCCAAACAAAGTTGCCAGAGATTCCCCTAAAAACCACATTTGGGCTGTTACACAAGAAGTGCTTTGCATTACAAACGTAACATCCCCAGCAGAAATTAAATGGTGTTGCCAGCCAATAATTAAAGCTGAAATAAGACCGGCAAAGGTAAAAGTTAAGGGAATATCTGTCCATAGGCGTAATTTATTATAAGATAAAATAAGTTGTTTATTGCTTTCCATTTCTTGAGCTTGTTGATCTTTAATGTAATTTATTTCTTTGTTGCTTGTTGAGAATAATTTAACAGAGGCAATATTAGAGATAATATCAACAATACTACCGCTTAAACGATTTTTATCTTCGGCGTTTTTTGCGGCGACTATATTAGTAAATTGGCCAAAATAAATAATTACCCCTAAATGTATAACAATCCAGGTTCCTAATATTAAAGCGCACCATTTGTTTACAGTAGCCATTACTATTAATGTTGCTATTGTTACTGATAAACTAATTATTATATTCCAACATAAAATCATTCTAATAGTTTCTAAAGCTTTAGGTAAATCTTTAATTTTACTGGCGATGTTACCGGAAAATTGATGGCCAAAATAATGGTAAGAATGATTTAATACATAACTAAGGGTATCCATTCTAATGTTTGCTTCGAATTTAGGTAAAATATAGGCTTGCCACCAATTTTGTAATCGTGTTATAACTATTATAGTTATCCAGGCGCTGCCGTATAAATATAGAGCTGGTGCTAGGTGTTGAAAAATATTAATGCGTGGTTCTGAATAAGAAGTAATAAAATCTATTATCATCTTGATTGCGTATGGCATGGCGGTAGATTCTAATATGAAAACAGTTGGAGCCAAAAAAAACACGGTAAAAGCGATAGGTTGTTTTTTTATAAAATGCCAAAAGAATCGTGATAAGGATTGAGCATGAGGATACATAATAATATATTTTAGCATTAAACATATGGAAAAGGTAGTAAAACATGCAAAACAAATGGCAACCAACAGCAAATATAGCAATAATTAAACAACGAGCAGAAATATTAAATACTATTAGAAATTTTTTTAAAAAACATAATGTTTTAGAAGTGGAAACACCTATGTTATGTCAATACTCTGCTACTACACCATACATTGACCCAATAGCAGTAGTTTGTAACGAGGGTGTTAAGCGATTTTTGCAAACTTCACCAGAATATGCGATGAAACGCTTATTAGCGGCAGGTATTGGAGATATTTTTCAATTATCCAGAGTGTTTCGTGGTATGGAAGTGGGAGCGTTACATAATCCAGAATTTACGATGTTAGAATGGTATAGAATAGGTGTAGATCATCATAAATTAATGAAAGAAATTGCAGAGTTATTAAAAGTTTGTGGTATTAATTATGGGGTTTGTAAAATAAGTTATCGAGAAATTTTTATTAAATATTTACAAATAGATCCAGTATTAGCTGATCTACAAGAATTAAAAACTTTAGTTTACAATAATATTAAACTTTCTGAACAATTTAAAGATTCTATAATAAATGCTACTAAACAAGATTGTCAGGAGTTGTTGTTTAATCATTGTATCGAACCTAATCTAGAGTTAAATCAAATATTGTTTATTTATAATTACCCTAAAGAACAAGCAGCGCTTGCTAAAGTAAATAAAGATCAAGATGGTATTGAAGTAGCAGAACGTTTTGAAGTATACATAAATGGAGTAGAATTAGCTAACGGGTATCATGAATTATTAGATCCGGTATTACAGGAACAAAGATTTTTAGCAGATCAAGATATGCGTAAAAACCTTGGTAAGCCTTTTTTAGAAATAGATCCATATTTAATTGCAGCATTAAATTACGGTATGCCAAGTTGTAGCGGAGTAGCTTTAGGTATAGAGCGATTGCTAATGTTAATAACTAAAACTAATTCAATACGAGATGTTATTTGTTTTCCGTGGGATATAGCGTAGTTTTAACGCCCTATTCTTGCTAATTGTGGTAGATTATCAAAATCTGAGTCGCGATCATAAAGAGTTAAATTGTATTGGATAACTAAAGCGGCAATCCAAAGATCGTTACTTGGAATAGGTTTACCTTTTTTTCTAAGGTAAGCATATAAATTAGCGTAAAAGTGGGTTGTTTGTTCATCTGGATATAAGATAGATACTTCGTCTTTATTAAGAAATTTTGTAAGAATACGTTCATTTTTTTCTTGCTGGTTACCATGAGCAAAGCCTGCTCTTTGTTCTGCTATAACTATTAGAGGTACAAATATTAAAGAAGCGCGTTCAACAATTTCTATTACTTCAGGGATGTTATGGCATAAATCTGTATATCTATTAGAATCGATAACTATTTTCATAGCCATAATGATTGATCAATTTGATGTTGTCTTTTGATTTCTGTTTCTATTAAATCAGCTTCTTCATCTGATAAAGTTCCTACAATATCAGAGAGATCTATCTTATATTTAAGAGTTTGCCCACACCCATTAGCAAGAGCTTCTATTGCAACTTGGTTAAAACTTTTTCCGCTTTCTTTTGTTTTTCGTTTTAACTCTAAATCTACTTCTTTTGGAATGTTACGCAATGTGTATTGTTTTATAATATTCTTCTTCATGTATACATTGTATACTGCATTAACATATAATGCAACTAGCAAATTTTAATTCTTGGGTTTTTAGTATTTTAGGAGTTGAAAACTCCAAAAATACAGTTAAAATGGAGTTATGTATTCCAGATTATTACATTTGCCTTTACAAGAACCTCGCAGTTTTTTTCTTTTTGGTCCAAGAGGAACTGGGAAAACTAGCTGGATTAAAAATCAGATCCATGGAGCTATTTATTTAGATTTATTAAAAAGTGAGACTTATTTATTACTTCAAGCAGATCCTGGGCGCTTAGAAAATTTAATCCCACCTAAATTTTCTGGATTAATTGTGCTTGATGAAGTACAAAAGATACCTGCTTTATTAAACGAAGTGCATCGTTTAATCGAATCTTTTAATTATAAATTTGTTCTAACAGGCTCTAGCGCTAGGGCTTTAAGGAAGAAGGGGGTTAATTTATTAGCAGGTCGAGCCAACACTTACTCCATGTATCCTTTAACAGTACAAGAATTAAAAGAGGATTTTAATTTAGAAAAATCTTTGCAGTATGGTCATTTACCAAGTGTGTTTTCTCGTACTAATCCATATATGTATCTTAAATCTTATGTAAAAACTTATTTACAAGAAGAAGTAAGGCAAGAGGGTTTAACGCGCAATATTAGTAATTTTTCTAGATTTTTAGAAATAATAAGTTTTTCTCAAGGAGGAGTATTAAATATTACTGAAATTGCTCGTGAAGTTAGTATTAATCGTAAAGTTGTTGAAAGCTATTTTCATATTTTAGAAGATTTGTTGTTGGCATTTAGCTTGCCAGTTTTTACTAAGCATGCTAAACGGCGAATGCTGGTTCATCCTAAATTTTATTTTTTTGATGTTGGGGTATATCGAGCTATCCGCCCTAAAGGGCCGCTAGATTCTGTTGAAGAAATTGAAGGGGTCGCTTTAGAAACTTTATTTATTCAAGAAATAAGAGCGATTAATGAATATTATCAACTAGGGTATGAAAATTACTATTGGCGCACTAATAGTGGTTTAGAAGTAGATGTTGTTTTGTATGGGGAGCGTGGTATTTTAGCTTTTGAAATTAAGCGTTCTAAAAGTATTAAAGGGAAAGATTTAAGTTCTCTTAAAGAATTTAATTCAGACTATCCTCAAGCTAAATGCTATTTTTTATACGGTGGGGAAAATAGAGAGTATTATGAAGGGATTGAGGCAATACCATTTATTGAAGCATTGAAAGGCTTACCTAAACTACTAGGAGTTAATTTAACGTTATAACTTTATATAAATAAATATTTTATAATTTTGAACTAAACTAAAATAAGTCACAAAAAACGTGCATAGCAACTAAATATCTTAGTTTATTGTATGCCTTGGTTTTGTTTGACAATAATAGGCTAAATGCTGTTAAATATAAAAAATTAAAGCGAAAGCACCTTTGGAGATTTGCAGTATGTCGGACAAAATAATAACTATTCCTGGAGTAACTGGGCAAAACGAAAGTTTTGTTTGGGAAGAAGTTTCAGACAAAAGTGGGAATTGTTTTTATGAATCTATTGCTCACTTAATTAAAGGTGATAGTCGTCGCTGTGGTTCTATACGTGCAGATATTTCACAATATATTTATAATCATTGGGATATTTTTAAAAATTTTATTAGTGATGAAGATTTTAAAAAAGCAGGCATTTCACTTAAGAAGCCAGTAGATGTATTAAAAAATAGTCCGGATCAAGCAGAACAAGAATATTTACGAGAAAAATATAAAGACCTAATTAATACTCGAGGAGTTTGGGGAGATAGTACTTCAATTAAAGCAGCTAGCGAAGTATTTAAGGTCAATATTGTTATAGTAAAAGAGAATGGGGAAAAAATTCAACAATACCCGGATCCAAATAATAGCAATCCAACATATAGAAAAACCATTTATTTAAGATATCAAGGAGGCAATCATTATCAGCCTTTAATTAATCTTAAAGAGAAAACAGCTAAAATATGGGCGGCAAATATACCTGATGATGCAATACTTACTAGTTTAGCTCGTGAACAAATAGTAGGTATATTGTTAATAACTGATAAAAAGAAATTAGAAGCAGAGCTTTTTGAATATTTGCGAACTAAAAGTGATGAAGAGTTAAAAAAATTTTATATTAGCATACTTAAATTTTCTAAACCTAAAGAAGAAACTGTACTACCAAAGAAAAAACAACCGGAACTATCAGAAACATTTAGTGGGATTTTTGAGTCTTTTGCAAGTTTGTTTTCGAATCCGGTATTTATAGAAAGTCTTACGAAGTTATTTGCTGGATTTAGAACTATTTTTCATAAGATCATGGTTGCTTTTAATCCTGGAGCAGAATTAGATGAAAGCGAGAAGGAAGAGCCATATGGTGAATATAGCGAAATATTTTCTAGTGCCGGAGAAGCAGGAAGGAAGCTTTATCGTAAACTATTAGAAGAAATAAAATTAGAAAACAAACAACGAACTAAAGAACAATTTTTAAATGAGCTTTTGAAAAAACTAAAAAGAGACGAAAAAGGTTTATTTAGTAAAGACGGTAATAAAGTAGTAACACAGATAGAAGAAGCAATTTTTGCAGGAAAAGATAACAATTCTATTGCTGATATGATAGAAGAAAATCTTCTTAAAGCTTATGTAAAACATAAAAATGGCACTGCCACAGATGCAGAAAAAGATGTATTTAAACAAGGTATATTATTAAGGATTAAAAATAATTTTCTAGCGTTAAAAACAAAAATAGATGATTTAATTAACAAAATTAAAGATAAAGATTCAAAAGAAGGATTGTCTGATACACAAAAAATTGAATTGTGGAAAATCATACAACGACATCGACTCAAATTGGCGCATTTTATGTTAAAAACCAAAGCTTTTAGTGAAGGTAAAGCTGTAACTTTTGGTAAAGAATTTAAAGAAAAGTTTGAAAAATATATGGGCCTTTTTGATAAGGCGGAAGTGATAGCAATTAATAATAATGTTAATAATATATACTTATCTATACCAGAGGAAGATAGAAAAAGCTTATTAAGATCATTTGATATTGGAAATAAAAACAAAAATCGTCTTGCAAACGAAGCTAAATTTGATGAAGCTCTAGAGTCTTTTGGTATAAGTAGATATAAAGAAATAAGTAAATTAATAGAAGCCCAACAGCTTAGAATAAGTGGTGCACTAGAAAGATTAACAATAGAAGTGAGTGATACAGTAGCTACCCCTCAAGTTACAGCAAGTAAAGCAACAATAAAATCAAAATTAGATGCTTTAAAAACAATATTAAAAGAACAATTAACCACTTTAAATACAGAGACAATAGATACTTTAAATAAACAAGATAAAGTGTTAAGTTTTGGTCATTATAATCCCTGGAAAGAAAAAACAAATAAACGTGAGAATAGTATATCACAATTGGAACAAAGTGTTGATAGCTTGATAAGCGCTTACTATGGTCCAGCAGTACCAGCTACTACTGGAGTACCAGCAGCAGCTACTGGTGGTAGAAGATTAGGACCATAATACCCCACATGAAAAAATACTTCTCTATTTGACTTAAGAGACTTATTAAAGCAAAATTTATAGTATGTCTAATTTAAATAATAAAAAAAATATAACTTTTCAGCAAATAATTGGTATTTTGCAACAATTTTGGGAAGAACAAGGTTGTGTTATTTTGCAACCTATGGATTTAGAGGTTGGGGCTGGAACTTTTCACCCAGCAACTTTTTTACGAGCTATTGGTCCTGAACCATGGAGTTGTGCGCATGTGCAGGCATCTCGCCGACCAGCAGATGGTCGTTATGGTGAGCATCCTAATAGAAATCAACATTTTTTCCAGTATCAAGTAATAATAAAACCATCTGTACATAATATTCAGGAATTATATCTAGATTCTTTAAAAAAATTAGGAATAGATCCGTTACAACATGACATTCGTTTTGTGGAAGATAATTGGGAAGGACCAACTCTAGGAGCAAGAGGTTTAGGCTGGGAAGTGTGGTTAGATGGGATGGAGATCACTCAGTTTACTTATTTTCAACAAGTTGGTGGATTAGAATGTCGTCCGATAACAGTAGAGTTAGCCTATGGTATCGAACGTATTGCTATGTATTTACAAAATAAAGATAAAATTAAAGATTTAATTTGGACATATGGCATTAACAAAAATGCAATTACATACGGAGAAGTGTACCAAGGAGAGCGAGCTATGTCTGCGTATAATTTTGAATATGCAGATCTAGAGATGTTAACCAGGCATTTCAATGATTTTGAACAGCAAACCCAACTTTGTTTATCTCACGATTTAATAGATCCTGGGTATGAATTTGTTTTAAAGGCATCTCATACATTTAATTTGCTGGATTCTAGAGGAGCTTTGTCTGTTACAGAACGACAACAATATATTTTAAGAGTGAGAAATTTATCACGACAAGTAGCGGAGAAATATTATTCTATTAGAGAAAGTCTAGGGTTTCCATTATGCAAAAAGATTTAATTATTGAAATTGGTACCGAAGAATTGCCGCCAATGTCTCTTAATAAAATGGCAGTGGCTTTTATGGAAAAAATGCAAACTCAATTAGAAGCCAAAAAAGGAGTATTTGTTAAAATTAAATCATTCGCTACTCCAAGGCGGATTGCTGTTTTAATAGAACAACTAGATCTTGATCCTAAATTAATTCCTGAAATTTTACGCAAAGCGGTTAGTGATTTACCAGGGAAAAAAATGCGTTGGGGTAATGGGGAGAATATTTTTGCTAGACCAATACATTGGTTGGTAGTGTTATTTGGTGAAGAAGTTATAGACTTTAATTTGTTTGGGGTTAATTCTAGTAATTTAACTTATGGGCATAGGTTTTTAGCGCCAGGAGCTATTGTTTTAAATAATTCTGCAGAATACGAACACAAACTAGAAGCTATTGGTAAAGTTATTGTTGATTTTAACAGAAGAAAGCAACTGATAGTTTTTGAAATAAAGACTAAAGAACAAGAATTAAATGCCAAATGCATATTAG
>Ga0182030_10007460_pt1 | contig 22811 bp, 23 predicted proteins | sample 812S3MmetaG_FD_121299 | JGI IMG/M metagenome (GOLD analysis project Ga0182030, IMG submission 121299) | Permafrost microbial communities from Stordalen Mire, Sweden - 812S3M metaG (Illumina Assembly) | ecosystem: Environmental > Terrestrial > Soil > Wetlands > Permafrost | place: Sweden...
ATCCCATTGATCATCCCGTAAAGCGTGACGACGCGTCATTGGTCGGCCCCTCCGATCCGGCCAACCTCCTATGAATCACGCAAATCCGTCGCCGTGAATCCCCTAATTGATGACAGGCCCTAGAATAAAATCTAAAGTGAATTCGCTGGGTTGTTCAGCATAGGTGGAGTCTAGCAGAAATTGGTCTAGCGGCACTTCGCCGTTAGGTGCTTCTATGCGATGCGATTCTTGAATTAGCCTCTGCATATGCGCCAGCGCCTTGATAAAGTTGCTTTTTCCTGACGCGTTCGCTCCATAAATCACAGCTGCCGGCAATATCTTTTCCCCGCGCAACTCCGGCGCGTCGATCAGCCCGCCCGGTTCGTCCTTGATCGCGCTAGACGCGATCATCGACAGCTCCTGCTTGTCGCGGATCGAGCCGAAGTTGGAGACGGAAAAGCGCAGCAGCATGGGGAAACCTCAGCCTTTGCGCATTTTATGGGGCGTTTTCGTCAACATTGCGTGAATATGGCGTCTAAACCGCATGAAGGCAACGGCAGGGGCGCGAAAAGCGCTGATGCCCCGCCCCGCGTCACTTCTTCCCGGCCACCTTCTTCGCCGCAACCTTCTTCCCGGGCGCCTTCGCCGCCCCCGCTTTCTTCACCGGCTTGGCGTCGTCGAAGGGCGTCTCGTCGCTTTCCGCTATCGCCTTCTTTGGCTTTGCCGCCGTCTTGGCCGCCGCCTTTTTCGCTGGCGCCTTCTTCTTCACCGGGCCGCCCTTTTCCTCGATCAGGCGGATGGCCTCGTCGAGGCTCACCTCGTCCAGCCCCATGCCCTTGGGCAAAGTGGCGTTGACCTTGCCCAGATTCACATAGGGGCCAAAGCGCCCCTCGCGCACGGTGATGACGCCGCCCTCGGGATGTTCGCCGAGCGAGCGTCCGCCGGCGCTTCCCCCGCCGCTCGCCGCCTTCGCCGCCAGCAGCGGGATCGCCTGCTCCAGCGTCACCGCCGCGGCGTCGGTCCCCTTGGGCAGCGTGGCGTTGATCTTGCCCCAATTGACGTAAGATCCGAAGCGCCCGGCCTTCACCGACACGGCGCCGCCGTCGGGATGATCGCCGATCACCCGGCCGGGATCGCTCGACCCGCCAAAGCGCGAGCCGCCGCCGCCCGACTCCTTGGCGACAATCAAATCGATGGCGCGATTGGCTCCGATGGTCAGCACGTCGTCGTCGCGGCCGATATTGGCGTAGGTCTTGCCGTGCTGCACATAGGGTCCGAAGCGCCCGATGCCGGCGACGATGGGTTCGCTGGTCGTCGGGTGCTTGGCCACTTCGCGCGGCAGCGACAGCAGCGCGATCGCCTGTTGCAGCGTCAGATCGTCGGGCTTGACGGTTTTAGGCAACGACGAACGTTTGGGCTTCTCGCCGCCCTCGACTTGTTCGCCCTCCTGCACATAGACGCCGAAGCGCCCGTCGCGCAGCGTGATTTCGGCGCCGCTCTCGGGGTCTTGCCCCAGCACTTTTACGCCCGGACGCGCGGATTCCGCCGCATCGCCGGTCGGCGGCGACAGCGTGCGGGTGAAGCGGCATTCGGGATAATTCGAGCAGCCGATGAAGGCGCCGTATTTGCCGAGCTTTAACGACAGCTTGCCGTTTTCGCAGGACGGGCAGCCGCGCGGATCGCCGCCGTCCGCCTTGGCCGGAAAAACATGCGGCCCCAGCAGATCGTTGAGACTGTCCAGCACCTGCGTCGTGCGCAGCTCCTTGGTGCCGTCGACGGCGGCGGAAAAATCCGTCCAGAAGTCGCGCAGCACGGTCTTCCAGTCCATCTCGTTGTTGGAGACGAGATCGAGCTTTTCTTCGAGGTCGGCGGTGAAATCATATTCCACGTAGCGCGCGAAAAAACTCTCCAGAAAGGCCACCACCAGCCGGCCCTTGTCCTCCGGCACGAGGCGCTTTTTTTCGATTCGCACATAGTCGCGCTCGCCGAGCACCGCGACGGTCGAGGCGTAGGTCGAGGGCCGGCCGATGCCCAGTTCCTCCATGCGCTTGATCAGCGTCGCTTCGGTGAAGCGCGGCGGCGGCTCGGTAAAGTGCTGGGTCGCGTCGATCTTTTCGCGCGAGACGGGTTCGCCGGCCTCCATGCGCGGCAGGCGGCCGCCGTCCTCGTCGGCCTCGTCGTCGCGGCCTTCCTGATAGAGTTCGAGAAAGCCGGCGAAGCGCACGACCTGGCCGGTGGCGCGCAGCTCCAGCGCGCGCGCCCCGGCCTTGGCGTCGATCTCGACCGTGGTGCGCTCCAACTCCGCCGACTCCATCTGGCTGGCGACGGCGCGGTTCCAGATCAGCTCGTAGAGCCTGGCCTGTTCGGGTTCGAGATGACGCGCCATGTCCTTGGGCAGACGGCTCGCCTCGGTGGGGCGGATCGCCTCATGCGCTTCCTGGGCGTTCTTCGCCTTGGCGGTGTATTTGCGCGGCGCCTTGGGCACGAAGCGCTCGCCATATTGCTTGCCGATCACCTGGCGTATGCTGGCGATGGCCTCCGGCGCCATATCGACGCCGTCGGTTCGCATATAGGTGATGAGGCCGGCGGTCTCGCCGCCGATCTCGACGCCCTCGTAAAGCCGCTGCGCGACGCGCATGGTTTGCGCCGGCGCGAGGCCCAGCTTGCGCGAGGCCTCTTGTTGCAGCGTCGAGGTGGTGAAGGGCGCGTAAGGGTGGCGCTTGACCGGCTTCGCCTCGACCGAGCGCACTTTAAACTCTGCGGCGTCGAGCGCCTTTTTAAAGTCCTCGGCCTCCTTGCCCTCGCCGATGTCGAGACGGGTGATCTTGCGGCCGTCGGCGCCAGTGAGCCGGGCGATAAACGGCTCGCCGGCCTTGGTTTTAAGATGCGCGACCAGCGACCAATATTCGCGGCTGACGAATTTTTCGATATCCAGCTCGCGGTCGCAGACGAGGCGCAGCGCCACCGACTGCACGCGCCCGGCCGAGCGCGCGCCGGGCAGCTTGCGCCACAGCACCGGCGACAGCGTGAAGCCGACGAGATAATCCAGCGCCCGGCGGGCGAGATAGGCGTCGACGAGCGCCTGGTCGATCTGCCGCGGATGCGCCATCGCCTCCTTGATCGCGTCCTTGGTGACGGCGTTGAACACCACGCGCTCGATCAACTTGTCCTTGAGCACGCGCTTCTTGTTCAAAATGTCGAGCAGATGCCAGGAAATGGCCTCGCCCTCGCGGTCCGGATCGGTCGCGAGAATGACCTTGTCGGCTTTTTTGACGAGTTCGGCGATGGCGGCGACGCGCTTGGCGCCCTTGGCGTCCATCTCCCAAATCATCGCGAAATCGTCTTCGGGGTCCACCGAGCCATCCTTGGGCGGCAGATCGCGGACATGGCCGTAACAGGCGATCACGTTGAAATCGCGGCCGAGATATTTGTTGATGGTCTGGGCCTTGGCCGCCGATTCGACGATGACGACATTCATGTCAACCTACCCTTGCAAATCCGCCGACGGTCCTGCGCGGCCCGGGCCAAAGACGCTTCGACCGGCGCGGCGACCGGGCGGGAACATGGTCAAGCCGGCCCCCGCTGTCAAATGCGACGAGAAAAACCGAGCGCCCGTAAGGCGGCTTCCCGCGCCTTGCGGGCGCGGCGCGGCTCCTGTATGAGCAGCGCCAGCGCATGCGAGCGAGAGCGTTCGCAAGGCCGGGGCCTCGTGGCGGAGTGGCTACGCAGAGGACTGCAAATCCTTGTACGGGGGTTCGATTCCCTCCGAGGCCTCCATAAAATCAATAGCTTGCGAGTGTTGGCGAGAGGCGGCGAAATTGCCGTCGGTAATTCGTCAGAACGTCGCCGGGTCGGCTTCTTCCTGCCGCTGCCGCGATCGGCAACCTCGCGTGGGTCATCGCCGCCGTGGAAACCGCCATGTCGAGTTTATCGCCGAGTCCAGCGTTAAGACTTCGTTAATCAATTGAGCCTTGACTGGGTCATCAGCCAGCGCCCGCCCTACCTTTGCGCGGCTGTACATTCGGCCCGGGTCGCGCTCCTTCGATCCGGGTCTTTTTTCGCCAGCGCGCCCAGCTCCACGCCTTTGTCGGGCGAGGTTCCTGTGACTGAGGCGGGTTCGTCGCCAAGAGCCCCCGATTCCGCGTGAGCGCATGGCGTAAGGACCGTCTGCAAAGAAGGCCTTTGAGCGCCTTCTGGCGAAAGGGGAAAGGGTCCACGAAGAAGACGCTCTAGTTACGCGCCACCAGAACGGTGCATTTGGCGTGGCGCACGACGGTCTTAGCGTTGGAGCCGAGCAGATAGGTCGACATGGTGGGCCGGTGCGACCCGATGACGATAAGATCGGCGCCCCAAGCTTCGGCCTCGGCCAGAATCTCGGAATAGATCGTGCCGAAGCGCAAGGCCGTCGAGACAAGCTCTTTCGGGTAGTCGATCCGCTCCGCCACCTTGGCCAATTCGGCCTTCACGTTCTCGTGCCGCTGGGCGTCTAAATCCGCCGGCACATAATCCATGAAGGCCAAAGGCATCATCGGCTGCACATTGACAAGGCGAAGCTGCGCCTTCCCGACCTTCGCGAATTCCACAGCCGCGACAATCCCCTTTTGGGTCAGCTCCGCTTCGCTCAAATCTATCGGCGTGAGAATTTTCCTGTACATCGGCCCCTCCCTGGAGCTGTTTTGCGGTCGGGCGACTGTTCCAACCACCCGCGCCTTGCGAGCCACATCTAAAACTCGCGACCGGCAATGTCCTTCCCTTAACATGGGTTCAGGGCGACGTCGCCGCCCCCGCCTTCGTCTCCGGGCGCAACTCCTCATAGATCGCCTTGCGGCGGATCATGGCTATTGCCGAGACAACCGCGCCGGAGGTCCTCTCGGCTGTTCGCGCCATCGAGCCGGTCGCCGTCCGTGGGTTTGCTTCGAGCGTCCCTCCTCTGTCAAGCACCGCGCGGCGTTAGCGTTCCGCGGCCTCCCCCGGCCCGCGCCAGCCGCCGCCGAGCGCAAAAAACACGCCGACCTGATCGAGCGAGATTTGCGATCTTTGCGCGGCGAGGGCGAGATTTGCGGCGGCGCGGGTTCGTTCCGCGTCCAGCACGGCGAGGGCGTCGATGCGGCCGAAAGCCTGAAGTTTTCTCGCGTCGGCGAGCGCACGATCGGCCTCGAGGCGCGCCGTCTGCAAATTTTGCAGCTTCTTTAAATCGTGCACATAGACGTTCAACGCGCTTTCGGTCTCGCGCAGAGCCTGCAAGACGGCGCCGTCGAAGCGCGCCAAGGCGGCCTTCGCCTCGGCGCTCGCCTCGGCGATCCGGGCGCGCGCGACGCTTTGGTTGAGTTGCCAGGAGATCGACGGCCCGACGCCATAGCGGTTGGTCGGCGCGCTGAGGAAATCGCCGGTCATGCCGGTCGAGCCCACCGAGGCCACGAGCTTGACGCTCGGATAGAGCAATGAGGTCGCGACGCCGATCTCGGCGGTCGCCGCGGCCAAACGCCGTTCCGCGGCGCGGACGTCCGGCCGGCGTTTCAGCAATTGCGCGCCGTCGCCGACCGGCAACGGCGCCAAAATCCGTGGCGGCGCGGCGCAGTTCGACAGGCTGCGATCGAATTCGGCCGGCGGCCGGCCGGTGAGCGTCGCCAGACGGAACACCGCGTTGCGCTGCCGCGCTTCAAGGGTCGGAAGCGCCGATTCCAATTGCGCGGTCAGGCCGCGCGAGCGCGTCTCGTCGAGGCTGCCGGCTTTGCCAGCCTCCACCAAGCGGCGGGTGACCGCCAGGCTGGCGCGCTGAACGTTCAGATTTTCGCGCGCCACCGATAATTCGGCGCCGGCGTCGCAAAGGTCCAAGAAGGAGCGCGTCGTGTCGGCGACGACGTTGACCTTGACGAGATCGCGCGCCGCCGCGACGGCTTCGTCGTCGGCGTTCACCGCCTCGACCGTGCGGCGCAGCCGGCCGAAAAGGTCCAAATCGTAGGCGACGCTCACGCCGGAGTCATAGAGGCTGTTTCCCGGAACCACTCGGCTTTGCAAATAGGCTTCGCTGGAGAGTTGCTGATAACTGGTGTCGAAATTGACCGCGACGCTGGGCTGACGCGCCGCCTCGGCCTGTTGCAGCAGCGCGGCGCTTTTCTCCAGAATCGCTTCGGCGATGCGCAAGTCGGCATTCGCCGCCAAGGCCTGCCCGATCAGGCGATCAAGTCGCGGATCACGATAGAGGCGCCACCAATCGTCCGGCGGCGGCCTTGGGGTCAGGCCATTGTTGGCGCTCTCCACGAAAGCCCCAGTGGCGGTTTCCGATCGCACCACTGCTTCGTCGGGCAAGGCGTAGTCGGGTCCGACGGCGCAGCCCGCCAGCGCGCAGGCGGCGATCGGCGCGATCGTCCGCGCAACGAGGCGTCTCATCGCGACTTTCGCGGATTTGGGCGCGCCTCGATGATCTGCACCGTCGCCGTGCGTCCGACGACGAGATGGACGTCGGGCGGAATTTCGTCGAGCACGATGCGCACTGGAATGCGCTGCGCCAGACGCACCCAGTTGAACGTCGGATTGACGTTGGCGAGGAGATCGCCGTTCAAGCCGCGCTCGCGGTCGGCGATGCCCATGGCGATGCTTTCGACCCGGCCGAACATTGGCCGCGACTGTCCCATGAGCAGGACTTCGGCGCGATCTCCGACATGCACGCGATCGAGCTTGGTTTCTTCGAAGTAGCCGTCGACATGCAGGGAATCGGCGTCGACGAGCGCCATCAGCGGCTTGCCGGCCACGGCATAATCGCCTGGCCGCAACTCCATGTTGGTCACCGTGCCGTCGACCGTGGCGGTGACGGTGGTGCGCTCCAGATTGAGGCGCGCCAAATCCCTGCGGGAGACCGCCTCGGCGACAGCCGCCGTCAGTTGCTCGACGCGCGACGCGCTTTGCTCGGCGCCTTCCCTAGCGACAAGCGCGCCCAGCTTGAGATTGCGGTTTCGCTCGCGCACGGCTTCGCCGAGCACGGCATTTTGCGTTTGGAGTTCGGCCTCCGCTTGCGCCAACGCGAGTTCGTAGCGCGCGCGGTCGACGACGAGCAGCAACTGCCCGCGCCGCACGCGCTGATTGTCGCGCACCGGAACTTCGGCGATGAGGCCGGAAACATCGGCGGCGATCTGCACGATGTCGGCGCGCACGCGCCCGTCGCGCGTCCAAGGCGCCTCCATGTAATAGGACCACAGACGCCAGCCCACGAATGCGGCGAAAGCGATGAGCGCGAGCGTCGACGCCACGCGGCCCAACCGGATCAACACGCGCGTCAAGGCCGCCCCCAATGCGCGACGGCGGCGACGCCGCCAAGACAGATGACGAAGCCGCACAACTCCAGGATCGGCGGATGCCAAAACAAACGATCGATCCGCAGCGCGACGACGACGCGGTTGAGCAGCGCCTGCACAAACAGCGCGACGATCGCATAGACGAGGAGTTCCGGCGCGAGCACGCCAAAAACGTCGATTTCTCCGGTCACCGCGCGCACTCCGCCGGCGACACGGGAACAGGCGACACGGGAATAGGCGACACGGGAACCGGCGGCGCGAAATCCGGCGCATTCGGCAGCAGGCCGCGCCGGATGCCGACCAGCGCGTGCAGACACGTCAAATCATTCGGCCCGCCCCCGCGGCGATCCGCCAAAGCGGCGATCGCGTCGTCGATGGACGCGCGCATCGTCGCGCCGCCTTCATCGACTTGCAGGGGCCTGTGCGCGGTGAAATAGCCGTGCAACGCCTGCAATAACGCGGCGACTGCTTGCCGCTGCACGGCGGGAAGCGCTTCGCGAAACCGCTGGAGGTCGACGATGTTCACTCCGACGCGCAGCTCTCTCATCACGGTTTCCGGATCGATGCCGGTATCGGCGGGCATCGCGGCCACGCGTTGCACGAACAGGCTGAACCGATCGACGAATTTATGCACGTAATTGGCCGTATCCGCCACGCCGGGCCTGTCACATAGCTCCGCCAAATCCGCCCAATTGGCCGCCAGCAGCCGATTGACGCTCGCCTCAATGCGCGTGCCGATCCCCGAGATCACCGCCGCCGCCACCATCGCGCCGAACAGCGTCGCGACGCCGCCGTTGGCGAAAGCCGCGAGATCTAGGTCCAAATGCGACTGCACCGCCAGGCTGAGCGGCGTAAAAAGACACATGACGAGACCGAACATGCTCCAGCGCAGCGTCGGCAACAGCGCGCCAAAGAACAGGAGAAGCGGCGAGAGCGCAACAACCAGCAGCGGGAAACCGTCGATCGCCGGAAACACGCAGAATTGATAGACGAAGGCGATCGCCACTGTCAGCACGAGATGCAGCGTGGCGTTTCTGAGCATGGACACCTGATTGTCCAAGGCGGCGAAAATCGAGCTGAAGATTGCGCAGATCAGCACGGCGCCGGCGCCGTCCGGCCATGCCGTGACGATCCAGAAGGCGCAGCAAAGCAAGATCGCCACAGCCGCTGCAAGCCCTGACTGCGTCGCCGCCGCGACATCGCGATGGAGCCCGGAAATCCCCGCGTAACCCGCCGCGGCGCGAAAGCGATCGGCGGTATCGCGCTTGCCTTCGAGAAGGTCGCGCCGCAGCGCCAGACAATCCGCCCATATGTCCGCCAAGTCCTGCAATCTGGCGAGAAGACTGGACGCCAAGAGATCGGGCCAGCGCCATTCCACATCGACGCTGGCGCGGGCGTGTCTTTCGGCGGCGGAAGCAATGCTGGCGCGCGGACGCTCGGCGTCAAGCGCGCTCCCCTCGCCGCCGCTTTCGATCCAAGTCGCGATCTCGGCGAGCAAGGACCGCAGCTCTTCGCGAATTTCGCCACGCTCGTGCAGCGCGTGCAAACGATCGCCAACGCCGGCCAATATCGGCAGAAGAGCGGTCATGCGCTGCTGCAATGCGCGCATCTCTTCGCTCGCATGTCTGAGCGCCGACGTGTCGTAGGGGAGTTGCATGGTGAGCGCGGCGATGTCCGTAATATCCTTCGCCAGGCGGCGCTGGTCTTCGTGCATGCGCGCGACGTCGGGCTGCTCCAGGAGAACGTGGCGCGCCAGAGCTCCGGCGTTCTCCAGCCAGGTTTGGATGCGCGCGGCGATCAAAGGCCCGACATGGCCGGGGAACAGGCTTCGGCTGACGACAGCGGTGCAGACGATGCCGACGACGATCTCCTCCACGCGCGAAACCGCCGTGTCGAAAATGGCTTCGGGCGCATTGACGCTCGGAAACCCGACGATCGCGGCGGTGTAGCCCGCGAGCATGAATCCATAGCTGCGCGGCGTGCGGTCCAGTCTGCTCAGAAAAAGGCAAAGCCCGATCCAAATCGCCAGTCCGACGCAGAGGAACTCGGGGGCGACGACCAAATTCGGCACGAGAAGGACGGCGACCGCCGCTCCCGCGATCGTCCCGGCAAAGCGGTAGAGCGCCTTGGAGGTGACAGCCCCGGCCAGCGGCTGGGCTAGGATATAGACCGTGGCCAGCGCCCAATAGGGCCGCGGCAAATCGAACTCCAAGGCGATCCACAGCGCGATCGTCGCGGCGAGGAAGGTCTTGGCGGAAAACAACAGCCCTTCGCGGGTGATGTCCTCGATCGGTCCGATCATGACTCCCAATCCCGCAGCAGAGACCGTTCGATTTTCGAGAGGATGCCGACGGCGATGGCGAGGTCCGCGGGCGTCACGTCGGCGAGCATTCGGTCGCGCATCCGCCATGCGGCGGCTTCAATCTCGAGGACGCGCTCCTCGCCGCGGACCGTCAGCTTGAGCAGCTTGGCGCGTCGGTCGGAGGGGTCCTCTCGCCGCGTCAGGAGGCCGTCCCCGATGAGCATATCGACGACTCGCACCAGCGACGGGCCCTCGATGCCGAGTTCTTCGGCGATCACGCCTTGTCGGATGTTCGGCCCGGCGCGCGACAGCACGAGCAGCGGCAGGGCGGTCGCTTGCGAGAGACCGCATTCGCACAGCTCCTTGTCGAGCGCACGGCGGACGTGGCGGGCCACACGGGTGACCAGTTGGCCGAAAACGGCGCGATCCGTTTGCTTCGACATGGCATTGGATAGCACATTATTAGATAACATCAAATCTAGTTTTCGCAGCACGACGGCGGGCGGAGCGGCGGCTCTTTTTCTGTTAAACTATTGTAATTATGATATTATATTCCGAGACCTCTCCTCGCCCTTAATCTGGCGCTGTGCGCCATCGCACAGCGGCGCGGGGGCCTTTCCGCTTTAGTGCTCCGATGCCGCGTCGGCATGTGCCAAGGGAGCGTCCAATGAGCGCGATCTTTCTTTTTGTAGCCGCCTGCGGTTTTGGCGCCATGTTCGTGGCTGGGCTCGCGCCCTAACGACGCCAGCCTTGCATTGCACTGAGGCGAGATAGGCCAGCAGCGCCTGATTCTGCTGCGCCGAGAAGGCGAAAGGCGGCGTTTCTTCGCCCTCATGCCCGACCAAAACACCCGCGCTGAGCGCCTCTTCGAGATTGAACGCGAGCGTCTTTGCGGAAGCTGGGGCGAGCGGGAAGGGGAAGGGGAGGCGCATGAGGAAAAGTCTCGATGCCGATAATGAACGCCATGTAAGACGACGGGCGAATCGAGACGGCAATGAGGATCGAGCGCAAATGCGCCGCGGCGAATGACCGCATAGGCGTCCTGGAAGAATGCGTTAAATAGAATGCGCGAATCACAAAAGATGCTTGATCGGCCTCGTTTCGTGGCCTGGGCACTCCCCGGAGCAAACCGGGGGAATAGCTCCCACGAGGCCGATCAATCATGTTCGTGTCAGTCTTTTAGCCGCGCTCGCATCAAGACCGACATCGCTCCAGCTTCGAAATCGGACCGCTCAGGCGGGGCCGATCACTCGCTCAAGCATCGATATCAGAGCCGCGTCAACGTGACGGCGCAGATGATGATCATGCTCAGCATGCAGATGGGGATGAGAAAACCCATTTTTAACTCCCTCTTGATTGCGCCAATTGGCGGCGTCCTTATTTTACAGCCTTGCTGCACGATAAAGCTGTACCGAAGGGCTCAAATTTGTCAAGCGCCCGCGCCATGCCGCTGCAACGGCGCCAGTGATTTTTTTCCGGGCCGCCTGGCCGCCGCGCCGCCAATTGCGTAACCTTAGCCGTGGTTTGCACCGGCGGCCGCACTCCCGCTCCGCGCCCGTTTGGTGTAAGCATCGAGCCGTCTCGCGAGCGAGACCACACAGAAAACAGGCGGCCGCGTTTTGGGCCAGCCGAAAAATCGTCAAAGGAGAGATCATGAGCCGGGACCCCATAGTCGTTTTCGCGCAACAGAGGCTCGACGCAGCGCGCCGCGAAATCAAAGCCGCCGTCATCGACTTCGACGTGCCGGACGAAAAATTATTGCAGCTGCGCGCCAACGCCCGCAAGGCCCATGAGGAATTGCGCGCGATGGACGCCAAATTGCTGAAACCAGGGGTTTTGTCGCTGTTTAAGTTCTGGTGAGCGCGGGGCCGGGGGGCGCGGCGCGCCCCCTCCTTCAAACCACCGTCTTCTTCAAACCACCGTCTTCTTCAAACAACCGTCTTGGCGAAGCCTTCGCGGATCTCCGCTTCCTTGAGCTTGCGGCCGATGAACACCAGCCTTGAACTGCGTTGTTCGTCGTCGCGCCAGTCGCGTTGCAGATCGCCGTCGAGAATCATGTGCACGCCCTGAAACACGAAGCGGCGCGGCTCGTCCTTGAAGGCGATGATGCCCTTGCAGCGGAGTATGTCCGGCCCGTCGCGCTGCGTCAGTTCGTTCAGCCAGGGCACGAAGCGGTTGGGGTCGACCTCGCCCTCGTGGCGGATCGCCACCGACTGTATGTCCTCGTCGTGATAGGCCTTGAGCGGCGCATGTTCTTGGTGATCGTGATGATCGTGATCGTGATCGTGATGGTCGTGGCCGCAATCGGGCGCGCAATTGGCGCCCTGATTGTGCTCATGTCCGTGATGGTGATCGTGATGGGTGTGATGGTGATCGTGATCGTCGTGTGCATGATCATGTTCTTGGGCGTGCAGAAATTTCGGCTCGATCTCCAAAATGCGGTCGAGATCGAAGGCGTTTTGCTCCAACACCGCGGCTAGCGGCACATCGGCCTTGACCGCGCGATGCAGCTTTGCGTACGGGTTGATCCCCCTGATGCGGGCCTCGACTTCGGCGAGTTCGGCGGGCGACACGAGATCGGTCTTGTTGAGCACGATCACATCGGCGAAGGCGATCTGGTTCTTGGCTTCCGGCGCGTCTTTTAGGCGATCGAGCAGCCATTTGGCGTCGGCCAGCGTCACCACGGCGTCGAGCCGCGCCACGTCCTTCACGTCGGCGTCGACGAAAAAGGTTTGCGCGACGGGCGCGGGGTCGGCGAGGCCGGTGGTCTCGACGATGATCGCGTCGAATTTTCCGCGCCGGCGCATCAGCCCTTCGATGATGCGAATGAGATCGCCGCGCACGGTGCAGCAGATGCAGCCGTTGTTCATCTCGAAAATTTCCTCGTCGGCGCCGACGACGAGATCATTGTCGATGCCAATCTCGCCGAACTCATTGACGATCACCGCATAGCGGCGGCCGTGCTGTTCGGTGAGGATGCGGTTCAGCAGCGTCGTCTTGCCGGCGCCGAGATAGCCGGTGATGACGGTGACGGGAATTTTGTCGGTCAAAGGTTGTCTCCTTGCGCAGCAGTCAAATGGGTCGATGCTCCGCAACCGTCATTGCGAGGAGCCATAGGGCGCCCGACGGACGCCCGTCCCAAGGGACGGGCTATGCCGACGAAGCAATCCAGGAGTCGCGCGCGGCCACTGGATTGCTTCGCATTCGCTCGCAATGACGGCATGGGCGTCAAATCTACTTCGCACCATCCAGAGCCTGCGCCAACTCTTTTACATTATGCCTGATCATCTCGATATAGTTCGGCGCCGGCCCGTTCGCATCGGACAGCGCGTCGGAAAACAGCGCGTCGGAAAAGAGAAAGCCCTCATGCCGCTCGACGATCTTCTCTCCGGCATCGCCGCCACGCCCGCCGATCCGAAAAACTGGTGGGTTTACGCGCTGTTGCTTTCGACCTTCTTCCCGAGCCTGATAAATCTCGCCATCGCCGGCAGCGCGCTGATGCGCGGGTTTCCGGGCGTCGGGCCGCGGTTGTTGCGCTTCATGCCGGCGGGCGAAGCGGTGTCGCCGATTGATCGCACCTGGATCGCGCTGGTTCTCACCGTGCAGATTCTCGCCGGCGTGCTGCTCGGTGTCGCCGCGCGGGCGTTGCTGGTGGTGGGGATTTTCCAATACGTTTTGCCAATAATCTGGCTCGAATTGTTCGATCTGGCCGGCGATGTCGCGGCCCTCGATTTGCCGGGAAAGGTTTTGAGCCTATTGCGGCTTTGAAGACTTATCGCGTGGACCGGAATACTACGGCGACAACGTTCCGCCAACTCCCTCGCGCTCTGCCCGACGATACCGATAAAATCCGGAGCCGGTTCAGCGGCGAAACCCCTTGCGCTTCGTTCGAATGTTATATTACAACACCCCCATGCCCGAAACCGCTCCCGCCCCTGCGCCGTCTTGCGCCGCCGTGCGCGAAAATGCGCGCGAGCGCGTCGCCGATGCGCGTTTTTGCGCGCCACCGGCCTTGCGACTGTCGGCCTTGCGACTGTCGGCCTTGCGACTGTCGGCCTTGCGACTGTCGGCCTTGCGACTGTCGGCCTGGGGACGGTTGGCGATGGTCGCTCCCATCGCGCTGGCGCTGTGGGCCGGCGTATTTTGGGCTCTGCATTGACCCTCCGCGACGCGCCAAAAATCATACTCGAAAATGTGACGCTTGGCTATGACCGGCGGCCCGCCGCGCATCATCTTTTTGGCGAGATCGCGCCGGGCGATCTGCTCGCCGTCTGCGGCCCCAATGGCGGCGGAAAATCGACGCTGCTCAAGGGCTTAGCTGGCCTCCTCACACCGATGGGCGGGCGGATTTTTCGCAGCCAGGCCCGCGCTGGCGATTTCGCCTATCTGCCGCAGGCGGCGGAGATCGACCGCACATTTCCCATTTGCGTTGAAGACTTTATCGCGCTCGGCGGCCTGCGTCGCAAAGGGCTTTTTGCGCGCTTTCCGCGGGGCGAGGACGCGCGCGTCGCCAAAGCTATTGACGCCGTTGGGCTTTCGGGCTTCGAGGCGCGCGGTCTCGATACGCTTTCCGGCGGCCAAATGCAGCGGGCGCTGTTCGCGCGGCTCATCGTCGAGGATTGCGCGGTGATCCTGTTAGACGAGCCCTTCGGCGCCATCGACGCCGCTACCACATTGGATTTATTGGCGTTAATCGCCGCCTGGCGCAACGAGGGCCGCACGGTGATCGCCGCGTTGCACGAATTCGACATTGTGCGCAAAGCCTTTCCGAACACGCTGCTGCTGGCGCGCGAAGCCATCTTTTGGGGCGATACGGCGCAAGCGCTATCGCCAGAAAACCTGAACAAAGCCAAGGACATGGCGGCGGCTTACGACGCCAGGGCGCGGCTCTGCGCGCGCGACCAAGCGGAGCATGTCGATGCTGTTTGACCTCCTCGCCGCGCCGTTTGTCGACTATCAGTTCATGCGCCGCGCGCTGATCGGCGCTTTGGCGCTGGCGCTGGCGGGCAGTCCGCTCGGCGTGTTTCTGGTGCTGCGGCGGATGTCGCTGGCCGGCGACGCGCTGTCGCACGCGATCCTGCCGGGCGCGGCGATGGGCTATCTGGTCGCGGGCCTGTCGCTGCCGGCGATGACGCTGGGCGGGCTGGCGGCGGGGCTGATCGTCGCGGTGGCCTCTAGCGCCGCGGCGCGCTTTTCGGCGCTGCGCGAGGACGCCTCGCTGGCCGCTTTTTACCTCGTATCTCTGGCGCTTGGCGTCACCATCGTCTCGCTGAAAGGCTCGAACGTCGATCTGCTGCACGTGCTGTTCGGCTCGGCGTTGGCGCTCGACGACGCGACGCTGTTGCTGCTCGCCGGCGTCTCGACCATCACGCTGTTTTGCCTGGCGATTTTCTATCGCGCGCTGGTCGCCGACACGCTCGATCCGGTGTTTTTGCGCCGCGCCAATCGGTTCGGCGAGTTCGTGCCGTTTTTGTTTTTGGGCCTCGTCGTGCTCAATCTCGTCGCCGGCTTTCACGCGCTGGGCACGTTGATGGCGGTTGGGCTGATGATGTTGCCCGCCGCGGCGGCGAAACTGTGGACGCGCGATCTCGCAAGCGCGCTGCCGCTGGCGGGCGCCTTTGGCGCGCTGGCGAGTTATGTCGGGCTGGCGCTGTCGTTTTATTCCGGCGCGCCGGCGGGGCCGGCGATCATTCTGGCGGCGGGCGTGGTGTATTTTGTGTCGCTGTGCTTTGGCCGCGCCGGCGGCCTGATTCGCAACCTGCGCCCGCGCCGGCATTTCGAGGGGTAGCAATATGTTAACCCGCCGCGCGCTGCTCGCCTTCGCCCTTTGCTGCGCCTCGCCGGCGCTCGGAGAGTCCCCGCCCTTGCCGGTCGTCGCCAGCTTCTCGATCCTCGGCGATTTTGTGCGCGAGGTCGGCGGCGACGGCGTTGCGCTGTCGACGATCGTCGGTCCCAACGGCGACGCCCATGTCTATGAGCCGACGCCGGGCGATGGCCGCAAGCTCGCCGGGGCGCGGCTGGTTTTTGTTAACGGATTGGGTTTCGAGGGCTGGATCGACCGGCTCATCGCCGCCTCGAAAACCAGAGCGGAAATCGTCACGGTCAGCGCCGGCGTCGCGCCGCGCCGGGGTGACGCGGGGCTCGACCCGCACGCTTGGCAGGACGTCGCCAATGCGCGCCGTTACGTCGAAAACATCTGCGACGCGCTTGTCGCCGCCGACCCCTCGCGCGCAAAACTGTTCGAGGCCAATGCGGCCGCCTATCTCGCCAGGCTCGACGCGCTCGACCGCGAGGTCGCAGCGGCGCTGACGGCCATTCCAACAGCGCGTCGAAGACTCGTGTCGACCCACGACGCCTTCGGTTATTTTAGCGCCCGCTATGGGCTGCAATTCATTGCGCCGCAGGGCGTTTCGACGGAAGCCGAGGCCAGCGCGCGCGACATCGCCCGCATTATCGACGCGGCGAAGCGCGAAAAAGTCGGGGCGGTGTTTTTAGAAAATATCGCCGATCCGCGCCTCGCCCAAAGCATCGCCGCCGAGACCGGCGCCAAGATCGGCGGCACGCTCTATTCCGACGCGCTGTCGGACGCCAAAGGCCCGGCGCCGGACTATATCGCGATGGTCAGGCATAACGTGCGGGAGTTGGTGGAAGCGCTGGGGGATCGGAAATAAAACCGGCGCCCGCGCCGTCATTGCGAGGAGTGCAGCGACGAAGCAATCCAGGGGCCGCCCGTGACTCCTGGATTGCTTCGCTGCGCTCGCAATGACGGCTTCGCGAGATGGGCGACTCATGACACGGTAAAATTATCCTATTCGAAATTTTGAGCGATGGAGCCGGCGCCAATGGCCGACGAAGAGCAGGTTAAGTTGCTGTTGCAGGGAGTTGATGGGTGGAATGCTTGGCGTGAGAGCGCGGAGCAGGGCGCGATAGACCTCGGCCACGCCGATCTAAGCAGGGCGGACCTCACCAATGCAAACCTCGTCCGGGCGAAGCTTCACGGAGCGGACCTCAGCGGGGCGATTCTCCACCGTGCGATCCTCGGCGAGGCGAAGCTAAATTGGGCGATCCTCGGCGGGGCGAACCTCAGCGTGGCGAACCTCGGCGTGGCGGACCTCAGATTGGCGGACCTTAGCGGGGCCAACCTCAGCGGCGCGATCCTAAACTGGACGAACTTAAGCGGGGCGAACCTCAGCGGGGCGAATTTGAATCATTCACGGTTGCATGAAACCGTGTTTGGCGATGTCGACCTCTCGTCCGTCATCGGACTGGAGACATGCATACATTTCGGCCCCAGCATCGTCGATTTTCGCACGTTGCAACGCTCCGGTCCTCTGCCGTTAAAATTTTTGCGCGGCGTTGGTTTGCCGGATGTGCTGATCGACTATTTGCCGTCGCTGCTGAACCAGCCGATCCAGATGTATTCTTGCTTCATCAGCTATTCCAGCAAGGACGACGATTTCGCGCGGCGGCTTCATGCCGATTTGCAAAACAACGGCGTTCGTTGCTGGTTCGCTCCGCATGACATGCGGATCGGCGCGAAGATTTTGGATACGATCGACGGGGCGATCCGCGTCCACGACAAATTGCTGCTGATTCTCTCGGAAAACTCAATCGCCAGCGATTGGGTCGAAGACGAGGTGAACAAGGCTTTCGCGGAAGAGCGGAACCGGAAACAGACCGTTTTATTTCCCGTCCGCATCGACGATGCGGTGATGGACACGCCAAAACCTTGGGCGCGAAAACTGCGCGATCAGCGCAACATCGGCGACTTCACGCAATGGAAGACTCACGACGCCTATCAAAAGAGTCTCGACCGCCTCCTGCGCGATCTCGCCGTGAAAACGCCATAACGGCGCCCGCTTTGCGGCATTGGGTGCGCGCCGCATATTAGGGTTATAATGTAGCGCAAACACAGGAGGCGCTTCGGTGGGCGATTGGAATTCAGAACTTTATATGAAATTCGAGAGCGAGCGCACCCGCGCCGCGCGCGATCTTCTAGCCCAAGTCTTAGATATTAAGCCAAAAACCGTTTTCGATCTCGGCTCCGGCCCCGGCAACAGCACGGAACTGCTGGTCGCGGCCTTTCCCCAGGCGCAGGTCGTCGGGATCGACAATTCGCTCAACATGCTGGAGGTGGCGCGGGCGCGCGTTCCGGGGGCGCGATTCCTCAAGGACGACATCGAGCGCTGGAGCCCCAAGGAAAAGCCCGACCTCATTTTCGCCAATGCGACGCTGCATTTCGCGCTGGACCATTACGGGCTGATCAAGCGGCTCGCCGGCTGTCTTTCGCAGGGCGGCTGTCTCGCCGCGCAAATGCCCAATAATATGCAGGAGGTCTCGCATGCGCTGATGCGGATGATCTCGGCCGACGGCCCCTGGTCCGACCGGCTGGTGCCGATCGCCAAGACGCGCGCGGTCATCGGCCCGCTCGACGAATATTACCGGCTGCTGCGCCCGCTGTGCTCGCGGCTCGACATTTGGCAGACCACTTATATCCACACAATCGACGGCGTGGACCGTATCGTCGAATGGTTCGAGGGCTCGGAACTGCGCCCGTTCCTAAAGCCGCTCTCCGACTCCGAGCGCGAGGCTTTTCTTGAGCGCTATCGCGAGGGGCTCGCCCAATCCTATGCGCCGCAGCCCGACGGAACGGTTCTGCTGCCCTATCCGCGCCTGTTCTTCGTCGCGAAAAAGTGAGCCGATATGAGCGTCGCCATCTACCACAACCCCGCCTGCGGAACCTCGCGCAACACGCTGGCGATGATCCGCGCCAGCGGGGCCGAGCCGGTCGTCATCGAATATCTCAAGCACCCGCCGACGCGGGCGAAGCTGGTTCAACTGCTCGGCGCGATGGGAATTTCCGCAAGGGAATTGCTGCGCAAGAAGGGCGCGCTCTACGACGAACTGGGCCTCGCCGACCCCAAATGGAGCGAGGACGAACTGATCGGATTTATGCTCCAGCACCCGATTTTGATCGAGCGGCCGATCGTCGAGACGCCCAAGGGCGCGCGGCTGTGCCGGCCGGCGGAGAAGGTGTTGGAGATTTTGTAAAGGGGGATGCTTACGAAGGCTCGCTCCCACTTCGATCAAGCGGAAACCGCGTCGCGCCTCGACCGATGGGCGGCATGGGATCTCGAACCGTCCGGCGCCGCGCGGAAACTGCGGTGGGCGCAGGCGTCGATGAGCGCGTTGACGATAATGGCGAGCGAGATGGCGAGCCCCAGTTCCAGCCCGGTCTGATGGCTTGCGTCCTCCGAGAACGACGCCCCATGCGCGGCAGCCGCCGCGCCGGCGTCGGCGATCGAATAGTCGTGATCGAGCGCGGAGATATTTAGGTCAGGCAAATGCGAGACCGACTCTAACGGGAACAGCATGCGCTCGCTCCTTTCTTTGAAGGGAGTGAAAACATTGCCAATAAAAGCTTTCTACAAAGGCAAAAAATTTGGTTAATTTCGATCGAGAGCGGTTTCGTGCAAAAAACCAAAGCGCCAGCCGGCCTGTAAGCCGGGTTCTGTATGGCGGCGCGGGGTTGCCCCCGTTCCGCGCGATGACCATTCCTCTGGGACGACCGTTACCGGCCGCCTCATGCGACCAACCCGGGCGACGGCCCGGAGACGGGATGAAGGCTTGCGCCTTCTGTCGCCCCTATTCGGTCTTGCTCCCGGCGGGGCTTGCCATGCCTCCCGCGTTGCCGCGCGAGCGGTGCGCTCTTACCGCACCCTTTCACCCTTACCGCGCGAGTCCTTGTCGAACTTGCAGCGGCGGTTTGCTTTCTGTGGCGCTTTCCCTGGGGTCGCCCCCGCCGGACGTTATCCGGCGCCGTGTCTCCGTGGAGCCCGGACTTTCCTCTGTGTTTAAGCAGCGGTCATCCGGCCGGCTGGCGGTTTAAGCGGTAGGCGGCCGCGTCGGCGAGGTCAAGCGGCTTCCTTGCCGGCGCGGGCCTCGCTTTCGCGGCATAATGTCGCCAAATGGGCCGCGGCCATTGCCATTTAGCCGCAAAGCACTAGATTGGAGAGGCGTTAAACACTGGGAGGAAAAAAAGATGGTTACGCGTATTTTACGCTTGGCTTCGCCATTCGCGCTCGCCCTCGCGCTCGCCGCCGGACCTGCCGTTGCTCAAACCGACGATCTGGCGCAGGCCATCAGCGAGACTCAACAGGCCATCCAATATGGCGCCGAGATCGCCCAGGCATCGTCTTTCGTGGAGCACACCGACAACGCCATCGACCACGCAATGTCGGCGCAAAAGGCCACCCCCAACAAACATCTCAAGGCCGCGATCGCCGATCTGCGCCGAGGCAAAAAAATCGCCGACGGCACTCACTGGCTGAGCCGCCTGCGCAAGGGCGCGAAGCAGGCGCAGAAGGCCCTGACGGAACTTCAGGCGGTGAAGTAACAATCGAGACTGTCAACGAACGGTTGGCGATGAAACGCCAGCCGTTCGCGTGGTTATGCGCCTTCGCGGCTCCTTCCCTCAAATCCCCATCGACGAGTCCGCGACGCGGGCGCGGTGTTCTCGTGCGCCCGATTTGGCGAGCGGCGACGAACCTTTAACGGCATTTCGACGCGCGACGATTTGCGCGATTTCGCGAGGTGGGCGTCGCATATACTGCTTCGAGGTTCCCGCGGCCGGCGAGCGAGCGCGGCCGAAAACAACGGGAGGAACCATGAGCTGTCGCAACAAGTCTCGCCGCGTCGACCTTATGCAGCATCGTCGGGGCGTGCTCGGGTTTCTCGCGCTCGCGGCGTCGACGCTGGGCTTTTCCAAGCTCGCTCGCGCGGTCCAAAAGCTGGGCATGGTCGACGTGGACTATCAGCAGTCGCCCAAGGGCAAGCAGCGCTGCGATAATTGCCGCGTCTGGGATCCGCCGAACCATTGTCTTTCCGTCGACGGCGAGATCAGCCCGTCCGGCTGGTGCCTGATCTGGCGGGCGCAGTATAAGTCGCAATACGCCAAGGTCGACGCCGACGGTAAGCTCACGCAAGGCGATGTGGCCTATCAGGACAAGCCCAAGGGGGGCCAGCGCTGCGACAACTGCCGCGTTTTCGTCGCGCCAAATTCCTGCAATTCGGTGCAGGGCGGGGTGAGCCCCGCCGGCTGGTGCAACATCTGGCGCAAGACGTGATCTCTAAGACGCGATCCCCAAGACGTGATGCCTATGAAAGCGCCTTGGCGAGCGCCCGGGCCTCGTCGGAGCCGATTCGCAGCGCGCTCCCATTGCTCAAGGCGACCTCTACGGCCTCTAGCCCGTCGACATTGTAGAGCCAGCCGCGCGGCGTAAGATGAATGCCCCAACCCCACCACCACGGGTTGCGCACCGGCGCGACGCCGATGATCTCCTCGCGCGGGAGCCTCTTACGCAACAGGCCGGGACCAAAGAACCAGATCAGTTGCGTCGGCGTGACCTCGACCGTCAGCGAGGAAAACACCCAGCCGAGGCCAACGAGGATGACCCCGAGAGGGATGAAGGGGAGGGGCGCCGCAAGGCGAATCCCACGGCGCAAAGCCCGATCGCGGGCAAGATCATCCCCCAGCGCATGAGGGCGCCGGTCTGCGTGTGACGATAAAAGGCTCTCATCCGGGATTCTCCCGCGTCGCCCGGCGCGACAACCGATTTTCCGCGCCGGCCGGATCGTTGTGACACGCAAAAATTAAGCGAAACGCCAATTGCAATTCGTCCCGTCCGGGCCAAGGGCGCGACAAGCATGTTGCGGAGCAGCGCGCGCGGCCTTATGGGTAGCGCGCGAGCCGGGGCGACTCCGGCAAAGCTTTGGGGCGTCGCCAAGTGGTAAGGCAGCGGATTTTGATTCCGCCATACGGAGGTTCGAATCCTCCCGCCCCAGCCAGACATTCCCCGCGTGCGGAGACTTTCTCCGGTTTTTGTGGAAGAGCCGTGAAGTCAATGGCTTGCGGCGGTTGAAAAGAGTCTCTGCGCCCGGTGTGGGGCGAGGTGAGGCGGTTTCCAGGCCGGCTTTGGAGTCAGTCTCCGACCCGCGCGTTCCAATTTCCGGGATTTTCGCCGCGCCAGAGCTGAGATCGGTTCGCAATGAGCTAAGACTTGGTTCGCGCCTAGGCGCATAGAAGTTCAACTCCACCCGGCGCTAGCCGCTCCCGCGCACAGGATCACCACCAGCCAAGGCGGCGCGCTCCAGAACACGAGCAACAGATAGGCCGTCGCCGCCAGCGTGAAATCGCCGGCGGATAAAATCCCGTTGGTCCAAACCGGCTGATAGAACGCCGCCAGCAACAGGCCGACGACCGATGCGTTGACGCCCAGCGCGACGCTCTGGAAGGCTGGATGGCGACGCGCCTGTTCCCACAGCGGCAGGACGCCGATCACCAACAGGAAGGCCGGGAGAAATATCGCCGCGAGGGCGACAAGCGCGCCAACCCAGCCGTTCGGACTTTGCGACGACGCCGCGCCAAAATAGCCGGCGATCGTGAACAAGGGTCCCGGAACCGCCTGAGCGGCGCCATAGCCGGCGAGAAAGACCTCGTTGGATAGCCACCCCCGGGGCACCAGCTCCGCCTGGAGCAGCGGCAGCACGACATGCCCGCCGCCAAACACCAGGGCTCCCGCGCGAAAGAAGCAGTCGAACAACTGCACGACATACAGACCGCTCACGCGCGCCGCCAGTGGCGACATCAGCAGCAAGGCAAGATAAAGCGCCAGCGCCGCCATTCCGGTTCGCTTGCTCAAATTGAACGGCGGCGGCCCATGCGGCAGTTGACGCTCCGGGGTGAGCCAGAGGCGGCCGATGATCCCACCCGCGAGAATGACGGCAATTTGCGCCAAGGCGCCGGGCGTCAGCGAGGCGACGACGGCCGCGCCGACAGCCATGCTCGCGCGCGCGCGATCGGGACACAGCGAGCGTCTCCCATGCCCCACAGCGCCTGGGCGACGACGGCGACCGCGACGACCTTCAGGCCATGCAGCCACATGTGGCTCGCGCCGGCGTCGAGGCCGCTCACGGCCATGCCGAACGCGGTCATAAACAACGCCGATGGCAGCGTGAAACCGAGCCACGCCATCAACGCGCCGAGCAAACCGCCCTTCATCAGGCCGAGCCCAATTCCAACCTGGCTGCTGGCCGGTCCAGGCAGGAATTGGCAGAGTGGGGTGCGGCACGGTTAAGTGAGACATCCGGCTGCGGTAGAATGGACCGCAACCGGAGGTATAGAGATGACGACCGATGAGGGGCGGAAGCCCGAGGGGGCGCCGGCGCGCTCCCCTATA